>Ga0302324_100005798_pt1 | contig 26857 bp, 15 predicted proteins | sample Palsa_T0_1_FD_201949 | JGI IMG/M metagenome (GOLD analysis project Ga0302324, IMG submission 201949) | Peat permafrost microbial communities from Stordalen Mire near Abisko, Sweden - Palsa_T0_1 | ecosystem: Environmental > Terrestrial > Soil > Palsa > Peat permafrost | place: Sweden: Abisko...
TCTCAAACGCCGACCCCTTGCCCCACACCCCCATCCCCGCTACTGAGACAAGCACGCGGGGCGAACAGAAACCGGAGAAAGTCTCATTATCCCTGGACTAAAGATGGGGGGCAGGTCACTTCATGCCGTCTATATTGTTGTTTCCAACGTACTGAAAAGATACCTCATTGCGTGCGAAAACTAGAGGCGAGGCACTGCTGGCGGCGTATGTGTCTCGAACCTGAGTCTCTGTGACGGGCTGCAATACATCAGTGAGGCTCATTGTGTAGACACTATGCTACGCTCATTGAACTGAGCATTGGGTAGCAAGTTCTGTGCTAATTTGTGCTACCGATGCTGACCTTCTGGATTTTCGGGATTTCTAGGATACTTAAGAATCTGTAACTTACACATTCTTAAGGCCGCTCAATGGTTCAAATCCACCCCCCGCAACCAACGCAATCATTAAGGTTACGAGGAATTTGGGTTTTTGATTGTGGTCTGAAATGGTCCAATAACGTTCGAGCCGCAACAGCAGAGGCCGTCACCAGACGGCCTTTTGCTATTTGGTGTGATCTTGAACCAACACGCGCTGCATCGTCAAAAAGTGGACGCCGGCGCATTCCTCGACTGAGTAGATGGTGACAATGTTCGGGTGGTTGAGTTGGGCGAGGGCCTTCGCCTCACGACGAAAGCGCGCCAGTCGCTCGGGATCGTGCGCCATCTCGGCGGCAGCACCTTGAGCGCCACGTCGCGGCCCAGTTTCGTGTCGGTGGCGCGATACACCTCACCCATGCCACCCGCGCCGAGCGGCGCAAGAATGTCGTAAGGTCCCAACCGGGTTCCGGGAGTCAGCGGCATGGAGTGTAGAACGATTCTACTCTGCGGATGTTTCAGATAGAGGATAAACCTGAAGCTTCAGGCCCTACCTGCAAACCGCTCAATTCTGTCCGCGGCCTCACGGGCTCCGCCAAATTTACGCATGGATTCGGCGACCCGGCGCGCCGACTTACGATAGCCGGGCTCGTTCAACACACGGTGCGCCTTGGCGCTGAATTCGGCCACATCGAGGTGCTTCTCGCCATCTGCACCGTCCATGGGCAACACAATCTCGCCCGCGCCTAATGCCACGAGACGGCGAGCATTGCTCTCGCGCTCCGTTATGGTCGGGATGATCACCGCCGGCGTGCCGGCAGACAATCCCGTCATCACCGAGCTGTGACCACCATGATGCACCATCAGGTCGCAGCGCTCAGCCATGGCAGGACCTGGCAGATAGGCGGCGTGATGAAAGTTCGATGGCAAAGTGCTAAATTCTTTCGGCACGTCCTGGTAGCCCGTTGTCAGCACGACTTGCACGGGCGCATCACTCAAGGCCGCGATGGCCGCGCGAATCACCACGATCGAGTCACAAGGAGTCGGAATGCCGGCATACCTGGGATTGCCCGAGTAGACCCATATCAGAGGTTTGTCGCGGCCGAGCGCGGCGACCCAGTCGGGAAGCGTGTCATTGCCGCGCTGCCAGACAATTGGTCCGATGTAAGCGACAACTGCGGTAGCGGGCAGCGGATCCGTTTCTGGCGTGCCGACGATCAGGGAAAGATCGCCTGCCAGCAGATCGACCGAGCGTACCACAGGCGCAACGCCGTTTTCCGCCGCGACCTTGTTGACTGCTGCCGCCGCGCTGGGCAATCCGGCCGGCCGCTCGCCTTTCCACCAAACAAACCCATCGCTCGCGGGATGAAAATTCCCCTGCAACACGCTAACCAGCGGCACCTGAAGGATGCGCGCGGCCAGGCACGAGAACAGTCCAAACGAATCCACCACAACGTCGGGACCGAAATCACGCACCAAGTCCACGTGGAGAGCCGTAGACGCCCGCACAAATTCCTCACTTCCAAACGCAGCGCCGAATAGCTGTTCCACATCCCAGGCCGAGCTCACTTGCGCGGAGTCAGTCCATGAATCGGGCATTGCCCGCGATGGCATCGGAAGATTTTTCAACCCGGCTTCCTCGATCAATCTTGCGGGCGCCGGCGCGGGGTTGAACACGGCGACGTCGTGGCCGCGATCTGCGAGCACGCGCGCGATGGGCACAAGGCGAGTAGGCAAGCCGAGGTCGTTCGCCGGCAGCATGGTAAATAAGAACTTGGACATGGGAGACAGTTGTATCAGGTCTCGGGTCCCAGGTGTTAGGTCTCAGGGTTTTGCCCAAGACCGACGACCGAAGACCGCACACCGAAGACCTAAAGCTCAATTGGTAGATAACGGTGACTGGATTTCGTACAGGCCGAGTTACGTGCCAGGGACTGGCGCCATCCGACCGCCGCCCATCGAAAGGCATCGCCCTCTTGTCGGTAACGGTTTCTGGGAGGTGTGCAAGCGACCCGCCGATTGCGGTCAGATGACCGGCAAACCGGACGTTATGCCTAGGACGGGACTCTCAACGATGTTGTCCCGAAGTCGGCTTGTCGGAAATGACCTCCGCATTGGCACCATTCTGGGCGGATTACGGCCAAGCGGGAAGTAATCCCAAAGTAAGGTTAGCCGACTACTCGGGAGTTGGGCCAGACTTCCGTTCAAATGAGGACTGGGGCGGCGTATGATCTCGTCAGATATATGCCTGAAGCTCTGGGGGTGGGAGATACGCGATGAAGGCAGTGGTGCTTCATGAGTACGGTGGTCCTGAGAAGCTGAAATTTGAAGACAACGTTCCTGAGCCGCAGATTAGCGGAAGTACGGTACTGATCGGGGCGGCCGCTGCAAGCGTCAATCCGATTGACTGGAAACTGCGTTCAGGGATGAGGCAGAAGGATTTTCCGTTGTCGTTTCCCGCGATTCTGGGCCGCGACGTGAGTGGCGTCGTACGGGCGGTGGGCGCAAATGTGAAGCACTTCAAGGCCGGCGACCGCGTTCTTGCACTATCCAACGCGACCTATGCCGAGTTGGTGGCAGTGGACGATTCGGACGTGACCCATCTGCCGGATGGCGTAGACCTGGCGGACGCGGCGGCGATCCCGCTGATTGCCCTGACGGGAGACCAGCTTGTGCGGCTTGCGACAAACGTGAAAAAAGGACAGGTTGTTCTGATAACGGGAGCTCTGGGCAGTGTAGGGCGAGCGGCAATGCACGCGGCGAAAAAGATAGGCGCGCAGGTGATTGCAGGGGTTCGCGGGAAAGAACTGGATGATGCCCGCTCCCTCGGCGTGTCTGACGTGCTCGCGATTGATGACGATAAAGCGATTGAGAAATTCCACCTGGTGGATGCAATTGCGGACACCGTTGGCGGTGAGGTTGCGGCGAAGCTGATCGCGAAGGTAAAGCAGAGCGGCTCCTTTGGCTACACTTCTGTCTTGCCGGACAGCGCGGCGGTACAAAATCCGGCAGTGAAGATTACGCGTGTGTTGACGAAGCCCGATCCATCCAAGGTGCGCGAGTTTGTCGATGACGTGCGCGATGGCAAGTTCGTTCTGCCCATTGGTCGCCGGATGCCATTGCGTGACGCGGCAAAAGCACATGTGCTAGGGGAGAAAGGCGGCATTGGAAAGATCCTTCTGCTGGCGCCGGATTCATAACACTGATTTCTTCACGGCGACCTCAGTGGACGCATTACGGGCTACCCTTACCTAACCCGGTAAGGTAAGGTTTGCCGACAATCCACCCGGAACACGAACAAATGGCTCCTCGATAAACGCGCATTGCCCTATTCTCACCAGTCGAGGCGCTATGCGCGTGACCGCCTCTCGCTCCGGATGCCCGCGCAATCTGACGAATTTGTCGACGGCATGTGAGTGAGCAGGAAATTGTCTATACTCGCAGGCACGGATGAAATGTCAGATCACTCGCTCTCTAACTCCGCAACTTAAGTGCGAATGCTTACGGCCTTTGTCGCGATGTCCCGCAGCTCGCGGCCTGCATCTGATTCTCCTGTTCACTTTATTCGTCTCCTGCTCCTGGTCTCAATCGCTTGTGATCAAACGCGTGACAGTGATTGATGCCACTGGCCGTGGCCCCGAGCCTAACATGACGGTGATCGCAGATGGCGATGACATCGTTGCAGTTGGTCCATGGAAAAATAGGAAACATATTTAAAGTTTTGGTTCGTTCATACTTCTCGAGCACTGAAGATCTCGACATCGCGTACCGAGGCAGCCCCACAAGCGATTAAGCTGTTTGGACTTGAAGTGCCCTGGAAACTTTCTAGAAACCAGTTCTGGCCGCGAGAGGACGCTGGAGAGCTCCCGGATTACTTCAGCATTGCTGACCGTCCTGGACTTCGCGTCCTTTAACGGAAAACTGGCGGCCGGAGTAATAGACCGTTAAGACCAAAATTATTTAGGAGGATTTCATGAAAAAAGTTTGGTTGATTACCGGAAGCGGAAACGGATTGGGGCGAGATATCGTTGAGGCGGTACTGGCCGCGGGCGACAGCGTCGTAGCCGGAGCGCGTCGCACGGAGGAACTGGCTCCTCTAGTGGCGCAGTACGGAGGGCGGGTGAAACCCGTAACGCTGGAAGTACGTGATGAGACCGCGGCAAAAGCGGCCGTGCAGTTAGCGGTGGACAGCTTCGGGCGGCTGGACGTTCTGGTCAACAATGCCGGCTATGGGAAGTTTGAGCCGTTCGAGCAGATGAGCGCGGAAGATTTCCAGGCTGTCGTGGATACGTGCTTCTACGGCGTCGTGTACACGACACGGGCCGCAGTGCCAGTGATGCGGAAGCAGAAGAACGGCCACATCTTTCAGGTGTCTTCGGTCGGCGGCCGCCTCGCGGCTCCTGGCAATACGCCGTATCACGCGGCCAAGTGGGCTGTAGGCGGTTTCAGCGACGCGCTGGCAATGGAAGTCGCGCCGTTTGGGGTCAAGGTCTGCACACTAGAGCCGGGAGGTATTCGGACCAACTGGGCCCGGCGCGCCGGTGAGAATACGCCTGACCTGCTGCCGGACTACGAGGCCTCAGTCGGTTCGATGCTCAAGATATTGCGAAGCCTCGAAGGGCGTTCGGAAGGCGACCCGCGGAAGATTGCGGATGTAATTGTGCAACTGGCAAATAGCGACGAGGTGCCGGTGCGGCTGATTCTCGGCGTCGATGCGGAAAAGCGAGTGCAACAGGCAGAGGCTGCGCGTGCGAGCGAGGCCGCGAAATGGCGGCATCTCACTGTTTCAACAGTATTTGAAGATGGGCGCTTCGACAGCCGATTGTATACGGCAAATAGCGGAATCGATTCCTGAGTTGCTGAATCATGAAAGGAGCACGGTTATGAAAAATAGATTACTTGGCAAGAGCGGACTTCGGGTTTCCGAAGCGTCACTAGGCACTATGACCTTCGGTGGGCGAAATTGATGAAGACTGGACCACGCCCGTGGACACCCGCATGGAGGCAATCGGCGGATCTGTCTTCCGGCGCACTCTGTCGGACGTAAAGCAGACCATCCACGAAGAGAACGTCGCCGCCAGGTGTTCGCGAATCGGCCGCCGACCTCGCTATAGTCGCGCCTTGAGGGCGGTACCTGAGCAAGCAAACGGACTCTGCGCGAGCAAAGTCCAGTCTTTGCAAACCCCTGAAAGACTCTCCGCTTGCACAGCAGATTCCAGATCTCATGGGGCTCTAGGACCTCTCGATTCCATTCGCGCTCGGGTACTTTAACGGACAATTGGGTGGAATGTGAATCTCATTATTGATAACCGCGCTCGTGGGGTTTTATGTGAATTTCGCGGGAAGGAGTTTTTCAACAGCCACGCCTGTTCTCAACAGTTACCTTCAAACAGGGCTATAGTCAGTTGAAACAGGCGAAGCGCCTGAGTGGGAGGAAGGCCATGAGAATCGTCGGCTTAGTTATGCTTTTTGCCGTATCCGCATTTGCCCAGATACCGCCTGCCGTTGCTACTGCAGCCTGCGGTCCCGAGAAGGTCAGCTTCAGCGTGAAGCTGGACGAATCGCAACACGCACTGGCGCAGCCCAAGCCGGACAAGGCGTGGGTTTACTTCATTCAGGAGAAGGGCTCAGATGCCCTAGGCGTGACGACCATGATTGGATTGGACGGAACATGGGTGGGCGCAAACAAGAACAGTTCCTATTTCGGCGTGTCCGTAGAGTCGGGAGAGCATCATGTGTGTGCGAACGTGGAGTCCCATCGGGGACATCGCGTGGGGCTCGTGCATTTCACCGCGGAGGCAGGAAAGGTTTATTACTTCAACGCGCGAGTCGTTTACGGAGAAGCAGCCGACGCGAACTTGTTTTTTGCTGCGGTCGACAGCGACCAGGCCAAGTATCTGATTGCCTCCTTTCCGCTGAGCGTTTCAACTCCGAAGAAGTAACGTATGCGCCTCAGGATGCGGGCTGCATCGGCGTAATTTACAACGTGTATGTTGGTTGCTGTTGAAATATCGCGATTGCACTCATAATCCCCCCGCCGAGGGCAGCCTCAAGGCTGTTTTCGTAGCGGGAGTGTCTGAAGGGCCGCTTCGATATCGGCCCGTGGAATTCCGAGGAAGTCCACACCGTGGCGCAGATTCCGCTTGATCTCGGAGTATGCGGAAGGAGGTTCCTAATCGAAATCGGGCTTGACCGTTTGGGGCGGTACCGGCAACCCGCCCCTTGCAAAAAGCGCAAGGAGCGGGGCACCCGACTGTCCTTACTTCGAAAAGACTACATCGGCGAATCGGAATTATAGGTGTCGGCAATAGCCTTCCAGCTTCCATCGGGCTGTTTGGTGTAGACCGTCAAGTACTTCCCTTTGTCGGTCATCGGCTTTTTCGTCTTAGGATTGGTCATCGTCATGGTGTAGGTGCCCTCCGAGTAGACCATGTCACCACTCTTGGAGGCCACGGCCCTCGTGGACTGGAAAGTCATCGCAAAATTGGGATCGGCAAGAAACGGTCCCACGGCTGCTTTGATAGCCGCTTTGCCCTTGACTGTGGCAGCGCCGGGGTAGAGTCCGGAGCCATCCTCGGCAAAGTAACTGGCCCATTTGTCGGCGTCTTTGGTGTTGGCGTCTTTTTGCCAAGCCGCCTCGATGTCCTTGATCGCTTGCACGTCGGCGGCACGGGTGTCGGGAGGCGGTGGTGCGGGGGCATTGGAGCAGGCGATGGTGACTATGGCTAGCGCCAGGCATAGAAGTAACGAAGTGTTACGCAGCATTGGTTTCTCCTTCGGGAATTGGGTGTGGAAATCAAGTCGAGCCAGTATAGTCATAAAGCTTAGTGCGTTTGAAGGACAACTTTCCGTGTAAACCGCAACATTGAATGACCTGCCGGGCAGGAGAAAACACCATCAGGGTTGCTCATTCCAGAGGTGCTCGATCTCGAAGAGCGTACATCCGAGGCACTGCGCGGGCCTGACTGCTTACACCAATCCCACAGTCCTCGCGATTTCCTGTACCCTCGCGTCCCTGCGCAGCGCGTCGAACACGGGCCGCACGTTCAACCAGATCAAATCCGTAGCCCGCATCTCCTCGGCCCGCTGCAACTCCGCGATCGCGTCCTCGTTCCGGTTCAAACCCAGCAGCACCTGCGCCAACAGAACGGGTGATACATAGTTGCCCGGCGATTTTCCACGAAGGTTGTGCAGCATCTGCTCGGCGCGATTGAAGTCGCCTGCTGAGGCCCGAGTGCGGGCCAGCGCCGCTTCCATCTCTGAGCTTCCGGGCGCCAATTCCAGCGCTCGCGTTAGCGACCGGATCGCCTGCTCATGCAAGCCCTTCTGCTCGTACGCCTGCCCGAGAAAGTAATGCGCCAGCGCGAAGTTTGCATCCATTTCCAGCGCCTTCTCATATTCACAGATGGCCTGGTCGGGATCTCCCTCAAAATAAGCAATCAATCCCGCCGTCGTCACAATCGCCAGCGAAAGAGGATCGTTCGCTCGCGCCATCTCCAGCTGCGTCCGAGCTTCCGCAAACCGCCCGAGCGGAAGCAGAAGATGAGAGGCATACCAGTGATGAGCAGTCCCATACTGTTGGTTCAGGCTAATCGCTTTTTGGAACCTCTCTTCTGCTGGTGCCCAGTTCCAGTCGTAGGCGCCCTCAACGCATCCCAGGCTGGCGAACCCCTCCGCCATCTGCGGGTCAATCGCCAACGCTTTTTCCGCAGCCACCCGCGCGAGAGGGAACACTTCTTTCGGATTGCGTGTCCCCTGCACGCCCTGGACCACATAGCAATCCGCCAGTCCCGCCAGCGCCGCAGCAAATTCCCCGTCCTTCTGCAGAGCCTGCTGGAAGCTCTCCACCGCCTTCTGAATTTCCGCCGGCCCGCGGCGATTCCAGAAATAGCGCCCCTTCAAATAGAGATTGTAGGCTTCGAGATTCTTCGTTGTCGGCTTTACCAGAGGCTGGTCCAGCCCCAGCTTCACGCGAAGCTGCTTCACGATCGCCCCGGCAATCTCTTCCTGGATGGCAAACACATCTTGCAGTTCGCGGTCATAGCGTTCTGCCCAGATGTGGTATCCGTTCTCCGCATCCAGCAATCTGACATTCACACGCAAACGAGTTCCCGATGTTCGCATGCTCCCTTCAAGCACCGTCTGCACACCCAACTGCTTCCCCACTTCGCGGATATCCGTGTGTTTGCCACGAAAGCGGAGCGCGGAAGACCACGCGGCAACCTGTAGTCCCACTGCCTTAGCCAGCGCTCCAATCAGTTCCTCCGCCAGTCCGTCGCAGAAGTAGTCGTTTTCCGCGTCCGCGCTCAGGTTCACGAAGGGCAGCACTGCGATCGACGGCTTTCCGCTCTGCACGGGCCACGCACCCGTTTCTGTGGGACTTTGCCCGGGCGCTCTGGAATTGACCCGCTTCAATTCCGCCAGCAGGGCTCCGCCGTCGGCATAACGATTTTCCGTATTCTTGGCCAGCATCCTCGCCAGCACCATGTTCAGACCGCTCGCCACCATCTCCCGCGACATCGAGCCCAACGGCGGAGCGGTCAGAATGGCGCTCGCTGTCTCCATTGGCGACTTTTTCTTGAACGGATGGGTTCCATGGAGCATCTCATACAGCACCACGCCCAGACAGAAGACGTCGCTGCTCGGTGTCGCGGGCTCCCCGCGCAGCTGCTCCGGAGACATGTAGTCCAGCGTGCCCACGATCCGCCCGGGCTGCGTGATCTGGTCTGGGTCGATGTCGACGGTCAATTCCTCGCCCGAGCTTGATACCGCACCGGGCTTCTGAATGGCCAAGCCAAAATCCAGAATCTTGGCTCGGTTCTCCTCGGTCAGAAAGAGATTCGCCGGCTTGATGTCGCGATGCACCAACCCCCGGGCGTGCGCCGCCTTGAGCCCATCGGCGATTTGAATCGCCAGCTCCAAAACGAACTCCGGCGCTGGCTTTCGATTCTCGATGATTTCCTGAAACGTCGCACCTACGAGGAGTTCTTGCACCAGATAAGGCTGACCATCGTGCTCGCCCAGTTCATACAAGATGCAGATGTTAGGATGATTCAACGCTGACAGCGTGCGAGCCTCCCGCTGCAGGCGCTTTGCGGCATTGCTGAACCGCTCGGAAATTTTCGGCAGGAACTTGATCGCAACCAGGCGCCCCAGCGCAATATCCTGCGCCTCATACACTACTCCCATGCCACCTCTTCCTAGTTGTCGGAGGATTCGGTAATGGGAGATCGTCTCGCTTATCATGCCAATTAATGAATAAGAGAGTTTAGCACCGCGTTGAAAGTTCCACGGCTTCAGGGCGGAAAGTTCGCTAACCGGAACAGCGCACTTTCTTTAGCAGACGCGTCGCTGTTTATGCTATACCTTCCTAACCTTTCCATAGAGGTTGGAGGCGAACCTGGAATGAGCCCACGCGCCGGTGGTGCCGTCAAGCCTGCAGATTTACATCAACGCAAGAACCTGAGCAGCTTGGCAGACGAGATTGATAGGTCGCTCCCAAAAAGGCGCGACATGTCGTGCCATGACTACCTCATCGCGTTGCTGCACCTGGGTTCTTCGCTCGAGCACGCGCTCATGGTCCAATATCTCTATTCCGCTTATTCGCTGGGTGGGGACCAGGTGCCGGAAGAACATCGGCCGATGATACGGCGATGGCGGGAGACCATACTCGCGGTGGCGCGGGAGGAAATGGGCCATCTGCTAACCGTCCAGAATGTCCTCACGTTTCTTGGCGCCGGCCTCAGTCTGACTCGTGAGAATTTTCCCTGGGAAATCGAGTGGTTCAATCTCGAGCCGTTCTCGCTGGGGGCTCTCGCGTGCTACGTCTATGCCGAGATGCCGGAGAATGAAGACTTCCCCGAAAAAAAGCTGATTGAGAAACTCGCCCGGGAGCACCTCGCGGAGAACGGGAGAAATCCCGCGGAAATCAAACTCCACCCGGTAGGTGAGGTCTATGACGATATCATGAAGCTCCTCAACGACCCCGAGCTTATTCCTGACACGGCGTTTCAGGAAGAAACTTATGTATTGCAAGCATCCTGGGACGACTGGGGGCGCGGATACAAGCCTGACCCGCGGCCGCTCGATCCCGAGGGGAATCTTGAGGAAATCTCCAAGCCGGCGTACAAGGCTGAGCAGTTCCGCTCGCATGTCATGATCGAACGGGTTGCAACCCGCACCGAGGCGCTGGCGGCTCTAAAAGCGCTTAGTATTCAGGGCGAAGGCCCGCTTGCCCCCGCCAAAGGAGAGGAATGGTCCCATTTCAAGCGTTTCATGGCAATCTTCACTGAATATCAAGAGGAAATGAAAGGCCAGAAATGGAGCCCGACATTCCCGTTGCCCACCAATCCCCACACTGAGGAAAAGTCCTGTGGGCTGGATCCGGACAGTTGTTGCATCACATCGAGCAAGTCGCGAAATTGGGCGATTTTGTTCAACCTGCGATATCGAATGCTGCTCACCTTTTTGATGCACACATTTCAGGTGGCGCGCGTCACCCGTCCCGGCGAACCGAACATTCGCGGCATGCTGATGCATAAGGTGTTCGCGGAAATGTATAACCTCAAGACGATTGCAGGGATTCTCGTGCAACTGCCGCTGCGCGATGACGGCAGTCCGTTGCGGGCCGGTCCGCCGTTTGAACCGCCATATAATCTCAGGCTGCCGGCTGCGGATGTCGATTGTTGGTGCCTGCATCTGGATATCCTCGGGACCGCGTCCGGCATTTGCAAGAAGATACTGGAAAGCGATTCCCGCCACGAGGACCGTACTTATATTGAGACGTTGATCGATCTCGACGCGCAAACCAAAGACTGGGTCAATCAAATTCTGGCCGGAATGAACTCGACGGAGAGATACTAATGACCATCCGCGCATTGCGCATCCTTCCGCCCTTTGCGATCGGACGGCTTGGCTCCGCGCAGGAACCGCTCGACAATTTCACGATTGTGGACGACCCCGTACATCCGCTGGGCTTCCGACTCATCCGGGGCGCCGAAACCCTTACCGTCAATGACGAGGGCAAGATCAGCAAACAACGGCCCCCGGAGACGGTGCACTTCAAGCAGGACGGGCACATCCGCCCGGTGGCGCCTTTTCTTGAGGTGTTTGCAGTGATGGGTAAGAAGCCCAGCGACGAGCTTCTGGTGCCGCTGGATCTCGATCTGCTGGCCAGCCTTCGACTGGATGCAACCAAGGTCGAGTGGCGCGTTTCGGTCGCCAACCGCAAAGTGGTCCGCCGCACCGGTAATGAGCACGATCTGGTGGCCGCCCACATCGACTGGTTTTCCGATCATGAGTCACACAAACTGGAAGGCCACTGCGACAATTTCATTTCTCCTGAAGCCTGCATTGATTTCGGACGAGCGCGCTACATCGATCCCCAAGGCGATCTCCCAGGAATCCGTTTGCGCTTCACTCCCGCGAAAGGATTGATTTACGGGCCCAGCGGGATTGAAGATTCAGTGATTCCAAAGGAGCGCGCCATTTACGATCGCACCAAGGACTGGTTCAAGTTCGGAGACAAGAATAAACCCGCTCTGAACCAGACCGTGCCGCCGTCGCTATACGCAATCTTTCCGCCGGCGCCGTCGTGGCTCAACAACAACGTCGCAATAAGCCGCGGCTATCTCGATGATGCCTGCGACGGTTTCGTGGAAGTCCGCCTGACACTGACCAATGGCAAACAACTTACCGCCATGGCGCGCATCTGTGCGGCCCCACCGGCACTGGTCCCCGACTCGTTGTTCGTGCGCAGCCTGGCCGACGACCTCGATCAGGTCATCAACGGCCCCGCAGTGTCGCGCCAGGAGCCTTACGAAGTTACGCGCGATCACGCCGCGGATATTGTGAGGCGGGCTTACGAAACCGTGCGCTTCATGAACGTAACGGTGATGAACGGGAACAACATCAAAGGGCGCTCCGCGCTATTGCTCGACTCGATGCCCGAGGAAGAGGCGGCCGACACCGAGCGCGCGATCCGTCCGGTGATGTCCCCGGAAACCGTGGATACGCTCGCTATCATGGCGCTCCACGAAGAGGTGTACGCGGCGCTGCGCGGCGGAGCTGCTTCCTGGTTCATTGACCTGCTCCGGAAACCGGAGGAAGTCGCGGATTTTACCGACCGCGGTCGCAGAAAAATGCCTGCCCTGATGTGCGGCGCTGACAACAACTATCTCGCACTGACTTACCGGCAAATCGATACGATTCGCAAGCTTGGCGAGGACGCTCCCTTCCATTCGAAAGCCGTTGAAAATAAGGTGGGCCCGGAGCCGCTCCGGCCGCGCAATCTTTCAGCGCAAATCAATTACGCAGCCGCCGGCAACCCGGTCAGTTCGCGACCCGTGACTTCCGTCGCCAATTGTTGTCCCGGCCTTGAAGTGGACTTCCGCGCCGTATGGCGCCGCATGTTCAAAGGGATAGTTCTGCGCGAATACGACAATCTGGTCGTTGATGTCGACGATCCACGCAAGAAGCGCCTTAAAGGGCGCCGGCTGCTGCGTGTCCGCGTTCCAAGCGGCCGCGCGTTTCTCATGATGACGCCGATCCGGGGACCGGCGGCCAGCGACCCAGATGGCGAAATCATTCTCTCCACTCAATTCAATCCACATGGGCTGGCTGCCCTCGAATGGTCCAACGCGCTGGCTCATATCCTGTGGAAGAATCAGGGTAAGACGGTTATCTGCGACTTCACGAAACCTCTGCCCAAAGATGAAGCGGACATGCAGCAACCATTGATCGAAAGAGACGGAGACCGGCCACAGAACTACGTCAGCTTCAAATTCAAAGTGCGGCATTTCTTTGAGGGAGATACCGCGGTGATCTCCACAGCGCTGGCTAAGGCGGGAGAATTGACTCAGGGGCTGTGCTCGCCGTGGCAGAACGATTATCGCGAGTGTTCCTGCTACTACTGGGCCTCGGCCCGCCCCGACTACATCAATGTCGAGCCTGCGGGAAATGGGCTGAGCAAAGGAGACAACTGGCTGCAGAAAGAACGCACGGGCGACTACGTGCCAGACGATTACTCGGACGAGCGCCTCATCCTCTATGACGATCTCTTTAACGAATGGGAGCGCTGGTTGAGGTTCCAGGTGGGGGGCCGGGATGTGCCCGACGACGACCGCGCGAAGGAAAACAGTTGAGTAGCACCGAGGCCAGCCGCTGCATGAGCGCGTCGGCGCCGCGCGTTCCTCAAGCCCACCTGATCGAAACCGCACTCGGACAACATCTCTTCGTCGCTGATGGGAGCCGTCTCTTCGACGCCGATGCGAGTCTTTTTGCAGGATTCGAATCGGCAATGGCTGAAGGCCATGCGGACGAGATTGCCGATCTCCTGAAGCAGATTGGACTCGCCGGTGCTCCGCTCATCAACGATACCCCGTTGCCGGCGCCTCCGATCCATGCACTATCTCTCGCAGTCGCGCAGAAGTGCAATCTCGGTTGCACGTATTGTTATGCGCAGCAGGGCGAGTTCGGAGGCGCCGCAAAGAATATGCCGCTGGAGGTCGCCGAGCAGGCAGTCGATCTGCTGGTCAACAACGCCGAACCTGGCGCAAAGCTGAACCTCGCATTCCTCGGAGGTGAACCGCTCGTGAACCGGCGTGTGCTCCAGGCTGCAACGTTACGCGCGGCCGAACTCGCTGCTCGCCGCGGCCTCACGCTCACTTTTTCCATCACGACCAACGGCACGCTCCTCACCGAGGAGGATGCGATTTTTTTCGAGGCGCACGGCTTTGCGGTCACGGTCAGTCTCGACGGTCCGCGGGAAGCGCACAACGCCCTGCGGCCGTATAAGAACGGCGGCGGCAGCTTCGACGCGATCATGCGCAAACTCGAGCCTCTGCTTCGCTGCCAGCGGCACATGCAGGTCTCGGCGCGCGTGACGGTAACGCCACGCAACCTGGAACTGCGCCGCGCTCTCGACCAGTTCATCGCCGCTGGTTTCCACAGCGTCGGCTTTTCTCCCATGCTTAGCGCCCCCAACGGCAATGGTGAAATGCAGAGCGCGGATCTCGAGGTAATGCTGGGCGAAATGATCGACTGCGGGCAGGAGTTCGAGCGCCGTTCTCTTGCCGGCGAGCGCTATCCGTTCGCCAATATGGTGAACGCCATGCGCGAAATTCAACGCGGCACACACCGCCCGTATCCGTGCGGCGCGGGGGCAGGATACCTCGGCGTCTCTGCCGACGGCGAACTCGCGGCGTGCCATCGCTTCGTCGGCGACGAAGCGGGCGCGATGGGATCTCTCACGGAAGGCGTCGACCTGCGGCGCCAAACGGATTGGCTTGCGCAACGGCACGTGCACCGGCAGGAGCCGTGCCGCTCGTGCTGGGCGCGCTACTTGTGCGGCGGTGGCTGCCACCACGAAGTCATTCGGCGCGGTCGGCCGGCATGCGACTACATCCGTGGCTGGTTACACTATTGCCTCGAAGCCTATCTGCGTCTGTCTCCGCAGCGCGTGACCGTAGCTGCTCGTTGAGGACACAGCCTCATGGCCAATATCTGCGTGATCGGCGCCGGACCCGCAGGCAACACCTTCGCCGCGCGTATGGTCCAGCTCGGCCACCATGTCTGCCTGGTTGAGCGCTCCCGCTTCCCCCGCAGGCACCTCGGTGAATCGTTGAGTCCTGGCGTACTGCCCCTACTTGAAACGATCGGCGCGCGCGAAGCCGTGGATGCAGCCGGCTTCCGCCGCGTGCGCCGCGTCTACGTGAAGTGGGACAGCGATCTTCAGGTTCGAGAGGACGTGCGCGAGCAAGGCCTGCTGGTTGATCGCGGCGACTTCGACCGGATCTTGCTGGAACGTGCCAGAGCGCTGGGTGTGCGCGTGCTCCAGCCGGCAATTGTGCGCGAATGCCAAAGTGACAACGGGGGATGGCGGGTCAACGTCGACGCCGATGGCAGCGCCGTTCAGATCCATGTCGACTTCTTAGCGGATGCGAGCGGACGCTCCGCCCAGATCGCTGGGCACGTGCGCCGCACCGGCTGTCGTACTCTCTCTTTGTACGCCTACTGGCGCGGCCGCGATCTCCCGCAAGAACCGCGAATCGAGGCTGGCAGCGACGCGTGGTATTGGGGCGTGCCTCTGCCCGAGGGCGCTTACAATACGCTCGTCTTCGTCGATGTAAAGCATTTCCGCGCTGCACGATCGAGTTCTCTGACCGCGCGTTTTCTGGACCTGCTCGGCCGTTCCGGTCTGATGGCTGCCTGCAGCGATGTTCATCTGGACACTCCTGTTCTAGCCGCCGACGCCACGCCCTATCTCGATGAAGATAGCGTGACGCCCTCTACCATTAAGGTTGGGGATGCGGCACTGGCGATCGACCCGATCTCTTCGAGCGGCGTGCAGAAGGCGATCCAGAGCGCCCTCGCGGCTGCCGTCGTCGCCAATACACTGCTGCTCAAGCCGGCATCGCGCGACAACGCGATGCGCTTTTATAAAGCGAGTCTGGCTGATGCTTCCGAGCGGCATTGCCGGTGGGCCGCCGGCCATTACGGCTCGGTAGCGGCACGCATCGGCGGCAAATTCTGGGAAGATCGCGCGTCCCACCCGGAATCGAGTCCACCTTCGGTTGACACGCCACACGCTCCCGTCGATGCCCGGGCACTTTCCGCAGCCCGCGTCGAATTGTCACGCCAACTCGAATTCGTAGAACTGCCGTGCATTGACGGCGATTTCGTCACGGTCAAGCCTGCGCTGCGGCACCCGAATCTTGTAAGTCCTGCCGCTTACCTTGGTGGCTGGGAGTTAGCGCCATTGTTACAGAGATTGCCCGCGGGATCGACGCCACTCCAGATTGCGAGATCATGGTCCGACCGTATTCCATTGCAGTCCGGTCTGGCAATAGCCGGATGGCTGTTGAATAATGGAATCCTCGTTGAGGTCGTTTCTTGCGCGAGCTAGCTTGATGATTTCCATTTCAGAATGGCTCAAGAGCATCGATCTTGAGCAGTACACACCCATCTTCGTCGAGAACGAAGTGGATTTCAGGACTCTTCAAGTCCTGACTGACAACGACTTGAAGGAACTTGGTCTGCCGTTCGGACCGCGCAAGCGTTTGTTGGACTCGCTGGCGAAAGCGAAGCAGTCCGAGGCTTCCGCGCCCGCAGCTACTTCTGCGGGTGAACGGCGCCAGCTCACCGTAATGTTCTGTGACATGGTGGGGTTCACGGAATTGGCCCACCGTGTCGACCCCGAAGTCCTGCAAAACATCATTCGAAGCTACGAAGATGCCTGCGCGGTCTGCATCACCCGCTACGACGGTTACGTCTTTCAGCGCCTAGGGGACGGTATCGTCGCCTTCTTTGGCTTTCCGCTGGCGCACGAAGGCGAGGCCGAACGGGCCATCCGCGCCGGGCTAGAGATCGTAGAGACAATGGCAAGCCTCGATGTGCCAGCGGTGGGGCATATCAAAGTGCGGATCGGCATCGCCACCGGCATTGTTGTGGTGACATCGCGCGAGCGAGGTGCGGTCGGTGAGACCATGAACCTCGCTGCCCGGCTCCAGGCCGTCGCCCAGCCCGGCAGCATTTTGGTTAGCGAGCGAGTTCACCGGCTCACAGGCGGTGTATTCGATTATGAGGACTTGGGCGAGCATGACTTGAAGGGCATCGCTCGCCCCACCCGTGCTTATCGAGTTCTTGGCGTAGGTGCGGCAGCGAGCCGCTTCGACGCCGCCATGGGTTCTGGACTAACACCATTCGTGGGGCGGGAGCATGAAATCGGTGTTCTGCTCGAGCGTTGGCAACTAGCCCGAAAGGGCGCGGGGCAGGCGGTTTTGTTGTCAGGTGAGCCCGGAATCGGCAAGAGCCGCATTGTAAATGCCCTTCGCGAGCGTCTGGAGGCTCAGGCAATTCCTTCCCTGCGCTTTCAGTGTTCGCCTTTTTACGTCAACAGCGCTTTCTATCCGATCAGTGCTCACTTCGAGCGAGCCCTGGACCTCGCCCGTGACGAGCCCGTCGCTTCCAGGTTGGACAAACTCGAGGCCCTGGTTGTGGGGCGCTACGGCCTGCCTGTTAGGGACGTGCGCTTCATCGCCGCCATGCTCTCCATTCCCTACGAGGAGCGCTACGGCCCGCTCGCGATGAGTCCGCGGCTCATCAAGGCTGAAACAAACCGCGTTTGGGTCGACATCGTAAAGGTGGCGGCACGCGCGCAGCCGACCCTGATGCTGTTCGAGGATCTGCACTGGGCTGATCCCACCACGCTCGAAGTGCTAGGCATGCTGATCGATCAACTCGCAAATATTCCCTCGCTGGTCGTGCTTACCACCCGGCAGGAGGTCCAGTCGAGCTGGTCCGAACATCCATATGTCTCAGCGCTAAACCTCTCCAAGCTGACTCCGGCGCAGAGCAGCGCACTCGTATCAGGGCTGGCCCGCGGGAAGGCGCTGCCGGCAGAACTGGCCGCGCAGATCGCGGCAAAGACCGATGGCGTGCCGCTTTTCGTTGAAGAACTGACCAAAGCGATACTGGAGTCGGGCGACCTGATCGACCAGGGTGATCGCTACGTTTATGCGGGCACATCCGCCGGCGTGACGATTCCCGAGACGCTGCGGGATTTGCTAACCGCGCGCTTGGACCGCGTCCCGGCAGTCAAGGAGATCGCGCAGGTCGGCGCGGTCATTGGACGCGAGTTCAGCTATGAGCTGATCGCAGCGCTGAATCTGATGCCCGAGGCGGCGCTCACTCGAGGCCTGGCACAGCTAACGGAATCAGAACTGGCGTTCAGCCGGGGCACAATCCCCGGTACGGTATACACGTTCAAGCATGCATTGGTGCAGGACGCCGCTTACGATTCGTTGCTCAAGAGCCAGCGGCAGCCGCTTCATGGCAGAATCGCGCGCACCCTCGAGGAGCGCTGGCCCGAGACCCGGGAAACCGGACCCGAACTGCTCGCTCACCATTACACAGCGGCAGGCCTCAACGAAGCCGCTGTCCCATTCTGGCGGCGGGCGGCTGAGTTGGCGGTGCAACGCTTCGCTCTCCAGGAAGCAGTCTCGCATCTGCGCAAAGGCATGACGCTCATCGAGACGCTCTCGCCTGGGCCAGCGCGTGATCTCATGGAGCTGGAGTTCCGCACCGTGCTCGCTCCCGCAGTGGTCGCACAACGTGGTTGGGGACACAGCGAAGTCAGCCGCGTTCTCGAGCCCGCGTGGGCGCTGGCAGAGTCGCTGGATCACCGGCAGGGCTATGTACCGATTTTGAACGCATTGTGGGTGCATTATATGTGCCGGGATCAGCTTGCCGTATCACTCCAGTGGGCGGAGAAGCTCCTGGCAGCTGGTGCTGCCGCACACGATGACAGTCTCGAAATCGTCGGACACCGGGCGGCGTCGGCAACGTATTTCTGGCTGGGCGATTTCATCTCTGCGCGCCAGCACGGAGACATGGTCCAATCCATGTACGACTCCCGGCGCCACTGGCAGATTGCGCAACTCACCAACAACGACCCGCTGACTGGCGAGGGCATATACCGCGCGCAATATATCTGGATGCTGGGCTACCCCGATCAAGCAGTGGCCGCCAGCAATGCGAGGGATGACCACGCGCGTCGCCGCAACCACCCGTTCGATCTGGCGTTCGCGCTCACCCTTGGCGCCCAGGCCTTTGACTTTCTCTGCGAGCCCGGCGAATTGCTGCGACGGACGGAAGAGGCCGAGCGGGTAGGCCGCGAGCACGGTGTCGCGCTCTTATGGGAAATCATGGCTGAGATCAGTTTGGGCATTGCCTGGCTGCGAAGCAGGCGCTACGCCGATAGCGTCGCCCAACTCGAGAAAGCGATCGCTCGACTCATGGCGACCGGTCACCGAATCTGGGTTTGGTACTTGAGAGCCTTGCAAGCCGAGGGTCTGGCGTTGACCGGTGACCTGGAGGGGGCGCGGGCGCTGATCGACGAAAGCGTGCAGCGGACTCAGCTTGGAGAAGAGCGATCGCATTACGCCGAGGTGCTGCGTCTCAAGGGCTGGCTGCTCATCCAGGAAAGCCAGATCGAGGACGCCGAAGCCTGTCTGCGTTCCGCGATTGATGTCGCCCGCGCTCAGCAGGCAAAATCGTGGGAATTGCGTAGCGCGACCACTCTCGCCCGCCTGCTCGCGGATCGTGGCGACCGCGCATCGGCACGAGAACTGCTCTCATCCGTCTACGGCTGGTTCACCGAGGGTTTTGGCACCAAGGATCTCAAAGAAGCAAAAGCTCTTCTTGACGTGTTACAGTCGTGAGCCAATACGAACCGGCGTGGAACTGGAGTGAGGCGTTTTCTTACATGAAAGGAGCAAGCCAATGGCCGCTACAAAACATAGTCCCGACGACAAGGCAATCCGCAAGCTTGACGCAGAGTGGGGCGATGCCGTCTGCAAAACGGATCTGGAAGGCGTAGTCGCGTTCTATGCCCGCGATGGCTCCGTCGTCTGGCCAGGGGCCCCGGCCGCTCACGGCATCAAGAACATTCGCGCTGCATGGAAAGAAATGTTCGATCTCTACCAGGGGCTCACGTTGAAGTTCACGCCGGAACGCATCGATATCGCGCACGGCGGAGATATGGCAACAGACTTCGGGAAAGTCGCGTTCGGACACGACACATCGAAGGGGCACGTTGAGCAAACCGCCAAGTACGTAGTCACGTGGAAAAAAGTGCGTGGCGTCTGGAAGGTCCTCTACGATTGTTACAACATGAACCAGGCCGATGCATAGAGTCCGATGACCGTGCGCTGCACGAGCGTGGGGATTGCACTGCCGGAGGCAGGATGATGCAGCTGGTTGCGAGAACCCCTACATTGATGAGCATCAATAATAGACTTTTGACCAAAGTCCCCGTCTGGCAAGGCTTTTCCGGCAGAAATGGATTGAATTCCCATAGCTCTCACCGCAAACGCTAGCGGCTCACTTCAAACGACCCTATCGAAACAGCCCCCGACCACGACACCTGCGCACCACCTCCGCACCTCATCTTGGGACAGTTCCGATAGGGATCTATTGTTCGTCGGTGCCTAATTTGGGAGTTGCGCTGACAATTTTAGCGCTTACTGCCAACCTCCGCCGAGAGCCTTGTAAAGTTGCACCAGGCTTTGGTACTCGTTGCCTCGGGCCTGGGCAAGAGTAAGCTCGGCGTTAAACAGCGATCGCTGGCCATCGAGGACCTCAAGGTAGGTGGTGATGCCTCCCCGATAGCGTACGAGGGACGTGCTGGACTGAATCCTGGAGGTCCTTGACCGTGGTCTCCTGCGCAACGCGGACTTGATGAAGTTTCTGATAACCGATCAGCGCATCAGATACATCGCGAAACGCCAACTGGATGGCTTGCTTATAGGCAATCAGTTCCTGGCGATGCTGCGACTCAGCCAGTCTTAGATTCCCGCGCAGGGCGCCACCCGTGAAAATGGGTTGAGAGACCTGGGCGCCATAGGACCAGACTCCATTCTGTGAACTCATCAGGCCGGTGAAGAGAGTGCTCCGTCCGAACGCGCCTCCCCCAGAGCCGGTAAGGGAAATCTGCGGAAAAAACGCGGCTCTGGCGACGCCGATCTCAGCGTTGGCGGCGATCAGCTCTTGCTCGACCTGGCGAATATCCGGACGGCGTTCCAGCAACGTCGACGGCATTCCCGGCGGCACGTCCGGAGGAAGTGGCTGCTCGGCCAACGGTCGCCCCCGTCGCACACTTTCGGGATAATGGCCCAGAAGAATACTGATCGCATCTTCCTCCTGGCCGATCTGTCTCTCGATATCCGGAATCTGCGCATTTGCGGTATCCAGCACCTGGTCGGCCTGAAGCACATCCAGCTTAGTGGCAACGCCATGGTCGAGCCGCAAGCGCGTCAGCTTGACGGAATCTTCCTGGGTCTTAACCGTCTCTTGGGTGATGCGGAGCTGGAGATCGAGATCGAGAAGCTGAAAATAGTCACTGGCTACGTCGCTCACCAAGGTCAACGTGACGGTTTGCCGCGCATCCTCGGTAGCCAGGAGCTGGGCGCGCGAGGCCTCAGTCGCGCGTCGCAGGCGGCCGAAAAGGTCCAACTGGAACGCTGCGTCGGCTGTGAAGGTAAGAATGTTATATCTAGCTTCGCTGACTGGGTCTTTTCCGCCGCTGAAATTACCGCCCGCTTGCACCTGCGGAAACAGACTGGAGCGCGTGATGGCGACCTGAGCGCGCGCAGTGCCGATGCGCTCCGTCGCCAGTTGCAGGTCGTAATTCTCCTTCAGGGCTGTGCGGATGAGCTCTTGCAGTTGCGGGTCCTGGAAGATCTGCCACCACGGAAGGTCTGCGAAGGATGCCGCCTGGGCTTGAGCCTGTGGGTCGTCCCTCAAGTCGCGGTACACGCCTGGAGTCTGAACGACAGGACGGTGGTAGTTCGGGCCAACCATGCACCCGGCCATTAAGATCGAAGCCAAGATCGCGGACATCAATGGCGCCATCTTTTTCATGACTATCTCCGCTGCTCTCTTGTCCATACGGCAGTGGACCATTTCAGTCCCCCTCCGCCGGCGCGGCTGTTCCGGGCAGTGCGGTAGCGATCCGTTCCTTGCCGGCGCCTGACCATTTCTCCACCAGGTAGAAGATCGCAGGCACGAAAAAGATTCCGATCAGACTCGCGGCCATCATCCCGCCAATCACCGTCGTGCCCATGATTTGCCGGGCAACCGGCGCCGGTCGCCGTCCATAACGGCACGCACCCGAGTATGAACGCGAAAGACGTCATCAAAATTGGACGCAAACGAAGCCGTGCTCCCTGGAGTGCGGCATCCGCCAGAGGTTTTCCCTTTTCATATTCATCTTTGGCGAACTCGACGATCAGAATCGCGTTCTTCGCTGCCAGGCCGATGAGCATGACCAGTCCGATTTGCGAGTAGATATCGGTCTCGATCTGGACCAGGTAAGGCGGCAGAAAAACGCCGAGCAACACACGGCGCAACCAGAGGATTCCAAAGGCTCCGAAGATCGCGACGGGAGTGCTCAGCAGCACACTGAAGGGGAGCGTCCAGCTTTCATAGAGCGCCGCCAGAACCAAAAAGACGAAGAGCAACGACAATCCAAAGATCGCCGCGGGAGGCACACCTTCTCGCGCCTTCTGTTCTTGAAACGATATGCCCGAATAGTCAAAGCCCATCTCGCGCGGCATGGTCTGCTTGAAAACGTCTTCAAGGGCGGCCGTAGCTTGATCGGCGCTGTAGCCAGGCGCAGCGCTCCCGTTGATCTGCGCAGAACGATATTCGTTGAAGCGCAAAGTAAACTCCGGGCCGAGGCGCGGCTTTATTGTGGCAAGTGTGGAAAGGGGGACATTCTCTCCTTTGTTGTTGCGAACGTAAAACTGCCCGACGTTTTCCGCCTTGGCGCGATCTTCGCTTTCCGCTTCGATATACACCTGCCACTGGCGGCCGAACCGGTTGAAGTAGTTGATAAAAAGACCGCCCATGAAAGCTTGAACCGTGCGGTAGACATCGTTGAGGGCTACACCTTGCTTCAATACTTTGTCGCGGTTTACTTCAACAAATTCCTGTGGAACGCTGGCCAGGAAAGTGGTGCTGACGCTGGCGATTTCCGGCCGCTTTCGGGCAGCCTCAAGAAAAACGCCCAGGTTCCTGGCGAGGAACTGAATATCGCTGCCCGAACGGTCTTCGAGTATGAACGTAAATCCTCCGGCAGTGCCAACACCTGGAATGGCGGGCGGCGAAAAACCGAAGGCGACCGCCGTGGGCAATTTGCTCAGCTGCTGGTTCAGATGCGCCTTGAGCGATTGAAATTGCTCTGCCCTTGTCTTGCGCTCGTACCAAGGCTTGAAAGTCACAAAAAAAGTCGAGTTATAACTGGTGCGAACAAAACTCAGCAAACTGAAGCCGACGAAGCAGGTGACGTGTTCGACCCCCGGCGTATTCATCAGGATTTTTTCCACATCAGCCGTGACGGCCGTCGTGCGTTCCAACGAAGCCCCATTCGGCAACTGCACATTGACGTAAGCGTAACCCTGGTCTTCATCCGGAAGGAAACTCGACGGTATTCGGTTGGCAAAAAAGGCAGCCGCGCCGCAAAAGACTAAAAGCAGCACGACCACGACGACGGTCTTTTGAACCAATACGGCGCTCCAACTTACGTAGCTCTCTGTGGCTCGCTCAAATACGCGGTTAAACCAATCAAAAAATCTTCTCAGGAGCCCGCGGCTCGTCCGTGGCTTCAGCAACAGCGCCGCAAGCGCGGGACTGAGCGTGAGTGCATTGAACGCGGAAAGCAGAACGGAAATCGCGATGGTGACGGCGAATTGCTGGTAAAGCTTGCCCGTGATTCCTGGGATGAATGCTGTCGGCACAAATACCGCGGAGAGAACCAGGGCGATGCCAACCACGGGGCCCGAGAGTTCTTCCATTGCTTTCAACGCCGCGGCCTTCGGCGTCATGCCCTCCTTGATGTGGCGTTCCACACCTTCGACTACGACGATGGCGTCGTCCACAACCAGCCCGATCGCCAGCACCAGCCCAAAGAGAGAGAGCGTGTTAATGGAGAAACCGAACAACGGGAAAAACACGAACGTGCCGACAAGGGAGACCGGCACCGCGAGAAGCGGAATCAGCGTGGCGCGCCAGCTCTGCAGGAAGATGTAGACAACAAGGATCACCAGCGCGAGGGCAATCAAAAGCGTTACGACGATTTCCTTTATGCCTTCTGTCACCGAGCGCGTCGTATCCAGCGCAACGACGTAATCCATATCGTCCGGGAAGCGCTGCTTCGTCTGCGCCATGAGCTTGTTGACGCCGGCGGCTGCATCCACCGCGTTCGAGCCCGGCAGTTGGTAAGTAGCGATGATCGCGCTCGGCCTTCCATTAAAACGACCGGCGACGCTATAGTCCTGGGCGCCCAGCTCGATTCGCGCAACATCGCGGACCCGGACGGTCCCGCCGTCGGGTGTCTCGCGTACCACAATCTGCCCGAATTCTTCCGGTGACACAAGACGTCCCTGCGCGAGAACCGAGTAGGTAAATTCCTGGCCTTTGGGCGCCGGTTCACCGCCCGCCTTCCCAGCTGGGTTCACAGTGTTTTGCGCCTGAATGGCGCTGACGATTTCCGGGACGGTGATGCCGAGCTTGGCCAACGTGTCAGGTTTTACCCACAATCGCATCGCGTATTGGCCAGCGCCGAATACCTGCACATTGCCGATGCCTGGCGAACGCAGAATAGGATCGACCAGATTGATATAGGCGTAGTTGGCCAGAAATGTGGCGTCATATGTCCCATGCGGCGAGTACACCGCGGTCAACGTGAGGGGAGCAGTAACGGATTTTCTGACATTGACTCCGTAGTTGGTGACGTCCACGGGAAGCTGAGAAGCGGCGAGGGTTTCACGGCTTTGCGCGAGAATGTAATCGGTGTTCGGATCGGTTTTTGCGTCGAAGTCCACGATCAGGCTAGTGGTCGAGTTGCCTGTCGCATTCAGCGAATACATGTAATTCATGTTGTCCACGCCATTCATCTGCTGTTCGATGGGAGTGGCCACGGCTTGCTCCAGGGTTTGCGCGTCTGCGCCGATGTAGGTCGCCAGCACTTGAATCTCGGGCGGAGCGATGCTGGGAAACTGCGCCACCGGCAAACTCAGGATGGTGAGCGTGCCAACCAGCACCAGGACGATTGAGATCACCATGGCGACGATGGGACGGTTGATAAAAAACTTTGACATTGGATTACTTTCCCGTAGCTTCCACCGCGAAGTGTTTGGGGTTCACCTGCATTCCCGCGCGCACCTTCTGCACACCTTCGGCAATCACCCGTTCGCCCGGCTTCACTCCGTCCGCGATAATCCACTGCGAGCCGACACGGTCGCCGACTTTGACGGTTCGAATGCTCACTTTGTTTTTGTCATCCACCGCCGCGACTTGGTAACCGCCTTGCAGCTCCGAGACCGCACGCTGCGGCACGAGCAACGCATCCCGCTGCACTCGGATGGCAGCGCGAACTTTGCCGTATCCTCCGGGCCGCAGAACGCTGCCAGGATTTGGAAATAACCCGGCGATCCGAATTGCCCCGGTACTCTCATTCACCTGGCGGTCCGCAAAGTAGAACGTGCCCTGGTAAGGATAGGTTGATCCGTCGGCCAAAATCAGTTCAAGGCGCAGATTCTTGTCGGCCTCCAGCCGAGTAGTCTCGGTCGGGAAGCGCTTTCTCCACGCGAGGTATTGCGGCTCACCGACAGTGAAATAAACTTTGATGGGGTCGACGGTCGATACCGAGGTCACGGGCCCGCTGCCCAAATTGACCAGCGCACCCACCTGAAGCTGGGCCTGCCCCGCGATGCCGTCGATAGGCGCTATGAGCCGGGTAAAATCGAGATTGATCTTGGCCGTTTCAACGGCAGCCTCAGCCGTCTTGATTTGAGCGCCGGCCGTCGCCACTGAGGCCTTTGCGGCCAGGTTATTCTGAACGGCATTGTCGAGATCCTGTTGGCTAACTGCCTGTTCCTTGGCTTTCTTGTAGGGGTTTTGTGCGGTGGGTGCGGGCCAGCAGTCGTGAAACTGGACTAACGCTTACAACGAGCGCTTCCCTACTGCTGTTGTTGAGCATCGACCAACTGCGATTGCTGGTTTTCGTCAAGAAACTGGGACCACTCTTCATCGGCCGCAAACTCCTCGTCGGGAGGCAGCACGGCTTGCGACGGCGTGACCCGAACTCGAACCTGCAGTTGCGTATCAGCTTTTCCCTTCATCACGCCCATGGTAGGGGGAACGTCGGCATAATCGCGTCCGATCGCCGTACGAATGTGTTCCCCGCCTGCGAGCTGATTTGTCGTCGGATCGAAACCTACCCAGCCAACGCCCGGCAGGAGAGCTTCCACCCAGGCGTGCGTCGCACCGTCCGCCGAGGGATGCGCATTTTCACTGCTGTGGTAAAGATATCCGCTGACATAGCGGCAGGGAATTCTGGCATTTCGAACGAGTGCGATCATGATGTGGGCAAAATCCTGACAGACGCCCTGCCGTGACTCAAGCGCATGCTCAATGGGAGAATTTACCGCCGTGCTTTTCTTTACGTAGCTGAAGGTGCGATGCACGCCCGAGGCAATATCCTGGAGGAACGCGAGAGGACTTCGTCCATCTCTTTCAGCCGCCCCGATCTCTCTCGCCAATTCTTCAAGCTCCGGCGATGAGCGCGCAAAATGACTCGGCATCAGCATATCCCAGTAGTCGTTGTTCTCGACGAGCTGTTCCAGATCTCCCCAACTTCCGTACTCCATGGATTCAGGAACCGCTGGCCGGTCCTCAATATTTACCAGAGCGTCAGAGACAATCGTGAGTTGGCCATGGCGGGAGGGTAGGTCGAAGTGGTGCACAAGATTGCCATAGGAATCGGTATAGCCAAAAATGCGGGCGCGCGGATTGACCGACAGTTGAAAAACGAAGCAGCGCTGGTTGCCTTCGCTTCTGGGGTGCATGCGAACTTCCATCATGCTCTGCCAGACGAGATTGCTGTAGCGATAGCGCGTAAAATGGCGAATGGCGTAGAACATTAGGTTTCGAAAGCGACCTC
>Ga0302324_100005799_pt1 | contig 26850 bp, 23 predicted proteins | sample Palsa_T0_1_FD_201949 | JGI IMG/M metagenome (GOLD analysis project Ga0302324, IMG submission 201949) | Peat permafrost microbial communities from Stordalen Mire near Abisko, Sweden - Palsa_T0_1 | ecosystem: Environmental > Terrestrial > Soil > Palsa > Peat permafrost | place: Sweden: Abisko...
TTCTTTGCGTTTCGGCGAGGTGGCCGCGGGCGATACCAAATCGGGCGCGCCTGCGGATAATCGCACTCTTTTTGTGATGGTGCATTTCGATCCCGCCAAAGCCGCGGCGTACGGAGGAGACGCGGGCGCGGGCGAGCGCACCGCGCGCGAACTCAACGACCGCTTCGCCGACTGGTATTACGTGATTAGCGGCAAAGATTTCCAGAATCTGCGGCTGGGCCGCGGGCCTATGCCGCCGCCGCAATAGGCTGTCGTGGGGCGGTCCCCCCGGACCGCGGCCGACGCCCTCGTCGGCCTGTCGCGATGATAGAATCTCTTCCCATGCGTTGGTTCCTCTCGATCGCATTCTCCCTGGCCGCCTGGTCCCAGACCGCGCCATTCACGCCGCCCGAAGACATCTCCTTCCGCCGTGCCAACATCATGAGCGAAGGCACGCGGATGTCGGCCGAGGTCTTCGCGCCAAAAACTTCGGCCGGCAAGAAGCTGCCCGCCATCTTGATGGCGCACGGCTGGGGCGGAACGGCCGCGCTGCTGCGCCCGGATGCCATCGCCTTCGCGCGCGCCGGCTATCTGGCGGTCGCTTTCGATTACCGGGGCTGGGGCGACAGCGATTCGCGCGTGATCCTGATGGCGCCGGAGCCGCGCGCGCATCCCAATGGGCGGTTCACCGCGGAAGTCCAGGAAGTGCGCGAAGTGGTGGACCCCATGGACGAGGTCACCGACTGGTTCAACGCCATCGCCTGGCTGCAGGCGGAGCCGCAGTTCGATCCCGCCCGCCTGGGGCTTTGGGGCAGCAGTTTTTCGGGCGGCCTGGTAGTGTACGTGGCGGAACACGATGCGCGGGTGAAGGCCATCCACAGCCAGGTGGGCGCGATGGATGGGCGCGTCATGATCGCCAACGATACCGAGCGCCGCAAGACCTATGAGGAAGCCACGCAGATGGCGCGCGGCGAGCTGGGCTACCCCGCGCCGGGAGTGAAGGCGATCGGCAATTTGCGCGGCGCCCCGATGCGGGCCAAGTTCGTGCCGTACGACCCGGTGGAGGATGTGAACAAAGCCCCGCAATGCGCCATGCAGTTCGTGATCGCCGAAAAGGAGGAGCTATTCGACAACCGGGATCATGCCCTCAAGGCTTTCGCCCGGTTCACCGGCACGAAGAATCTGGTGGTGATTCCGAATATCACGCACTACGGGATTTACTTCGAAGCGCACCAGCAGGCGCAGAAGCTGGCCATCGAGTGGTTCGACAAGCACCTGAAGTGACGTGGCGCGCGCACCCTTGTGGGGCGGGCAATCCTGCCCCTGGGGTCCCCTCTGGGGACGGCTTTCAGCCGGCCATGTTTGGCCGCCCTCCATGAATTTTCAGGGTGTTGCGGCGCTGGACGCGGTGACGACGCGGTTGCGCCCGTCCCTTTTTGCCTGGTAGAGGGCGCTGTCGGCGGCCGCGATCAAGTCGCTCAGGATCTTTCCGTGGGTGGGGTAGCATGCCACGCCGATGGAAATGGTGATCTCGCCGAGGCTTTGTCCGCCGTGTTGCACGGCGAGATGGCTGATTTCCAATCGAAGTTGTTCGGCGCGCCGGGCGGTGTCGTCGAGGGACGATTCGCAAAAAAGGACGCAGAATTCTTCGCCGCCGTAGCGGCACGCGATGTCTTCTTTGCGCAGGTGTTCCCGCAGGAATTGTCCGAATGCGCGCAGCAGGGTGTCCCCTCCTTCGTGGCCGAAGGTGTCGTTGAAAGTCTTGAATCGGTCGAGATCCATCATGGCCAAGCCCGCGGGTTTTTTCCCGCGCGCCATGCGGTAAAGTTCCCGTTCGCCGGATTCTTCCAGGTAACGGCGGTTGAAGAGGCCGGTCAGCGGGTCCCGGATGGATTGGATGCGGAGGGCTTCCTGGAGGTAGAGGTTGGAGAGGGATATGGCGGCGTTTTCGACGATGGTGGCGGCCAGTTGCCGGTCTTCGGGCGTGAGGAATTCCGTTGGGATTTCCGCTCCGTCGGGCTCTCGGTCTTGCAGATACAGGATGCCCAGACCGGTGCCTTGTGCCATCAAGGGGAAGCAGGCGTGTCCACCTTGAATGTCTTTGACGTGGCGGCATGGCGTGGCGAATTGTCCGGCATCGGCGATGTGCGGCTGTCCGCGCCGTAAGGCCCAGCAGTCGTCGGGTTCGAACGCCGCGTCGGCGATGCGGGGATCGTTCCAGGTAGCGACGCTCTTAACCAGATTGCGGGATGCGCTAAAAATGTAGAGCGCTCCGGCGCACGTGGGGAAGAGGTGCGCACAGAATTGGGCTACGATGTCGTAGGCTTCGCTGGAACTGGAGCATGCCTGGAGCAAGTCCGTCATTTTGCGGAGGATCGCGGCTTGTTCCTTACGCCGTTCCAGTTCCAGGAGGGACTTGGTGAGCTTCTCATTGGCGAGGCGCAGGTTTTCTTCGGCCTGGTGGCGCTCGGTCACATCCCAGCAGACGCCGGTAAGCTGGTAGGGTCGCCCGTCTGCGCCATAATAGACTTTTCCGCGCGCGGCCAGATACCGGGAGCCGCCCTCGGGCCACACGACGCGGAAGCCCGTACGGTAGTCCACACCTTGCTCGATGGCGGCGGCAATCTCTTTTTGGACCCGTTCGCGGTCGTCCGGGTGTAACAGCGCCGCGAATCCCTCGACCGTTTTGGGGAACTGGCCGAGCGGCAGGCCGAAGAGCAAACAGGAATTATCGTCTGCCGTGCAGATATTCGGCGCGACCTCCCAGCTCCAAACGGCGACGCCTGAAGCATGCAAGGTAACGCTTAAACGTTCCTGGCTTTGCGCCAGCGCTTCGCGAGCCTGCCCGAGTTTCCGAATGAACCGGAACAGCAGCAGTGCACCTGCCGCCGCGCAAGCGGCAACAACGCAGGACACCACGAAGATGACGCCCGTAGGGATGCGCACTAATAAGATGAGTCCGGCGAGCCGCCATTCCTCTCCCAATTTGTGGGGCAGGTTGGCAACCTGCGGGCCGATTGTCAATCGGCGCAGTCTGCCCCGATTCTCAATATCCTCAATCGGCGCACATTCGAAACCTCCGGGTTGTGGTGGACATCTACTCGATGGTACATTCTGTTATCCTAGTTAAATACTTTGCGATCTACTACGAACCAGTATTTTCTCTCTTTGTTTGCTGTGTCCCTCGGGGTGCTGAGCGCCGCCACGGTGACCGGCCCGGATTCCGTTGTCGAGAATTATTGGGCCGCGTCGCAGCAGCAGGAGCGCGCGATGCAAGGTTCGTCGATGGAAGTGGATATTGAAGCGTCATTGCCCAAACTCAAGAAACATGGGCGTTTGCGCGGGCTGCGCCGCATCTCGCGGCTGGGCCGCATCACCTACGAAGCCCTGCACTTCGAAGGCGACAATTCCGTCAAGAACCACGTCATCGCCAGGTATCTGGCGGCCGAAGCGGAAGCCCAAGCGGACGGATCTCCGTCTCTGGCGGTCACGCCGGCCAACTACAAGTTCAAGTACAAAGGACCGGTGCAGTCGGGCGGCCAGGCAGTCGAGGTATTTCAAGTGACGCCGCGCCGCAAGTTGGTGGGCCTTTTCAAAGGCGAAATCTGGATCGACGCCAAAACATTCCTCTGCGTCCGCGAATCCGGCCGCCTGGTTAAACCTGGGTCGATATTCCTGAAGAAGATCGAATTCGTGAAAGAGTACTCCATTCAGGGCGGCATTTCGGTTCCGCGCCAGATCCGCAGCATGGTGGACACCCGGCTGGTGGGTCCGGCGGAGCTTACCATCGATTTCCGGAACGTATCCCTGGCCGGTGGCCCCCAGCGGGCCAGCCTGGTGGATGTTGGCGATCAATGACGTGGGCGGCCGGTAACGGCTCGTCCGCCAAGTGACCATTCATGAGAACACTGTTTCTGAATCCTCCTTCCTTTGAAGGTTTCGATGGCGGCGCAAGTTCGCGCTGGCCGGCCACCCGGGAAATCGAATCCTACTGGTATCCCGTGTGGCTGTGCTATCCCGCCGGTATGCTGCCCGACAGCAAGGTGGTGGACGCGCCCCCGCACAAGATCTCCATCGAGCAGACCGTGGCCATGGCCAACGATTTCGAGCTGCTGGTGCTCTTCACTTCCACTCCCGGATTTCACGTGGACGTGAAGATGGCCGAGATGATGAAGGACACCAACCCCAAGCTGAAGGTGGCCTTCGTCGGACCGCCCGTCACCGTCGAGCCGGAGACATCCCTGCGTACCTCGCCGGCCATCGATTTCGTGGTGCGCCGCGAGTTCGATTACCAGATCGCCGACTACGCCAACGGCGCGCCCGTGGAAGATCTGCCGGGCGTCAGCTTCCGCAAGAACGGCCACATCGTCAACAACGCCGAGCGCGCCCCCATCGAGAATCTCGACGAGCTGCCGTGGGTCAGCAAGGTGTATCAGCGCGATTTGGACGTGCGGCGCTACAACGTCCCGTTTCTGCTGAACCCCTATATCTCGCTGTACACCTCGCGCGGCTGCCCGGCGATGTGCACCTTCTGCCTGTGGCCGCAGACGCATTCGGGCCACCGCTGGCGGCTGCGTTCGACCGACGACATCGCGCGCGAAGTGGCCTACGCCAATGAGACGTTTCCTTACGTCAAGGAAATATTCTTCGACGACGATACGTTCAACTATCAAAAGGCGCGCACCATCGAGCTGTGCAAGAAACTGAAGCCGCTGAATTTCACTTGGTCCTGCACCTCGCGCGTGACCACCGACTACGATACCCTGAAGGCCATGAAGGATTCCGGATGCCGGCTGCTCGTTGTAGGTTACGAATCCGGCGACCAGCAGATCCTGAAGAACATCAAGAAGGGCGCCACCATCGATATGGCCCTGCGTTTCACCGATAATTGCAAGAAGCTGGGCCTCGTGGTGCACGGCGATTTCATCATCGGGCTGCCTGGCGAGACGCGCGAGACTATCCGCAAGACCATCGATTTCGCCAAACGCCTCGACACGGAGACCATCCAGGTTTCGCTCGCCTCGCCCTACCCCGGCACCGAATTCTACGATTACGTCAAGAACAACGGCCTCATAACCATCGATTCCATGTTGGATGAGACCGGACACCAAGTTCCCAATATTATTTATCCCGGCCTGGATCGCGGCGAGTTGATGGACTGGGTGGAGCGCTTCTACGGCGAATACTACTTCCGTCCGCGCGTGATCTGGCGCGTGGTGCGGAAGGCCATCTTCGACACCAGCGAGCGCAAGCGCCTGACGAAGGAAGCCCGCGAGTACATGGCGTTGCGCTCCAAGCGCAAGAAGTTCGTGGCCTCCGAGCGCAAGGCGAACGCCGCTCCGGCGATTAGCCTGCAATGATCTCTGGCCGCCTAAAAACCTCATTTTTTACAGTGCTGGTGATCCTGACTAGTGTGGCGGGAAACTTCTCGTTGAGTTGGGGCATGCGCGAGGTCGGCCGCCTGGTTTCCGCCTCGCCCCTGGCGTATGTCCGGGCGGTCTTCAATCCCTGGGTGGCGCTGGGCATTTCGCTGCTTCTGGTATGGCTGTTCGCGCAGATGGCTTTGTTGAGCTGGGCGGATTTGAGTTACGTACTGCCCGTGACCTCCATCGGGTACGTCCTGTCGGCCCTGGCGGGCAAGCTATTCATGCGCGAGGCGATTACGGGATGGCGATGGGCCGGCATCGCGCTGATCGTCGCCGGCGTGCTGCTGGTGGCGCGCACCGCCCCGCATCCCTCCGGACCGGTATGACGATACGACTCCTTCTTGTGGGGCGGGCAATCTTGCCCGCAGCCGCCTTTCAGGCGGCTCTTACTGGAGCGCCATCATGAAATGGCTGCTGGTCGCCGTGATCGCGGTAGCGACAACCGTCTCGGACGTGCTGCAAGCCGCGGCCATGAAACAGCACGGCGAGATCCACGATTTCCGCCCGGGAGCGCTAGGCCGCTTATTCGCGCTGCTGGTGCGCAACAGGCTGATCCTGGCCTCGGTGGCCGTGATGGCCATATCCTTCTTCGCGTTCATCGCGCTCCTCTCGGTCGCCGATCTCAGCTTCGCGGTTCCGGCCACCGCCGCCAGCTACGTGCTCGAGACCGTGCTGGCGAAGTACCTGCTGCATGAGCGGGTGAGTTTGGAGCGTTGGGCAGGCGCGACGCTGGTGGCCTGCGGCGTGGCGCTGTTGGCATTGTGACCTGGCTGGCCGTCCCCGCGCTGGCGTCCGCCGCCTATTGGCTGCTGGCGATCGTGGCGGCGGTGTGGTGGGGCAGGCGGTGGGGCAGGCGCTTTCGCCTGCCAGTCCTCCCCACCTATACCCCGGTCTCCATCCTGAAGCCCGTACACGGCCGCGACCCGCACTTCTACGAAGCCATCCGCTCGCACGCGTTGCAAGACTACCCGCAATACGAGATCCTGTTCGGCATCGGCCGCGCCGACGATCCCGCTGCCGGCGATATTCGCCGTCTGATCGCGGAATTCCCCGCGCGCCAGATCCGCCTGATCGTGACTTCCACCAAAATGCCGAACGCCAAAGCCGGCGTGCTGGCAGACTTGGCCGCGCAAGCCCAATACCCGCTCCTGCTGATCAACGACAGCGATATCGCGGTCGATCCCGATTATCTCCGCCAGGTGACCGCGCTCCTCGACCTTCCCGGCGCCGGACTGGTCACCTGCCTCTATCGCGCGCAGTCCGAAAACTGGCCAGGCCGCTGGGAAGCTCTGGGCGTAGCCACCGAGTTCGCTCCCAGCGTGCTGGTGGCGCGCATGCTCGGCTCGGTCGAATTCGCCCTCGGTTCCACCATGCTGCTGCGCGCCGGCGATCTGCGCCGCATCGGCGGCTTCGCGGCCATCGGCGATTATCTGGCCGACGATTACCAGCTCGGACGCGCCATCCGCGGCCTCGGCCTGCACGTGGTCTTCGCCCCGGCCATCGTCGAGACGCACTTGGGTGGCGCTACTTGGGGCGAAGTCTGGCGTCACCAACTGCGCTGGTCGCGCGCCATCCGGGTATCGCGGCCGGGCGGCTATTACGGCTATCTGGTCACCCACGCGACGTTCTGGTCCCTAATCGCCATCGCCGCGGGAGCCTGGCCTATCGGTCTGGCGGCGCTCGCCATCCGGATGCTGGCCGGAATCTGGGTGGGCTGGGGCGTGCTGCGCGATCCCGCCGCGCTTCGGCGCGCCTTTTGGATCCCCTTTCGCGACCTTTGGGGCTTCGCCGTCTGGGTGTGCGGCCTCTTCGGCAACACCGTCGAGTGGCGCGGCGCGCGCATGCGTCTTTCGCCCGATGGGAAGATACTGCAGTAGGACAGGCCTCCTGGCCTGTCTCATTTCAGCCGCGAGATGGAGCCGCGTTGCGGCCTCCGAGCGGAGTTCAAAGTCGCGAATGGTACCGCCATGCGAAACCCGAATGGAAATCGCGTGTTACTATGACTTGCAGCGGCTATTATGGCGCGCGGCGTGCGCGGAGGTCAGACCATGTTTCGACAAGCGTCCCCCTTCTTCGTTCTCCTAAGTGCTGCGTCCGCGATGGCGGCGCAGAACTTCCGGCTCGGCGTCGATTACTCCCAGCCGATCGGTAACGGCTCGCTTTTTGCTACCAACGTGGCGGTGGCGACGGATGCGCAGGGGGGCATCTACGGGCTGGCGAGTTACGGTGTAGGTGCGCAGGAAAGCAGCTATCTGGTCAAATTGACCCCGGCAAGGGCCGTGGTTTACCAAACGACGCTCCCATTCTACGCGCCATTCATGACGGTAGATACGGCCGGAAACGTGTATCTGACGGCGGAGAATTCGAATACGTCCAGCTTTTCCGTGGAGAAGTTGGGAACAGACGGCGCGAAGGTCGTTTATCAAACTCCGATTGGCGTGCAGGGTCCAGCCGGTATCGCCGTGGATTCGAGCGGGCGTGTATATGTCACCGGCGTCCCGTCTCAGAACATGCAGGCGACTCCTGGCGCCTATCAGTCGACAGCCACCAACGCCAATGCCTACAACGGCTCCGTGGTGCGCCTCAAGCCGGATGGCTCTCTCGATTACGCGACCTATTTAGGCGGCGGCGTGCCCCTCGGGATCGCCGTAGATAACTCCGGAGACGCCTTCGTCACCGGGAATGATTACCTGGGAGGCTACCCCACCACACCCGGCGCTTACCTTTTGAGCGCCCCTTCGGGCGGTCCGTACCTTACGCGCCTGAATTCCAGTGGCACGGGACTCGTTTATTCCACGTATATCCCGGGCACCGCAGCCTGCTGTGTCGCGGTGGACCCTGCGGACAATGCGACGGTGGCCGTCCGGGGTAACACTGCCGCGGATTTCCTCGTCATGCGCTTCAATCCCCAAGGCACCGGCCTGATTTTCTCGCGAGATCTGCCTGGTTCGTCGCTGCCGGCGGCGGTGGCACTGGACGGGGCGGGCAATAGCTACGTGGTGTTGTCCTCCGGTCTTCCGAACGGCCTCATTGAGTCGCCGGTCGCCGCCAATTTCCAGGCGAAGAACAGCATTACGCCATGCTCCGCCGGTATGAACTCCGCGCTCGCCGTGCTCGATTCGAGCGGCAATCTCTTGCAGGCAACCTATATCCCTTCTACGAAAGTGGGGTTCGCCGGGTACCAACCGGCGATGACCGTGAGCGCAAATTCAACGGTAGAAGTGCTCGATGTGGCGTCGACAACGCTGCACGGCGATTCGCTGGCTCTGATCCAATTCTCCCCGAACCTGAACGCGCCGGCCGTGCAACTCGCGTGCGTAGGCAATGCCGCCAATTACGACAGCACGGCGATCTCGGGCGGTGAGATGGTCAGCTTATTCGGACAGGGACTGGGACCGGCCGCCGGCGCGCAGCCGGTGGTGAGCAAGCAGACCGGATTTCCGTCCGAACTGGCCGGCGTCCGAGTGACTTTTAACGGGACGCCGGGACCGCTGGTATACGTGCAGGATGGCCAGATCAACGCGATCGCCCCGTGGTCGCTTTCGAGCGGCCAGACGGTGGACATTTGCGTCACTTACAATGGGGCTGCCACAAACTGCATCACGCGGACGGCCGTGGACGCGCATCCAGGCGTTTTCACGTTCAACGGTTCTACGCTCGTTGTGAATCAGGATGGAACCATCAACTCGGCGTCCCACCCGGCGCCAACCGGAAGCTCCGTGACAATCTACGCCACCGGGCTTGGGCCGATCGCACCGGCGCAGCCCGATGGCGGCATCGTGGGGCTACCGTTGCCGGCCAATGTGCTGCCGGTGACCTTGACGTCGATTTTGGAGGGCTTCCCGACTCTCTGGTTGGGCCCAACCTCTTGGCCGGTCACCGTGCAGTATGCCGGTCCGGCTCCCTTCGAGGTCGCCGGAATCAGCCAGATCGACTTTGTGATTGGCGAGTATGGTGGTTGGCCCATCTCGCTGGTCGCCGGGACGGGTCAATGCTGGTTTTCCGTGATCGTGACTGGCAATTAAATACCGGTCAATTTGTGGGGCAGGTTGCCAACCTGCGGGCCGATTGTTAATCGGCCCATTTTGCGCCGATTCCCAATCGGCGCGCAGGATACCATCCTGCCCCACAGGCAAAGGAACTGCGCCTTTATAGTTTGATGGAGGGAGCGTTCAACTGCGGGGACCCGGAGAACTTCCGCCCCGTGGCGCCACTTATAGAATAGACCCGCCCGCGCGGGCGCGACCCTTAGCCTTACAGAAAGAATATCCTATGCCCAACCCGAATCAGGCCGAGGAATGCGCTGGCGCCGCACAGACGCGTCAATGGAGCATACAAGCCGCTTACTTTCAATGTCATTGGCTTTGTTCGTCGAATCCGGAGGCCCACCGGCAACGCAACCCAACTTTACAAAATCTTACACAATTCCCGCAAAACCAGCCGTCACTCACGCCCTGGGGGACCCAATGGTTTCGTTTGTCCAGTTTTATATTCAGCCCGAAACACATGCACAAAATTGCACAATAATGCATAAAACTGCCCAATTATCCGAAATTGGGTTGTGGGCCAGGTTGGCAACCTGCGGGCCGATTGCCAATCGGCCCACTTTGCGCCGATTTCCAATTCCGCGCACTGGTAACCTCTGTCCACCCAATAGCTTCCGGGGATTCCACCCCCCAGCGCCTCCCATCGACCATCGATAGCGGCAAAATCGATGGAGATAACTTCTCGTTTTCGGTTACTTTGAAATAGCGGGAGAACGAATGCAAGCGAATTACAAACAATCGGGTGCGCCCCGCCGGCGCCTGGTACCCGAATCCGGAATCCCGGGAAACCGCGCCGGTGTCCCCCTCGTCTCAATGGGCATGACCCCTCGCGGCATGCAAGGTGGATGTGTGACCGGCTCTCGACCCGTTCGCCGCCCAATTATTTGCGGATGTCTGCTGCTCCTGAGCCTCTTCCTCGCGCACGCGCTGCAAGCCGCGGACCGGATTACCCAGGCTATCGACAACAGCCGGCGCGTGGCGCTGCCCGGCAATGTGAATGCCCGGACCAAATTCGCCGTGGATCAAGGACCCGTGGACCCTTCCATGGAGCTTCCCCAGGTCAGCCTGGTGCTCAAGCCTTCGGCCAGCCAGCAGGCCGATCTCGACCGGTTATTGGCGCAGCAGCAGGACCCTTCCTCGCCTGATTACCACGTCTGGCTGACTCCCGATCAGTATGCGGACCGGTTCGGAGCAAGTCAGTCGGATATAGACAAGATCGCTGCCTGGCTGGGCCAGAATGGCCTTACCGTCAAGTCCGTGGCGCGCTCGCGCAATGCGATTGCGTTCGGCGGCGCCGCCAGCCAGGTCGAGAGCGCTCTGGGCGTCGAGATACATCGTTACCAGGTGGGCGGCGAATCGCACTTCGCCAATGCCAACGATCCGATGATACCGGTAGCCTTACAAGGCGTGGTGCTCGCCGTTCGCGGTCTCCATGACTTCCGCTTGAAGCCCAGGGTCCGGCGCGGCGCGCAACCGCGATACACCCAGGATGGCGCGCATTATCTTGGCCCGGGCGATATTGCCGCCATATACAACATCAATCCTCTATACAACACGGGCATCACTGGAACGGGACACAAAATTGCGGTCGTCGGGCAGACCGACATTCAGTTATCGGATATCGGGCAATACCGGAGTTTCTACGGTCTGCCGGCGAACGACCCAACCGTGATACTGGTTCCCGGCAGCCCGGACCCCGGAATCAGCCAGGACGATCTGCCGGAAGCCGATCTGGATCTGGAACTTTCCGGGGCGGTGGCGCGCAACGCCACCATTCTCTTCGTGAATTCATCCGCCGATTATGGCTATGGCGGCGCGTTCGAGTCGCTCAACTACGCCATCGATCAGAACCTGGCGCCGGTGATCAGTATCAGCTACGGCGACTGCGAATTGGACATAGGAACCGCTTTCGCGCAGGCGTTGCAAGTGTGGGGCACCCAAGCCAATGCGCAGGGACAGACCATCTTCGCCGCTTCGGGCGACGACGGCGCGGCGGACTGCGTGGGCGATGGCGACGGCGCTGCCATCGATAACGCCCTTTCGGTGGACATGCCGGGATCCCTGCCGCAGGTAACGGGTGTAGGAGGCACGGAACTCAGCGAGGGAAACGGCAGCTATTGGAATTCCAACAACACCACCAACCAGGCGTCGGCGCTGAGCTACATTCCGGAGACTTCCTGGAACGACAGCGCCGTCGACGGCACGCCGGCTGCCAGCGGTGGCGGCGCGAGCGCCTTTTTCTCCAAACCATCGTGGCAGACCGGCGCGGGGGTCCCTAACGACGGAGGCAGAGACGTGCCCGATGTGTCTATCGCCGCCTCGCCCGATCACGATGGCTACGACATCTTTAGCGGCGGGAATTTTCAAATCGTCGGCGGAACCTCCGTGGGAGGGCCTCAATTTGCAGGCATCGCCACATTGCTGAGCCAGTACCTGGTCTCCAACGGCTTTGAGACCAGCCCCAATCTCGGCAACATCAATGCTACGCTCTATCCTCTCGCGCCGGTTGTGGGCGTCTTTCACGACATCACCACGGGCAACAACATCGTGAATCCCTGCGAGGGGCTGCGGGACTGCATCGCCTCGCCCATCGGGTATTCCGCTGGTCCGGGCTACGATCAGGTCACAGGCCTCGGCACCCCGGATGTCTACAACCTGGTTACGGCTTGGCACGGCCACAGCGTGGCCGGCCAAGAGAGCGTCACCATAACGCTCGCGGCCAGCCCGTCCAGTGTAACCTTCAGCGGCACGACGGTCCTGAAGGCGACCGTGACCAGCGCCAATGGCGGGACGCCCACAGGCACAGTGACCTTCTCCACAGGGAATTATGCGCTGGGCACGGCCACGCTGTCGGGATCCGGCGCCAGCGCGGCGGCCACCCTGACGCTGAGCGGAGTGCAGTTGGCCGTGGGCGCCAACAGCATCACCGCGTTTTACGGCGGCGACGCCGCCTATTATGGCGCCACGATCACGGCCGCGGTGACCGTGACATCGCCGACTAACGGGCCGCCCTCGATCGGAGGACTGTTGAATGGAGCGTCCTTTACGGCGGCCTTCGCTCCGGGTGGAATTGTAAGCGTCTTTGGCACCAAACTGGCGCCCGCCACAGCCATCGCCCAATCCACGCCTTTGCCGACCATGCTGGCCGGCACATGGGTTACCGTCAACGGCATCCCCGCGCCGCTCTATTACGTGTCGGCGACGCAGTTGAATATTCAGATTCCCTATGAAGTGCCCGCCGGCTCTACCGCCACTCTAATGGTCGACAATAATGGCGAGAGTGTCTTCTATAATTTCAAAGTAGCCGGCACCGCTCCGGGGATCTTTACGTTTGACGGCGGCGCGCCGGTTCCCTTCACCACCGCCACGTCCGGCCAGGTACTTACCTTGTACATGACGGGCGCGGGGGCGGTGTCGCCTTCGGTTGCCACGGGAGCCGCGCCGGCAGCCGGAACGGCGGTCGCGGATCTGCCGGCCCCGGCCGGAAAGGTCGTGGTAACAGTCGGCGGGGTGACGGCGGCGCTCGACTTTGTCGGGATACCTACCTGGTCGGTCGGAGTGGTGCAAATTAACTACACGATCCCCTCGAACGTAGCGGCCGGTTCGCAACCCGTGTTGGTCTCGGTGGGAGGAGTCCAGAGCGCCTCCACGCAGCTAACCATCACGCAGTAGTCGTGGGGCGGGCGTCCACGCCTGCGGCGGGTCTCCAGACCCGCCTTCTCCCGTCCTCGTTATACTGGCCTCTAATGCATCGAACTTGGTTTTCCATCCTCCTGCCCGCGGTCTTCGCCTCCGCCGCCTGCGCCCAATTCGCCGACGCAGGCAGCCATACGCGAGATCAGGTAGGACAGGCCTCCGGGCCTGTCCTTCAGCGGCGCACGGCACGTAATCATCATAATCGGATCTGTTTTTGTCGAAATCTCAGGAAACTACGCCGGGCTTACCCACGTCCAAGAATACATTCCCCCTCACAACATGCAAGGTGGACGTGTGCCCAGACCTGCACATCTGCTGCTCCTGGGCCTCTTTCTCGCGCATGCGCTGCCGGCCGCGGACCGGATTACCGCCGCCATCGACAACAGCCAGCGCGTGACGCTGCCCGGCCAGGTGAGTGCGCGGATCGATTCGAGCGTGGATCAAGGCTTCGTGGACCGCTCCATGCCGCTTCCGTATGTGAGTCTTGTGCTCAAGCCCTCGGCCGCCCAGCAGGCCGATCTCGATCGGTTATTGGCGCAACAACAGGACGCTTCTTCGCCCGATTATCATAACTGGCTGACTCCGGAACAGTACGCAGATCGCTTCGGACTCAGCCGGATAGATATTGACAAGATGGTTGCTTGGCTCGGCCAGTATGGTCTCACCGTCAAGTCCGTCGCGCGCGGGCGCAATGCCATCGCATTTGGCGGCACTGCCGGTCAAGTCGGGAGCGCCTTTGGCGTGGAGATACACCGCTACCAGGCAGGCGGTGTGCCACACTACGCCAATTCCGCCGATCCCACCATACCCGCGGCCTTCCAAGGCGTGGTGCTCGCCATTCGGGGACTGCATGACTTCCGCTGGAAACCCCTGCTGCGAGGGCTCGCCCATCCGCGGGATACGCAGTATGGAGTTAATTATCTTGCGCCGGACGACATCGCTACCATTTACAATGTCACGCCTCTCTACAACGCCGGCATTGACGGAGCGGGGCAGAAGCTGGCGATCGTTGGACAGACCGACATCGTTCTTTCGGATATCGAGTATTTCCGCAGTTACTTCGGTCTGCCCGCGAACGCCCCGACCGTGATCCTGGTCCCCGGCAGCGAAGATCCCGGAATCCTGGATAACCCTGGCGACGATGAATTAGCGGAAGCCGATCTCGACCTGGAACTCTCCGGGGCGGTAGCGCGCAACGCCACCATCCTCTTCGTGACTTCAACCGACGTACAAGACTCCCTGCAATATGCCATCGATCAGAATCTGGCGCCGGTGATCAGCGCCAGCTACGGTGAGTGCGAACCGGACGCGGGGTCCGCCTTAGCCCAGACGCTGCAATCCTGGGGCATGCAAGCCAACGCGCAGGGCCAGACTCTGTTCGCCGCCTCCGGCGATTTCGGCGCGTTGGATTGTTTCGGCGGCGCCGACCTCCCCGCCATTGCTAACGCCGCGGCAGTAGATCTGCCGGCCGCCCTGCCGCAGGTGACGGGTGTGGGAGGCACGGAATTCAACGAAGGAAGCGGAGATTATTGGAATTCCAGCAACACCGCCGCCAACGCGTCGGCGCGGTCTTACATTCCGGAGACCGCCTGGAACGACAGCATCGCCGCGGGAAGGCCGCTCGCCAGCGGCGGAGGCGCGAGTATCTTTTTCGCCAAACCCTCGTGGCAGGCCGGCACGGGCGTCCCCAACGACGGCTTCAGAGACGTGCCGGATGTGTCGCTGTCGGCTTCCAGCGAGCACGATGCCTACGAAATCTATACCGGGGGGAGTTTCCAGGTCGTCGGCGGGACGTCCGCGGCCGCTCCCCAATTTGCCGGAATTGCCGCACTGCTGAGCCAGTACCTGGTTGCCAACAGCTATCAGCCGGGTCCCGCTCTCGGCAACGTCAATGCGGCACTCTATAAACTCGCGCCGGTCACGGGCGTCTTTCACGACATCACCTCCGGAGGCAACATTGTTCTTCCTTGCCAAGGTTGCACGGCAGTTGGGTTCGCCGCCACTGTGGGCTACGATCGGGTCACCGGCCTCGGGACGCCGGATGTCTACAACCTGGTTACTGCGTGGCACGCGCACAGTGCGGGAAGCCTGCAGAGCGTCACCATGACGCTAACGGCCAACCCGGCCGGGGTGGCGTTCACCGGCAAGACGTTCCTGACGGCCACCGTGACCAGCTCCAATGGCGGAACGCCCGCGGGCACAGTGTCCTTTTCGGTAGGGACCTCTTTGCTGGGCACGGCCACGTCGTCGGGATCGGGTGCGAGCGCCGCGGCCACTCTGACACTCAACGGAGCGCAGTTGGCCGCAGGCGTCAACACCATCACTGCTTCATATGGCGGCAACGCTGCCTATTATGGCGAAACGGCTTCCGCCGATGTCTCCGGGACTACGCCGTTCAGCGGCCAACCCACCATCGGCGGGGTGTTGAACGGAGCCTCCTACACGGGGGCCCTAGCCGCGGGCGGGTTGTGAGCGTCTTCGGCTCGCAACTGGCCCCCGTCAGCGTCAGCGCCTCAAGCGTGCCTTTGCCGACCATGCTGGCCGGCACAACGGTCACCATCAACGGAATTCCGGCGCCGCTGTATTACGTGTCGCCTACCCAGTTGAACATTCAAATTCCTTATGAGGTCAGCCTCGGCCCCTCTCTAACGGTCCAGAATAATGGCGCGGGCGTCAACTATATTCTCAGCGTAGCCGGAACCGCTCCTGCAATCTTCACCACAAACGCACAAGGCACGGGTCAAGGCTCCATCCTGAACAACACTACTTATCAACTGGTCGACGCGTCCCATCCAGCTACGCCGGGCAGTACTTATATCCAGATTTATTGCATCGGCTTGGGCCCGGTTTCCAATCAGCCGCCGGACGGCTCCGCGTCGCCTTCCGGTCCTCTGGCTGAAACCACTACCCCAACGCAGGTGACCATCGGCAACGTGCAGGCCGACGTGATTTTCTCCGGTCTGGCGCCTGGCTACGTGGGCTTGTATCAAGTGAATGCGCTGGTGCCGGCCGGAGTAGCCGCGGGCAGCGCCGTGCCCGTCGTGATCTCCATGGGCGGAGCTTCCTCCAACACCGTCACGATCGCGGTGGGTCCCTGATCGGCGTTACTCCGCGGTCCGCAGCCCCAGCCCCGGCCGGTCCGGCAGAATCAGCTTGCCCTTCTCCACCAGCACGCCCGTAAAAGGATCGTTCGAGATCAGCAGATTGCCGTCCAGATCCGCATAGTCCACCAGGGGCGACAGATGCGCCGCGGCGGTCACCGAGACGGAGCTCGAAACCATGCAGCCCAGCATGGTTTTCAGGCCGAGCGACTTAGCCTCTTGGATCATGTTGTGCGCTTCCAGAATTCCGCCCGCCTTATCCAGCTTCACGTTCACGCCATCGAATGCGCCCACCAGCTTGGGGATGTCCGAAGCGTGCCGGCAGGCTTCATCCGCGATCAGCGGCACGTGTACGCGGCTATGCACCCAGTGCATCTCCTCCAGCATCTCGGCGGGCATGGGCTGTTCCACGAACTCGACGCCTTGCCCGGCCAGCCAGTCGATCTTGCGCACGGCCACTTCCTTGTCCTTCCATCCTTCGTTGGCGTCCACGCGCAGCGGCTTGTCTGTCGCGCTGCGCACGGCGGCGATGGTGGCTTCGTCGGTATCCAGACCCACCTTGATCTTGAGCACCGGAAAATCGACCGCCTCCCGCACCTTCTGGCGGGTCGTCTCGGGATTGTCGATGCCGATGGAGAAGGTGGTCACCGGCGTATCGCGGGGGTCCAGACCGAAGTAGCGGTAGAGCGGCACGCCCAGCTTCTGCCCCACCCAATCCATCAGCGCGATATCGATCGCGGCCTTGCCGGCCCACTCGCCATCCACGCGGCCGAAAACCTGGTGCATGACCTTGGCGAATTGCCACGGATCGGCCGCGGTCAACAATTCACGCACGGATTCGACGGCCTGCCGCGCGCCTTCCGCATTCTCGCGATAGCGCACGATGGGAGCGCCTTCGCCGTGGCCGGTGATGCCGTCATTGGTATACGCGACGTACAGGGTGTCACGGTAGTCGCTCGAGGACATCGTGGTGGTCCAGGTGTGGCGCAGCTTCAGGCGCTTGATTTCGGTGTGGACCGTGGCGCGCGGCGCGCCGCTGCCGGAGCGCGCCAACAGCGCGGGCCAACCGGCCTGCGCCAGGAAGAAGCGGCGGCGATTCATTTGAGCCTCCTGCAGGCGACCAGCAAACGCGCCCAGTGCGGGTCGCCGAGATCGCAGACTTGGACCACCGGGCGAATCCAGGTGGTCGCGTTGACGAATTTGCCTTCGCCGATGTACATGCCGGTGTGGGTAATGCGATCGGCGGCTCTGCCGAAGAAGAGCAGGTCGCCGGGCTTCAGATCCTCGCGCTTCACCGCAACCACACCCGGCGATGCGGCCTGCACGTCGGCATCGCGCGGGATCGGCGCGCCCCGACGCCGGCAGAGCATCTGGGTGAAACCGGAACAATCGTAGCCGAAGCTGGAGGCGCCGCCCCAGGTGTACGGCAGGCCCAGGAAGCGGCGGCTCAGTTCAATCGCGGCTTCGATGGAGAGCGGCCGGCTATCGAAAGACACGTCGCCGCGCTGCAGCCAGCCGGAGCGATCGTCGGGCAGGCGGATTTGGAGCCAGCGCGGGTTATCCTCGGGTTCGGTTATGACTTCCAGGCGGGTCTCGAACGGCACCGTGATCAGCGGCTGGCGCTTGATAATATTGGGCTCGCGATAGATATTGGCGAACAGGCTTTCGACCCAGGCCACGCGTCCGCTCGATGCATAGGGCTTCTCACCGGCGCCCAGGCGGCGCAGATTCTCGACCGGCATCCAGCCGGTGTATTCGTCGGGCGTGCGTACGCGCAGCCAGCCCGGCCGCGTCTCCACCACGCCGATGTTGGTTCCGTAGATCGCCTGCGACACGACTTCGGCGTCATCGGTGGGTTGCGCATACATATTGGCGACGGGCTTGAGGACCACGGCCTCGGGCGCGATAGCGGCGAGCAGGGCCAGAGCCATAAACAGGTGCATGGGATCTGATCTCAGACTAGCAGCAGGCCGTGCTATTGTGCTTGGTGGGGCGGGCCTCCTGGCCGGGGACAACCATGCGGGCACCGGCAAAGCAGGGTACACTTAAACGAGGAATGATTCGGCCCGATGTTCAGGCCCAGAATGCATGCGGACCTGTTGCGAAAGGTGTTTGACCTCGCCGGACACGGGATGACCCAGCCCCTTGCCGAAAGCATCCTAGCGCTTGACTTTCCGGAGGCGGATGCCGCACGTATTAGCGAACTCAACGTCAAAGCGAACGAAGGCACTTTAACCGTCGAAGAGGAAGCGGAGTTCGAAGCGTACGTCAACGTTAGCGACCTCCTTACTTATTGGTATTCGAGAGCCCGGCAGACCCTCCAGTAGCCGGGCATGAGGGAGCTAACCCGAGAGGTACGGCGCCGCGCCGCCGATCGTTGCGATTATTGTCCTGACGCTTGGCCAATACCTCTGAGGGACCACCAAGAAGTGATCTATGGCAGAATCGCAGAGGATGACCGTAGCTGAATGGCAGAAGAGACTAGCCGATACATTCACCGTGAATGGCCTCGTTGGCGGGAACCTGGTAAGCGTTCAAAGCTGTGAAGATGCTGCGGGAAACCATCTCATCAAAACGTTCCGCGGGCAGGCGGTGCTGCTGGATTCGTTCCAGAGTTTCTTTGTCGAGACGCTGAAGCTGGCGAACCAGCAAGTTGCTAGCGGCGGGCCCCAGAATCAGCCCCACTATTCGGTCACTCATATATTTTTCTTCAATCTCTTTCGGCGCTGCCGCGCCTGTGAGATCCTCTACGGCAAGGGCTACCCGCTGGACGGTTACGCGTTGATGCGCGACATAAAAGACAGAGCGTTCATGCTGGCTGGTGTCGCGCATAACATGATAACGTTCTCAGGGATGGTCGGCGCGCCCGCGACTCCAATTAGCGACCCGAAGAAATACAAAAAAGAGACCACGAAAAACCGCAAGGAGGCGGAACATAGGATTACGAACCGACTGATAGGCGAAACGTCCGGTTTGCCGATTAAAGTCCGGGAAGATCTCAGAATTTGGGATGATCTGTTTCACTCTGAGGTCCATGGGGCTGGCTTGTCACTTACACAGGAATTGAAGGGTCTCGTGGATAGAAGGATTCCACAAATCGGGCCCTCCGTGTTCAAAGAAGCGTATTTGATGTATATCAATCGGTCTTCGGAACTTGGATGGATGCTCGTTCGGATGATGCCATACCTTCAGCTCTCCGAAGGAGGTTTCGGAACGGAGTGGGAAGCCAAGCGTAAGATACTTGATGAATCATTCCGGTATGTTCTAGAGGATTTCAGCAGCGTCCGAAAGGAATTCGGGGCATCGTTCATGACTTTGGTTGATACCAAGTTCGTCTTCAAGCAGCCGTTCTATTACTTCGAAGCTGATGGGACTTCTCCTGCGCCCTTGCCGACGCTGTGAGCACCAGGACCTTGCGCCTGAATCCCCATATGATCTGGTGCTCGAATTGACAGAGGCTGGATTTGACCCAGCCACGGCGGACACGTGTTGCTGGGCCGATTAACAATCGGCCTGCAGGATACCATCCTGCCCCACAGCCAGAGCGTCCAGCCGGTTCAAATCCTCACGGATGCGCGGCGCGTCCTGTCCGGCCGATGCGATCAGCTTCTCGATGGTGGCGATCAGAGTGTCGAAGCGTTCGATCGAGTCCTTCTCGAGAACGAGCAGCGCCGCGCCGACCGTCTCGTCCCACTGAGACGCGAGGCGGGAGAGGTTCATAAATACCGCATCGGCCACTCTGCGCTCGAAGTGTCTCTTCACCGCGCCTTGTAAAAGTGACATGGGCGCCGCCGCCGAAAGCAGCTCCCAGTTATGGTCGAAGATTCGGCCAACCCGGATATCCGGTGATCGCGGGTACTGGATTGCGAGTTCTACTTGAGTGGTCTCGAGAGGCATGCCCAAGGCCTCCAGGCTTTGCTTCGCAAGCCGGTTCCGGAAGTCCTGGAGAGACTGCGAGAGCTGGCGGCCGGCGCGCCGCGCAGGCTCCAGGAACTCGCCGCGATGCCCCTGGGAGAGCGCGGCCATCTCCCGCGTCACGCTAGCGCCCAGCCATTCGTCGAAGCGCTCCATCGCCACGCTGAGGCTACCGGTCCAGGCGGGGAACTCCCGCTCCAGGTCATCGAGCAGCCGCTGGCGGACAGGTGCCTCATCGCCCCGGAGGATTTCTTCGAACCTGGCGCGTGCTCCCGCCGCCGCATGCCGCGCGATGAGCCGCAGAGTCAGACGCGGATCGTCCGCAGATTCCCGCTGCCCGACTATCTGCTGGCGCAGTTGTTCACGCTCGGAATCGGCCGACTCGGCCGCCTTCAGCGCGACGTTGAGATAGCCGCGGCACTCGGCCAGCAGCGACCCGGCCTTGTGCCGCAGGATCGCGGCGTGTTGCTGGTCCGCGCCGGCGCGGGCGCGCGAAAGAAGGCGCTCGTCGAGTTGCTCGCGCAGATACTCGAAGCCGGGCCGGATCGAGTAAGCAAACACGGGCACGGCGCCATCCCAATACCGCGCCAGTTGTCCGCTGACGAAGCTTTCGACCTGGTTCCGTTCATCCGCCGCGAGCGTGTCGACTTTGGTCAGCAGGACCGAGATGTTGGGAGTAAAGCGGCTCAGGCCGCGGATCAGTTCAACGTCGCCATGGGATAGCGGCGAGTCGACGCCCACCGCGACCAATGCCACGCCTGTGTTTGGCAGCCACTCCAGGGAGGCATTCGTGTTGTGCTCGAAGACGCTGTCGAGGCCCGGTGTGTCGATGAAGCAGATGCCGCGATAACGGTCCATCGCGGGCACCGCAAGATGTACCGAGGCAACCTGCTTCGCATTTCCGGGATTGGCGGTCTCCGAGACGTAATCCTCAATCTGTTTCAAGGAAATCGGTTCGGCGCGTCCATCCAGGAAGCGGACCTCGGCGCACTCGTTTGGGCCGAATTCGATCCGGGTGATGACGGAAGTCACCGGAATCACGCCGCAGGGAAGTAACGGCTCGCCCAGGAGATGGTTGAGGAAGCTGCTCTTGCCGGCCTTGAAGCGCCCGAAGATCGCGATGTTGAGGGTCTCGGCGCGCGCGAATGCCCGGCAGCTTTCCAGAACGTACCGCAGGTCCGCGATCTGGTAACGGTCGCAAAGTTCCGCGACTGTCTCCAGCAAGGAACTCGGCGGGCCGCGCATCTCACCCTACGAACGCCGGCAGCGCGTCCATGCGCAGCGGCAGAAACTTAACCCGCCGTCCCCGCCGGTATTCGGGCCGCGCCGCCATGCGGCACATGGTCACAATCTGTCCGGGGTTGCCCCGCGCGGAACGCAGCGCCTGGCTCCGGAAAGCATCCAAATCCAATGAGTCCAACTTGTATGCCGCAGCGGCCGCCGCGAACAGCCCGGCAGCCTCGGCGCGTTTGAGCGGCTGCAGGCGGATCTCTTCGCGCGTGTCCCAGAACAACCGCCGCAGGTAGCCCAGCGATTCGCGCGAGCGGGCGGTCGCAATCAGGCAGTTGCCCGGACTGTGGTAGATGGCCTGCAAGAACCGGTAATTCCGCGGGTCGGCTTCCGGCAGATCTTCGAGCAGGATGACGCGCGGCTCGTGCTTCAGCGACTCGAGGATGGCCGGCTTTAACGATATGCTGGTGGCACCGGCGACACGGCAGGCGAGCATCGCCGCTAACTGCATCAACAGATCGTGTAACACACGCGGGCCGCGGATGAGTAGCCAGGGCGGGGAACACCCGGAAACTGCCTCCGCCAGAAGCCGGGTCTTGCCCATTCCAGGAGGGCCGGCAATCAGCCGGGATTGACGCGCCTGCAGCGCACACACTAACTGTTGGACCTCGCCCCGCCGGCCCGCCAGCGGGATCAGCCGATCGTCGATTGCGCTCCAGTCGCCTTGCGCGCTGGAAATCACGGTCAGATCCTTGGCTATCATCTCTTAATGTTTTCTTGGTGGAGGTATCACCAGTTCGTTCCTGAGCTCAGTAAGCTCTTCAGTGCGCAGCACTCCCCTCAGATACGCAATTACTGTATTGATGCTGCCCACATTGGATTCGTAAGCGCCGTTGGCATCCACGACCGGGGCAGGCCCGCCGATCTGTGGAATGGCGCGCTCGAACCGGCCCAGCTCATTGTCGATGTCGCGGGTTAACCATAAAGCCCACCTCCGCCGGATACGAGACAATTTTCGTGCATCCAGCGGTTTTCCTGTTCTCCCGTCCTGGCTCAGTGGGTAGAGTACCTTGGTCAATTCTTGGACGTATTCCTCGCAAAACCCAATGTGCTTATCGAAGGCGACGGTAGCCATGTGGGAGGTGGCACCCACAGAGAAGGCGTTCTGCGTTTCTTGTAGCTCTCTGCTCCCCTTAACCTTCCTTCCTTCAATGAGCCAGTTCATTATCCCCGCCGCAAGCGATCCAGATATCGCCGACCCACTGAGGCTTATGAGGATCGTTTGCCACTCCATAGGTGCGCCGGTTACCGAGCCCCCACAGCGCTTCCGGCAGGGCTCGTTACCCACTTTTGAAAAAAGACCTCATCCGCCGCAGCCGCCCTAGCATAGCCCGCTTGGCGATAATCTCTCGCGATGCGCTCCGTGTCCTCCCCGCTCGCAATGACAATTTCAGCGTCTCTTCTCGGAGCAGTGAGCAGGAGTTTGCGGGCCCGTTCATCAACCGGCAGCAGGCTGTAACCGCATATCACTAATCGGACCGCCGATTGTACCGCCGCAGTCGCTCGCCCCCACAACTCATCCCAAAACGCTGCGTACTCAAGCCCCGTGTTGGCTGCAAAGTAGAAGTCCTTTGACCGTGCCGGAAAAATCATCGCCGGCAACGCCGCCCCACCATTTCCAAACGCAGGATCGACTGCGTCAGTGTATCCCAGAAAGGAAAGCTCATTCTTCGGGATCGCCGGACGTGCTCCCAGAGTGTTACCAGGCTGGAACACAGAGAATCCTGAGGTCATGCCGCCAAAGAGCAGCGCAAGCCAGTTCGTGCTACCGTGCAACTTCAGAACCTTGGTATCCGACTTTCCAGGAAGGCCCTTAAACGGGATGCCGTAACCATCGCCCACCTCGAATTTCCCGGCTAGCTTGAGCTCCCGCTCAAGCGAAACGTCGTAATTGAACGTGACCATGCAATCGCCTGGGACGACGATGTTCCTAGCGAAGGCCTGATAAGCGAAAGAATCCGGCACGCTTCGCTGAATCTCTGCAAACCATTCGCGTACAGCATTCTTAAACACCCCGTATTCATTTGCTACGACAGCGCGTTTTGTGCGCTGCTCTCGTGTTCCGTTCCCGTAATCGTCGATCAGCTTGTGTATCGCTGTCACCAGATCCTCAACGTTCTCAACTGGAGCAAAGGACTCCTCAAGGAAACGAGCTGCGGCTGGATAACGCGCCGAGTAGGAGTCCGGGTCATGAGCCGGGCGCTTCATCCACTGCAACAACTCCGACGCCATGGTCTTTGCGAGGGGGTACCCGGCATCGCGCGAAGCGCCTGCTCCTAGTACATATGTCGTCATTTTTCACATCCTTCCCGCCCGATTTATTGTACCTAAGCTAAGTATCAAGCGCTGTTCCATCAGATTGCGCTCCAGTCACCCGCCTTTTTCATTTGCCGTGGCCGCCCTCTTCTGCACGCGGACTACCTGAACGTCGGAGATCGCGATCAGGCCAGTGTCCATCATCGCCTCCACCACCGGCGCCAGCCCAGCCAGGTTTTCCGCGGTATCGATAATCGAAATGAGGATCGGCTGATCGTGGCGGGTGAGGCGATACTTATGCATCTCGGCTGTCTCGCCGTAACCTTCCAGACCGCGAAAGACCGTCGCGCCGGCGATTTTCATCTCGCGGCACTTATTGACGATGGCCTCATACAACGGCTTCCCGCCGTAGCGGTCGGATTCCGAAATGTGAATGCGCAGGAGCCTAGCGGGTTGTCCCGGCAGCATCGGGAGCCTCCATCGCGGCCGTGCCGCGCACCAGCCTGACCATCTCTACATCCGACGTCACGATGAGTCCGTCCTCCAGCATGCCCTCGATGGCCTCCGCGGCGGCGGCGATTTTTTCGGGCGAATCGATCACCGATAGCATGATGGGCATGTCGCGCATGGGGTGGAAGACGCTGCGCTTATGCTCGTGACCCTTGGCGCCGTATCCCAGGATGCCCCGATAGACGGTTGCGCCGGCGATGTCCATCATGCGCAGCTTATTTACGATGGCTTCGTAGAGCGGGTCGCCATGCCACTTATCGGCTTCGCCCAGGAACACGCGCAGCAGCGTCGCGGGCCCTTGCTTCTGTTCGTGCGGAAGCCTGGGCTCCGGCTTGGCGGATTTGTGCGCGAACTTCACCACCGTGGTGTCCTGCACCTCGATCAACCCATCGCTCACCATTTCATAAAGCGTGGGCAGGATCTCTTCGACCTTTTCCGGCGTCTCGATAAATTCGATGCGGATCGGCAGGTGCTCCGCCAGCACTTCGATCTTGGGCGTGTGCATCAGTTGGTGCGAACCGAACCCGGAGTATGCCCGGGTGGCCGTGGCGCCGGAGACTCTCTTGTGCATGAGGAAGGTCATGATGGAGTCGTGCAGCGCGATCATGTGATGCTGGGTGTCTTCGTTGATGAAGATGGTGACTTTCTTGGCCGGACCTTTAGTCAGCATATGGACACCTCGCAAGACAGGCCGGGAGGCCTGTCCTACTGAAGACAGGCCGGGAGGCCTGTCCTACTTGCCGCCGGCCAGGAGCGTGCCCAGCCATACGCCGAGATAGCCCAGCATCACGCTGCCCGCCAGATAAAACAGGCCCAGCCAGCGCTCGCCGTCTCGAACGGCCTGGAAGGTTTCGTATTCGAAGCTGGAAAAGGTCGTGTACCCGCCCAGAATCCCCACTACCAGGAACAGCCGCCAGTTGGGATGCGGGTGGAATTTCTGTGTGAGGAGCGTCATCAGCACTCCGATGAGAAATGCGCCCGTGACATTGATGACGAAGGTGCCCAGCGGAAAGCGGCCGCCGTACTTCGCCATGATCCAGGTTCCCGCCACATAGCGGGCCAGGCCGCCGAGGCCGGCACCGGCCAGCACTACCAGATATTTGTCCAACCGTATGAGTCTCCTTTCGTTTCAGCCGTCGTGTCATACATCCAGGTCCCCCACGGGCTCGCCGAACGACGATTCCTTCAGTTCCCGCTCCTGCTCGGGCAGTAGGTGGCGCGGCATGAAGCGGGCATTGGCAATGGCAGTGGGAATGACCGCGCTGCCGATCACAGTGGCTACCAGGTGAGAGTACTGATTCTGGTCGATGATACCGTGATTGAGGCCGAACAGCGCCGAAATCGTGCCGAAAGTGAGTCCGGTGGACATCATCAACGAGTAGTAAATGCCGTCGTGCCCGCGGTAGCCAAAGGCGCGCACCGTGGGCAACACACTGGCGAGCTTCGTGACCATTTTCGCAAAAAACAGCGTGACGAAAGCCAGCGGAGCGGCTACCAGCGCGGGCACCGAAACGAAGCTTCCGGCGCGGATGAAGTAGAACGGCGTCAGCAGGCCGAAGGTCAAGGTGCGCAGCCGGCGTATGAGGAAGTGATCTTTGCCGACCGTGCCCGCCAGGACCATACCAATAAGGTAAGCCGGGAGCACGGCTTCGCTGCCGGACCATACGGCCAGTCCGCCCAGTCCGAAGAGCAGGAATAAGAGGTACTTGGTTTCCAGCTCCGATACGCGCCCGCCGTAGCGTGCGAAGAACCATTGCGTGACGAACGGCAGCGCCAGAAAGAACACCAGGCAGGTCCCCAGAAAGATGAGGGTCTTGATGGTGAAGGGCGAGAAGATCAGGCCCAGCGCGATGACCGTTCCCAGATCGTTGATGAAGCAGGCCGCCAGGATGGCCTTGCCGAAGGTGGTCCTGTTGAACCCGAGTTCCAGCATCACGGCGTAAACCACCGCGACCGACGTGGTGGAGAGCGCCACGCCCGCCAGCCAACTGGGGCGCCACGCCCAATGAAGGACAAAGTGCGCCATCAGGGCTGCGCCGAAGAACGGTCCGAAGAAACCGGCCAGGCCGACCGCGGTGGATTCCTTCCACTTGGCGCGAAAGACGGCGGGGTCCAGTTCGGCGCCGGCGAGGAAGGTCAGCACGATGGCGCCGGTGCCTGCCAGGAAGGTGATCCACTCAGCCTTGGCGCTCAGCGCGTTGCGGCCGACCAGTGCGCCGATGACGAGCTGCGCGACCGTGCCCACCACGATTTCGGAGAGCGCGGTCGAGATGCGCAGCCAGTTGGCCGCGAGCACCGCAAGCAGCGCCAGGGCCAGCCAGAGAGCGGCAACGAACCACATTTGATCCATTACAGGATATCCTCAACGTTTTGTGGTTTGGTGCGGGACGGGTTGAGCGGACTCCCACAGTTGCACCACTGTCAGGAGTCATTGGCCGTTTGCCACGGCGTTAAGCGAACTCCACCGCTCTCAACTACAACCTACATCGAAGCGCACGAAAAATCAAGCAGGCCCCTCCGTGCCAACATGGATGAGACAGATCTGCTGGTCGTAATTACTGAGCAGGGCGAGAATAGGAATCCATGTGAAGAACAACGGAATATCTGCGGCTTCTCCAGCTTCTCCCCCGG
>Ga0302324_100005800_pt1 | contig 26850 bp, 23 predicted proteins | sample Palsa_T0_1_FD_201949 | JGI IMG/M metagenome (GOLD analysis project Ga0302324, IMG submission 201949) | Peat permafrost microbial communities from Stordalen Mire near Abisko, Sweden - Palsa_T0_1 | ecosystem: Environmental > Terrestrial > Soil > Palsa > Peat permafrost | place: Sweden: Abisko...
CGCATTGAATTTTCGAGGAACCCGCTAAACCGTCTTGAATTTCTGAGGAATGCGCTAAACCGTCTTGAATTTCTGAGGAATTCTATCTCGACCTCATTGGCGGGCCCTCCTACGCGTCGCGTGACATCATCATTGATGATCCTCATTTCATCAACAACGCTTGGCCCCATGTTGATAAATCTTTTCCATCTTTAAACTACGTAGGCTACTTAGCCAGCACGTATTTAATGCCACCATAGGTGAACGTTGTAACGGGCTGGCGCCCGATGAAGGCTCCGGCAATGCCTGAGGCACTCTCTCAGCGTGGCAGCTCGATCGCAAGGCGGGCTTGCGATTAGGTCCCGTACACGTGATATCGCGACGGGTGGAACGCGATAGCTCCCGTGCCCGCGCCCTCGCGGGCGGCGAGGCTATCCCTCGATGCCGCACCGGGCTTGATACGGTTAAACACTGGTGGCCCCTTTTCCCGTGTGCCACCAGTGTTTATGTGAGACTTGTGCCCCTCTTCAATCTTTCGTGCCTAAGCTTAATCTCGTTAAGCACCGCTCCTATTAACCTTTCCCACCATGCCAGGGAATTCATCAACCACCAAAGACCCTAGGCCTGTTCAGAGGCGTGGGCGAAAGCGGAAATATGTTAGCGAGGACGAGAGAGTTGCGGCGGCGAGACAACGATGGCAACGATCTTATCAACGACGAAAAGACAGAGCATACCAATCGGCAACTATTGAACCTTCACGCCGACGCTATCACTTGCTGACTCCATTTTAGAAGCGTACTCGGCCAACTAATCTAATGCCAGGAGAGGGCACTCTTGATCTATCTGCGGTCACCACGCCAGACAATTTCCAGGACGAGTTGCCAGAGTCTGTGCGAGCTTTCCAAGACCTTCTTCCACCTCTAAGCCCTTTACCCTCACCGGCCGCGATTCTACACTCCAATGAAGCGACAGACCATAAAGAGGAGGAGAACAACACAGACCATAAAGAGGAGGAGAACAACACAGACCATAAAGAGGAGGAGAACAACACAGACCATAAAGAGGAGGAGAACAACACAGACCATAAGGAGGAGGAGAATAACACAGACCATGAGGAGGAGGAGGAGGAGGAGAACAACAACACAGACCACACGCGAGAGGCTGCTTTACAGAATTCTAGTGGTAGCCCTGCAACCGCTCCACTAGATAATATTCTTGCTTTGGATCAAAACCGCAGTCTTATTTCTCCAAGCGCAACGTCTTCTCATGTGCTCCCTTCATCGGCCCCTTCCAACCAACCTGTTGACAACCCCCCTGAAGAGATAGTCAATACACGTGAGAATGAAGCCGAACAACACGCTCCACCCAACGAGACATCTATTCAACCCCAATCACCCGCTAACAAGCAACCTAACACAGAGGAGATCGAAGCTGATAAGACGGTTAAAGGTACTCCAGCCTTAACTCTTGACGCCCTTGCCCGCTTTATTGGACAACAGCTTCGGAATCCCGAAGTTCACATTGATCCTCACTCTACTGACCCCTGGGCGTTGATTCCCTCCCAGCATCCGCTCTCCGTGGAAGAGGCATTACAGCATGAAGACCTGCAAGTCCCCGACGTCCTCGGCACTGGTCAGCCTAGCTCGAGTACTGGCCTTTATATGGAAGACTTATCCCCCAACCAGCGACAGAAAATATATTGCGGATTTGACTCCGAACAAGGGCCGGCAGACCGAATTGCCATTTCTATTGAACAAGATGCGCCCACGACGGAAACAGCTTTGGCCACTTACGACGTCGACAGCTACATCGGGTGCCTCACTAGCTTGGGCGCAGCTATACAGGGCATCAAATGTGTCTTGGTACCAAAAGCAACACCATCCATTCGGTCGAGCCTTCATCTCGGCACCTTTTCAGCCTATTTACATTCTGATGATGGTCTGCGTGATGTCAAACAAGTCCAAGTGACACTGGACAAGATTCCACAGATATCTCTTGGTCGTTTGTCAGGCGATGACGGGTTTGAAGTCATTTTATGTTTCCGGCATGCTTTACGAGACGAGCAACAAACGACCATATTACCAGAGCGATGGTGGGATATTTGGATGGATGAAATTTTCCTCCCCGCTTATTATGAGACATATTCCGCCAATGATTCCCAGGGCTATCCCGCCAGCGCAGCAGAAGCGAAAGCCCTGTCTACCAAACGGTATACCGAAGACATGCGCCGCGGGAAGAACAACAACAACGAGCCTCGTGTGCAACTACTCTCGTACCATCTCCACCCCTCTCGGCTTGGCGCTTTTTATGATCGAATCCTGGAGAAAATTGCTCTCCCTGGACATCATATGTTCCGGGATCCCGTTCTCCTTGTCATCGCCAAAGGCCTGAAGGGCCAATTCCGCGCTCCGTGCTGGACGACCATGTACGATACGTTTTTTACCTTCTTGGACGGCATTCTTGATCGCCGTCAGGCGATGTGGGCTTTTTACGACTGGGCTAAAGAGTTTTGCCCTGCTCAATCTTCCATTAGACATTCTCGGTATGAGAGACCTGGAGAGGTTCTTATGTGGGATTGCCGGTATCTGCATGCCTTCTACACCTTGTTGCGGAATCTCGATCCTGCATTCAAGCATCGTTTTCAGTACCATCCGGCCTATTTCCTGAAAGGTCCTGGCGATGCCACTCTAGAGCCGGCACAGAAATCGCTACTGTGGAAACATGGTCTTCGATTCGTGCAAACCTACAACAGCGTCAAGAACTTCTTTGTCGCAGGAGATTTTACCACAGGTACCAACGAAGCCATGGCTGACTTGGCTGTCGATCTTAATCTCATACGCACGTTTCAAGTCCTTGGACAGGGCATTGCTGTCGATCCTGAGACACTTATGAAGGGTTATCTACACATGAAATGGCACCTCGACGTCACCCTTACCGGCAGTCGACAGAAATCAGCTGGCTTACGAGAGGAGTTCCGCGGCCGTGAAGACCTTTTTACTGCTGTCGACGCGTACATGCGTGACCAGGACGGCCAACCAAGTCCATCAGCGGCGTCCCGTGTTGGATCGGTCAGTCCCGGAGCTTTTTTCACGATGCCGACTGACCTCTTTACCCGGTGGGCTCGCTGGAATTTGAATCGCCTGTGTTTCGGATTTGAATCCATTTACACCATCGCGTCAGGCTGTACCGTGGCATGGGAGCAGAGTCGGATGATGATGTTGTTCCTCCGATGCATTCCGTGCTTTATGGGCAAAGGGACGATCGGGCAACGCGCTCGATTTTGGTACGATCGCTATCCTCCGCGGCACAATATCGTGGCGGGCAAGGGCGCTCAGGGGTTTGGATTTCTCGACAACATGAAGGATTACGGTTTTGCCTGGTTCGCCGACAAGATCGACTGGGTGACTTTGACCTTTGATTGGCGGTTTGCCGATTACCTCGGGTTTGATTTCAGCTACACGGAACGGCGCTTCAAGTCTGGACCATTGATCCGCAACTTCAAAGATCACATCCTTCGGATCCAGCACACCACGCCCTACTTTAGGCAGTGGGGGTCGGACCCGAACTGCTACATGATCCTATCGCGCTACCTCCATCAGATCTGTGCGCATGTCTTCCGTGTCGACGTGTTCACCCACATCCGGAAGAATCTGGCTGAGGAGTATATGGAGGACGGTCTGGCCGGCAAGATTCCGTTGTGCTACGAAGCGGTCCAGGCGGCTCTTGATCCCGGCCAATGTATCAAGATGCAAACTGCTCACGCGCGCCAGAATCGACTTCGTACTTGGGCGGACCTGTGGAAAGCACTCTGGGGCGCGCCTGATCAAACGCCCAAGCCTTACCGAGACAAGCCTTACCGACGGGTGTATTACGAGTGCATAGAGACGATTCAGCAGACCCTCGGGCCTCGACAGGCCTTCCGGTGGGGCAAAGAGTTCGAAACTTTGATCCGCTGTACGTGTTGGATCATGCCGTACCCCAGCAATGGACGGTTCATGCATATGGTGGGTAAAACGTACAAATGGTGGTCGAACTATCCGAGCGAGCTGGGGCACTACCTCGCGCCAGGAGGCAAAGGACGGTCATCGGCACATAACCAGGCTCTTAAGATATCTGATTTGCAGTGGAAGGCGGGCTGTTCGTCTGGTGAGTGGATATTTCGATGTCCCTATTTCAGCTAAGGGGTGTGAAAGGGCTTATTCGTTGATTAGAATACTTGTTGGGTCGGCCGCAGTTGCAAAACCAGCTCTTATCTCTGGAGGAGAGCAAGATACTCGATGCCGTGATCTCTACTGGCCATAAAGGCACGCACGTGAAGAGTTTTAGGGACTTGTCCCTCTTCACGTTGGTTGTTTCAAATGAAGAAGAAAATGAAGAAGAAAATGAAGAAGAAAACGAAGACGAAGAAGGTGGGGAAGAAGGTAAAGGGGGAGGTGAAGGAGAAGGTGAGGGAAATGAAGAAGAGGGTGAAAATTGGGTGGGCATTAATTGTGCCATCGCGTCACGACGAAAAAGGCGGGAAAGGAAGGAGGTGAAGCAACTATAGCATGATCAGACAGCATAGAGCGACATGATCTAGTCTCTCGTCGCGTAGCATCATACTAGCTGAATGACAATTTCATCCCAATGCAAAGGCATCCTTCTCTGAGCCTAGATCACCTATCAACGCTCTACGGGCGGGCCTCTGTCGTAGACATCGCACGCGACCAAGTCACACGTGACCTCCGCGTCGCGTACGTGTGCTTCCAGTCGTGGCAATGCCAAATTATCCGCAACCGCGCATACACCGCCAACGTCAATAATATCCAGGCAACGATCGCCCTCCAGGAGCTTAAGGAAAAGCTCTCCCCAGAATCCCAGCAGGCTATTAGCCGATCTCAAGGTCGGGGACGGCCCTTGAAGCGTCCCCACAGCGAGCTCGAGCAGGATGACGACGAGGCGGTTGAATAGGATGAAATTAATAATGTAGACTGGGATATGGAGCTCATCGAGGTCGGGGATGATTTAGGACTCGATGACGACGATTGAACGAGGCAAATTGTACATATCTGGGTTGTAGGAGTAGCTACTTTATCATCGCCCCTTCAGGGCATGAAAACCTTTGAAATTTACGCCTTAAATTGATAGATTTCATGCTCAGAAGGGTCTTTGGCAGATAAATGATAGGTATTTGCCTCTACTACGGCAGACATATCTACTAGTACCTCGACACGGGCCAGGGTCTATACTAGTTACTAGGCACCTACCTATCGCCGTATGTGCGCCTTTTCTATTCAAGATTGTACAGCGTACACGCGTCAGAAAAATATAGCTTTTGCATCAAAACAATCGCTATAATCAGGGCTATCTAATGGAATAATTTCCGGAACTCCAAAACGTGGTTGGGTATGTCGGTCACGATAAATGTATCAGGGGTAGAAATTGAGGATAAGAAATGTGTATATTTATTTATTCAGGTAACAGTGGTTCAACATTGGCCCACGAGCATATCCACCATAACGTCATTCACACTTGCTAGAAATGTACACAAATTCATATACTAGGACAGTTCAATGCTCCGATTCGAGCCGTGCACTTCATTTTACATCATTGCTAATGTATGCACGCATGCATCGATGTTTCTTCGATTCCACTGTTCTTGCGGCGGAGCCTCGGAGCTGCACGCCAAGTGTTAAGGCCGCCCACCCATAATCTTGACTGCTGAAAGCGCCATCAGCACAATTATCTTTTGATACGCAATATATGCTATACATTAGCTGCGATAGCTATGTGTTCAAGAGCTGTTTCAGCTTCAAGTGTCTACATTTCGCGTCAGCTGTATTTCTACTGAGCATTCAGTTTCCTCAGCGCCAGATTGGCCGCGTTCCGGTGTCAGCAGAGCGTCGGGGCGTTGCCAACGGGGCGCGCACCAGGAGTATATAGATCTCTTTCCTCTCTAGACAGTCCCTACAGAATAAGCAGTGCTTCCACAATAATTCTTTACATGCCTTTGGTTGTTGCGCGCAATACACACCACCTGCGTCTTTTTAGGTGTTTGGGCCCACCAAGAACGCGTGTACTTCAGAGCTTGGCTTGGCGATCTCTACGGGGATCAGCCTCTAGAAGCTTAACTGGAAGAAAAATATGGGATGTATTTCCACCAGTGCAGGCGATATGTTCTAAGAACTGACAGCCCTCATATCTTCATAAGTGACAGTGATTTAAATTGACTTAAATTGACTTAAATTGACTTAAATTAAGTCATTCATTAGTTGTTTAGGTGCACATTGTGACTCGCACGATTGGAAGAGTCATAGATCTCCATACCTATCGTTCATTCATCACTGTTATACAGCGCGTGCTTCGACGTACAGGGAACTCCGCACTCGCCTTCCAAACTCCAGCTTAGAAGTAATCATGCCCTTGCCCAACAATGCAACAATAATGCTTACACGGTGTCACCTTCTTCCAATCTTGCAGCCTCTTCCTGCTCCTTCCTCTCCTGCTCCTCCAACCCTCTAAGCCATTCACGCAAGGTGGTGTCCAACGCCGCTTGGAAGACCGCCTTGCGTCGCATTTGCCTCTGAAGAATCTTGAGCTCCACCCGAGAATCCGCGATTAAGCGATAGGTGATGACACGAGAGTTCAGGTTCCCCATTCGGTCAATACGCGCGTACGCCTGATCCTCGTCCCTCATTACGTAAAGACAGCAGTCAAGCACCATTCGTTCGGCGACGTTCAAGGTCACACCAGTCCCCAAGATCCCTGTAGTACCAATGAGAAATGTTGTGCTGTATTTCACCTTGTCCTTCCTATGCCAGTCTGGACGGGAAGCTCTCTGGAAGCCATCAATATAGTTCTCGCGCTCATTTGCTGCGTTGATTCCGTTCAAGAGCACTGCTTTGCCCTTACCAAACATGTATTTGAACCACTGCTTCACCATTAGCTCGTGCTGTAGTTAAGCCGTTCAATGATCCCTTACCAAGTACCATATAAAAGCGATGACAGGATAATAGGTGAGCAAGACAAATCGTTTCGGTCGCCCACTCCAGTCCATCTTCCCTACCACGTACCTCAGCAGAATCTTCCGTACTGCGATGACTTTTCGGTTGTCCTTGCACAGCAACCTCAAAGACTGGTAGAATGGGGAGGCCATTTCCTTTTCGTCGCTGCCGTACCATTGCTTGATCGACGTCGCCCCTATGTCGTTCCTGCCATACTTCGCGTCCCAATCTTGGCTCCCCAGGTACGGGAATGACGATCGTCGCCTCTCAGTGTGGTTTGTGCTGACCTTGCGCCGCCGGGTTTTCTCCGCGTCTTGCGCTCTGGCACTCAATGTTGGACTCACGTAAGAGATATAATACTGCTGTCGCTGTGTCAGTTTACACGCGACATCCACGTGTTGCCCCGGTGGAAGGTCTACTATCCGAGAACCGAAGAAATTCGAACCCTTCTGTCGGCGGATTGTGAGTGCCTTCAGAATAAAACCTAGGCCTCTCGCCAACCTGTCCGTGGCCCGTTGTCTTTCATCGTCATCCAATGGATTTTCGTCAGTCTCGGCGGTGAGGGTGAAGTAGTCAGCCTCTAACTTATCAATGCACTGGGTCGTGCAGAATTTCAGCATATCATGGGTCTCCCACAGGCTATATCTCGAACCCTCTCCTATCTTGTCGTTATATTCCTCATCACCCGGGGAGATATAACCTGCAGCATCTTGCATGGCCGCCACATACCCTTTCAAATCGAGCGGTGAGACTTCAAAAGGTGTTCCTGACAGACACACGACCGGTGGTGCCGTCATTGACTTGCAAACGACCCTCAAGTGATCTGGCCGCCGATGCCCATTCAATGATTTCTGTGCCATCACACGTTCTCTTCCAGAAATATCGGCCGGGTCCTCGTCGGTCCAGCCATAGTTAACTTGCCTGAATAGCTTAATCGACGCGGTACCCTCTCCTTTCTCAGTGTGACACTCATCTCGAAGGCATAGGCTCCAATTCGTCTGCGATCGCCACCAACAGCCTGATTCCATTCTGTTTCCTAGTCGACCTTGATTGGGACCAGACTTGACGTAAGCCCGGACTTGAAATGGATTCCGCTCCTTTTCCCAGAGCTGTGAGGCAGCGGACCGTGGTGATGTAGTTACAAAAAATTTGTTGGATCCGACAGGCGCAACGCCGGTAGCTGAATCACAAGGACCATGTAATCGGGGATCGTATCTGTTCGCGATCCTCGCAGAACCGTGTGCCACCTTATGTTCGATGCACAGTGGATGCGCTGGGTCGAAAAAGCGTTTCCAGTCCCTGTGCCAGTTCCAGACAAGCTGTGAAGGTACATTGTTAAGCACGGGTCCCTCGCGAACATCGAAATCAGTCGGAGAGCCCTTCCAACAGTTGCAGCAGATCCCGAATCTCCGTTTGATGGGTTTCTGGGAGGGGCATGGACCGGCCTGACCTTTCCCTTGATGGACATTGCCGTCTTTGTCCGTTCTCGTCCCGTCAGCGTTCGATACTGCCTCTTCCACAAGATATGACAGTTCTGAGTGGTTGTGGAGGATTTGAGCCACCGACAGGCCCTGTAAGGTTTTCCCGAGGCCCATGTCATCGCAAAGGAAGCCGCCACAGGCTATTGACTTGATGTTCCCAATCAAAAATCTCACACCAAACAGCTGAAAAGACAAAAGACCGACAGGATCTCCTTTTTCGTCTTTCTTCTTCATTCCCGGTATCCATACCTTATGCGTTCGAAGCTTGATCTTCTCGACATCTTCATCAAAGAACGCCGCAACACTCTCAGCGACGCCATCGCCCATCTGCTCGGCTATCGTCGTCCTTGCAACGCGTTCCACGGCCTCAGCGCCATCCTCGAGGTCATTAAAATCCAGATTTTCCTGTTCGATGAAGCCACTTCTAGTCTCCACTTTGTCATCGTCGTACTCGGAGCAGATGTCGCTTCCAGTATCCCCATCAGGATCCGGTAGACGGCCATTGACATTATCCGGTGAATAGTCTTCTTCAGGCCAGTTGTCCCCCTCTTCCGCGGACGAGCATAGGAGCGTGTCATCTGTCTTGCCCTCTTGAGACCCATGCGAATCAGCAACGTTGACATCATCCATGGGGACAATAATTGTCCTGTCATTCCTCCTGTCGGCTTCTTGTTCTGCCTCCTCTTCCTCCTCTTCTTCCCCTTGCACCACACTCGTATCAACCATAATCTCGTCATCCGAATCATTCGGCGTATGCTTCCTAGGTCGAAGAGGCCAAGGTCTGTGTTTGTTTGCGGTCCTGTTGCCCTTTCTCAAAGTCTCATCTATATCTCCGTCCTCGCTCTCTGAACGTTCTTCGACCTCCGAGATTGAACGCTTTGCGTGTCTTCTAATACTATGATCGGATCGGCGGAGATTCCGCCTAGGTGGGCGTATATCTGATTCATCGTCCTCCTCTTCACATGCTCGGTTAGAATTCAGTGCGGGCACCTTATCACCACTCTCGATGCTTGGCCTGACAATTGCTTCTTCACGACGTTCGATTGACATTTGCCTCGTTGCCGTTTCCAGATCATCCACATTTTTGGTTGTTGCCGATGTGAATCCACTGCGGCCAACGCTGGCCGGCTGCTGAGTGACAGAGGTTGGATCGTGTTGACCTAATTTCAGTCAACTTGATCCAATTTGAGTTCATTCTCTTGGGGAATCACCTATCGCCGCTTTGTTCCGTATAAGAACAAAATTCCATTCTTCATGTCGAGGCGGTTTCTGGAGTATCTTCGCTGCGAGCAGTAGTGATTGTTGATTTCGCACAGGAATGCTCATTCGAGTTGTGTAGTCGGCATACTTTTCGATAGTCCTAAACCAACACGTAGCCTCGTCAAAATCACCAACCTTCTTCGTCTCCTTCCTGTACAGCTCATAGTCTAAATGCTCCGTCTTCCATTCGGCTGTAGATTTCGCGCGCGAGATATCACCAACAGAACAGAAATGAAGTGCTTCGTTCATATCGCTAGCCGCCCAAAAGATCACCACTGTCTCGGCCGTGACAGCATCGTGAGCCCCCGTCGGTGGCTGCAACATCTTTTGCTTGTCGTCAGTCACCTCTGTGGATGATCCATGTAGGACACGCTTAGAAGGGCTGGGAGTTAACTCCCCCTTATTGTGGGGTTCAACGTCACTCTTATCATCAGCATCATCGTCATCGTCATTGTCTTGCTTGCTGCCCACATGTTTGCCTCGGGTAGGGTTTTGCTTTTTGATTCGGCGGGCATCGGTTGTGATCATTCCTCTCAATGCCCAGTTCACCCACGTCTCATCCGTGATGAAGTCCCAAAAGCTTGGGAATTTGACCTTGAAGTTATCAATGATTTCATCGATCGCTTGGGCATTGCCAGAAGTCCCCATGGGAACACCCCATTTGATGCCCTTGTGTCTTTCCAGACGGGATGTCAAATAGACACTATTGGCTCTGTACTCAGCATCTGTCAATCGGAAGCCTCTTGCCCATGTAGCTTTCCCAGTCTTCCGAGCGGTATAGTCGAATCCTGTATCAGAGGGCGCAGTGCCTCTTCTGCCTGCTTGGGCCATGGCTAAGGCATGCGATGGCATCAGAGAAGGCGGTCGATGTTTGGGTTCGAGATTCGTCCTCAGATCGATCCTGTTATCATCTTGGTCAGCCTAGAACGTCAGAGCAGAGCGTAAATACATCAAATTCAATCAAATCACCGAAGATTGACTCAATTTGACATCATCCTTTCAAGTCAATCAAAGCTTCAGCAGTACCGACATATGATGGTGTACAAACGGGAGATGAACCACTCACATAGACTGAGGCAGATCATGTCTGTGAATTCAGATAGCTTTGAGACATAGCTGGATTTGAGAGTGGGTGATTCGATGTCACTCAATTTAACCTAAAAGAGGTCAAGTCAACTCACTTTGAATACGCGTATCGTCAGCGACAGCGAGGTATCAGGAGTCCTTACCGAGCAAATAAGCTGTAGCAGGATACTTCACAAGTATTTCATCCTGGTGCTGCTTCTGTTAGGATAGATGAAAGGTTTGAGGAGGGAAGTGAGATTTGTGGAAGGCAAAATCTTCGGAGCACAGATTGCACCACTAAGGGAAGGTAGGCCGCAGGAATGCGGCGCGCGATCGTGACCAAATATGAAGTCTCGCTCTTACTGTGACTGCATTTAGCTGTTTCCTTTGGTGCACACGTCTCTTGGCGCATACCACAATCAAAGGAATCTATTGTGAGCTCAAATAAGTCAGTTTGACTTAAAATAACATAATTGGATGCTCGCCAAGTTGTTCATACGACCTTTGCTTAGCAGTTGGTATAGATCTGCACATCATTCTTAAGATGATCTCCCAATATCTTACAACCTCACTGCCGGTGGCGGCCGTGTGTGGGACATGATAGCTATGTCGCAGTTCGCCCTCATCGCCGCAGCAAAAGACCCAGAGAACGGCGTCGACGCCGAAAAGCCCTCATAAACGACAACCACCTCCTCCTTACAGCGTCACCCTCGACCGTTCCTGGCATGATATGATGTGAAGACAGAACTTCTGGTTGCTGAAATACATAAGAGGCGATGTCAGATTACACATCCGAAATGCATTTTGGCTTTGCTAGTCCCAAAATAGAGGCATCCGTGACGAGGGACTTTACGCGTCGCGCTGAGCGTTAGCAGGCGAGGCCGGCAAACAATGGTTTCGAAGCCCTCGCTCATTATTCTCCGAACTTATGCTAATGGAATTTGTCTGTAGGTTCTGCGAGAAGTCAGATTTTAAGCGAAGGGGCGGGCTTTCACGGCATCTAAGGAAGTGCGCCCTGAAATATGAGGCTCAGCTCCGCAGAGAGGGTAAGCTGAACCGAAGAAAGTGGCCTGGCTCTGCAGCTGGCCTGTCTGCTGATCAGAGTGAGCCTTTCCACGAGCCGGACGCCCTGACAGCTGGCGACAGCCGTCAGAATCGCCCGTCGGATGATGAGCCTCTGTCATTCCCCTTGCATGGGTACTCCCCACAACGACCTCTCCCTACTTCCAGCGAACGCTCAGCCAAACACCTTCCTCCCTAAGCGCCATCTGTCCACCTGAATTCGTCGATTAATCACACTGATGGCTCCCCTCCAGAGAAGCGGCCTCCGCCAAATGACAATGAAGAGGTTGTTACGTATGCCGCTACAGGAAACACTCATATTACATTGACACTTTCAGATGATGTTCAGAAAGACGAATAAGAAGATCGAGAGAAAGAGTCCTGTAACATTCCTCATACGGTGCGCTCCACGGTCACCTCCACCGAAATCAAAACCTTCTATGAAGTTGAATCAAGACGCGCAGGCGAACCGGTGCCTGGCCGTCCTGGTTTAGAGCAGATGACTCCAGTAGTCTATGCCACCCGAGCACGGGATGGGCAATATCGCACGGAACAGAGCGGAGAAGAGCAGAGTAACGAGTCGTCGGAAGAAGACAGCTGTCAGTCTCACCAGCGGAAGAGCAACTCTACAAAGCATTCCCGAAGCCATGGTCTACCAGATGCAGCTTACTGGCCCTTCATTTCGGCTATAGATTACAGCCTGGCTCATTGGTTCGTGGAGACTGATTGCAGTCAAGGGGACGTCGATCGCTTTTTCCAAAGTAAAGATCTTGCTCCCCTTCAACAATTCAGCAGTTTTCGCAATGCCAAACAGTGGCTCGCGCAGCTTAAGAAAATTCCTTAAGTCCAATCAAGTTAAATTGCCTTAATTTGAGGCCTTCTCTATCATCTATATTTGGTTGTTCGTTCTGAAGAGCAATAACGTTCACCAACAGCCACTCGTTGATCAGGTCATTGCGGCTGCAGTACCTGAGTCATCTGAACCTCAAAAGGCATCCGTTGCTGTAAAAGCTTTCTTGGACGTTGATCTGCCAGCTAAGTTGATTGAACTGCTGGAGAAGAGAATCCTCGAGCCATCCCCTTTCAACGACAATGGGAGTCTCCAGAACTTGTTGATGCTTACAGCAGCTAAAGCGGACAAAGGACACCTGATGGACTATATTCAGCGACTGTCTGAATTCAACGCGGAGGAGATTGCCAATATGTGCATCGACCAGGAGTATATAGATCTCCTTCTTTCCCTCCCCAGACAGTCGCTACAATACAAGCAGTGCTTCCACAATCAGCCTATATGCGTACCTGTCTGCTGCGCGCAACAGCCAGCATGGGTTCAAATTATCAACTTGAACACTGGCAGAGTTGAATCTCCTAATTTAAGTCAAATTGACTTACTTTAGCCTATATGTTCATCGAGTCACTTTAACCCTATTTGAGACAATTTGTCTTACAATCAAAGTTCTCACTTCTTTGTAGTGCGGTAAGGATGAAAGCAGCAACAATAAGCTCACTATGTCTTGTGTGTAGCTAAGACGGAGGGAAGCTATCAAATGAAAAGTGTTTACAAGGCCGGCGTCTCGGCAGTTCCGCCACGACAACCCATCCCTCCTCCCTGGGCCCACACCATCATACAGCCATTGCACACGGTCCGATGGGCCAGGCTGATGTCTTGAAACTGATTGCCAGCGTTGTGGGGGACTCGTATCAGGGATTTGGCTTCGACAAAGGGCGTGTACGGCTGGGATGCGGAGCACGGCGTAGTGAGAGGTTTTCCAGCCAACTGGAATGCACGGCCTATTAGTTCTCTGACCCATTCCGAGCTCATTCCAAGCTCTACGGTGACAAGCTGAAAGGGCGGTAAGTCACGTACCGTGATGACAAGAGCAGCTTGCTCGTTCCAGGGGACCTTTTTAGACGGAGTCCACCCACCGACCGCATACGCCCAGTCGCCGCCACCGCTTTGCGGCGGTCGCAACCCGATCGTGAAGAGTTTGGTCGGATCGAATCTGTGGTCTGCCGCATACTCTGCCATATAGGTACGCCAGAAATTCGAGCCGCCGGGTTCGGGGAGGAGGATGAAGGTGATGAGCTACTCGCATAACGGTCAGTGAGAGGTCTGAAATGATCGGACTTTTTCGGTCTCACATCTTTCAGCGTGAAGGTGAGGGTCAGTCCGTCCTCACTATAGTGAGCGCGGAGCAGGTTCTGACTGGCACACCGTGGCTTGTGCGCTGCCCAGCCTGCCCGCTGGCAGCCTCTGCTGCAATACGCGACTTTCCGACAGCCGGCGCACAGTTGGAAGGCTGGCTCAGAGAGTAGTCGTTGGGCGCAACAAGTGGCGCAGGTTCTTGCGGCGGACGGGTCCATGCTCGTTATTAGTGTGGTAGATGATCCTGTCGGTAGAGGTAATCTTTGTAGACAAGGAAGAAGAAGAAACTGAGAGAGCCAGGAAGAGGGCGGAAAGAGTCCGCTGACGACAGAGAGCAAAAGGAACAAAAAGTAGTGGGGCCAGGGTAGAGAAGCAGGTGAAAAAGGAGGAAACGAAGGTGAGAGAAGAGATGGAAGCAAGAACACCGCTCACAAAAAGGAAAACTCTGTTAAGACATCGTGATTGGGCGAGTAACTTCAATGTGACTTCAACATAGACGAATTCACGGTGAATGAGTCATGGTGGGTGGGATCTGGCGCTGCAGAAACTAGCCCCTTCTCTTCTCTAGTCCCTTCTCTTCTCCAGCCCCTTCTCCGGGCAGCTAATAATATGTGAATAGGCTGGCCCTGCCACTGGAACCCTTTGAGCAGAGGCGCTCAGCCTTTCATCCTAGCTGTCCATTGCTCGCCGGCGAGGATGGTGGCGACACAACAGAACACTGGTGGCACATGCGACACTTGTGCCACCTGTGTTCTAGGTGTTGTGGCACAACCATCGAACCAAGTTAGTGGCGAGTTGCCACATCGCGCACCTCAGCTGGGTACGAATCAGTTGAAGAGGTTCAGCTAGGCAGGACCAGCTGAATCCTGTGTCTATATGTATCCGCTCTTTACCTAAGTAGATAGATGATCAAGCAATTCAGTTCTTTCTTTCCCCTCGGGAACATCTGACACCTCTTCTTCATCCTTGATATCTTCGTTGGAATAGCCGAATCGAATCATCTTCACGCTCGCCGTAACAGGGGGTGATGAGTCTCGTCACTCCCTCGGTAATGTCGCGCACTGGCCGCAGCATCTTCCTTTCGTTGACAGCATAGGACGTCTTGTCCCTCTTCTCGAAGCTACTCCTCTCCATAAAGCCCGGACCCGTCAGAGAGGACGTAGGGTTTGCCTAGCCCAATGGAGAGAGTTTGAACAACAAATATCTCGCGATATACGTGGTGAAACCGGCTGGAAACCGGCTCATTTTGACGAGCTCGAGACTCTGTACCTAAGAAGAAGCCCCGGAACCTGGTAGACCTAATATTGGTCTCGCAAAATGGTAAGAAAGGTAGGAAAGAAAAGTAGGGAAAAAATGTCAGACGGAACAGGTATGGTCCAGCTTTGCTCCTTAGCTGCGACTGCCAGCGATGATGCGACAGCTACGTTGGTGGCGATACAACAGCTCTCGAAGGTTCTACCCACTTCCATACGCTCTCTCTCTCTTCCTTCAATTATACGAATAAGGCGTCGGCAAGTATTCCGGCGAGCATTATTGATGTCTCGCGCGGATCGAAGAAATACCACAGCTTTCGGAATAGTACGCAGGCGATTAATACTTACTAGGTCTGTGATCTAAGAATCATAAGTCTTCGTATGTCTTCATAGGAAATAGCATCGGGCGAATATCAAGGAAGACTTCTGGACGATTTAGATCCATGCATTGCAACTCTGTGCCTGGTTTTGTTCATCGCATCGCTTAATAAGCGATGACGGAGCGTAGCAGAAGCTCTAAGTCTCTTCCGTAGAACGTGTTGCTCTCCATATGCAAGACGGAAGGTAGAACCCGATGTTCTGACATAATAGAGCTCGTCCACAACTACCAGCGGCGGTTTCGCTTGTATTGAAGCAGTCTTGCATGGAACAATTTCGAAATCGCGAGATAGTATGCCTGGGATATCAAATTCTTTCCAACGCCGGTAAGTGCCGACAAGAGTAAATCAATTTTCTTTGTTAATAGCCAGCATAACGCTTTGATCTGATGTTCGCGTGGTTTATAGCCGAACAGCTCTTCAATTGTGGATGTTGATGGTTGATTGGATAGCTAGCGCGTCGGTGTCAACTTACCTTCAGTACAGTTGGTTGGGGCTAGGTGTAAGCTAGGCCCAAAGGGTGTCTGACTCTGTTCAGGTCTAGATTGAAGTAGTAGGGAATGCAGTATCATGTAATCACTTTATGTAAGGTATCAAGTGTGTTCATGAGTTGACCATGGAAGGCCATAATGGCCCTTCCATGAGGACGCCTATATACTACGTAGGCTTGGCGTGCTCCGTGGTGTTCTGGGTGCTCTGGCCCAGAGCACCCCCCGAGCGCCCCGAGCACCTGCTCTGGCCAAGACTTGGTTCTTGGCGCCAGAGCACCTCAGATCACGTGCCATCACCTATGACAGTCGGGCGACGTGCCCGCGGCGAGTACCTCCGCGGCGACGAGACCGGAATTAGCGACTACAGTCTCCATACTCCTTCATAATTACTGAAATTTAGAAGACGCATAGAACCAGATCCGACGATCCTTTCGAATGTAAGTAAATGCCCACCACTAGTTTTATTGAATGAGTGGTGGCTCTTACGATTTTCCGGTCGCGTTCAACAAAACCGCATCTAAAGCGGTAGAACAGATACGATTAAGAAATCGAAGATTCTGAAGAGACATTTTTCATGCGAAATGACACGTAGAATCCGGCGGCACCAAGTATAATCTAAACTGTCTACGTGGTGGTAAAGAAATTCTCACACCTGACTGTCTGTCTGTCTGTCCGTCTGTCCGTCCATCCGCCTCGGCCGTGGTCTCATGCTACTTGGCCAGCTTATGCTGACCCATCTCTCCCAGATTGGTAGCACTCAGCTCTCCTTGCTCTCCCCGGACCCACGACAGCAGTGCGTCCACGGCTAATGGACCACAATCTGTCCTTCCTTCGTTCCCGGCACCGCCGACGTATATCCCGGCGAGCGCGGCCCTGTTGATGAGACTGGAATACAAATGGTACTGAATTCCTGTCAAGCCCTCGCGTACTTGAAGTGGTTCTTGGAGCCCCCGCTCCTGGACCTTGCGGCTGATCTCCCCTTCGGCGTCTGCATCCCATATCGCCAGTGTCTTGCCTGGCTTCCCCGGAGATGCTGCCACGACGAAGAACAGCGACGCGTGCGCAGGCTTATATGTCACAAACTCCTCCCCATTCTCATCAACACCCGCCTCGCGCCTCACGCCGACCCAGGGAGCAGGAGAGACAAGCAGCCCAACTCGGTGCCGCTTGCCCTGGAGGGGAGCGGTCATGATTTGGCTGATGGTCCTGCAGACCATCATATCTGTGTTCCAACTCCCCCCCTCGTTCCCATCGGCGTCTTGGTATGCCATCGTCGTGTTAACTTTGTCCTGTTCGTTCTTGAAGGAGAGAGGATGGGGCATTAACATGACGTTGGAGTTGATGCCACTGCGGTCTAGCTCTTCTTGCGCATATTGCAACCACGGTAGGTAGTCTGTGACAGGCGAGTCTGCAGTGAGGAGAGGAAGCTGGCTGTCAAGCGGGTTGAAGGGGGATGGTTTGTGAGGGTTTCGAGGCAGGCTGGCTGTCGGTTTCGCTGTGGAAGGCATCCTGGAGTTGGTCAGCTGTCTATCACTGTATGAGGCGATTCGACCAAAGAGCCACCGCTAACCAGGGGGGAGGAAGATGATCACTGTGAAGAGAAAGCTGGGCTGTGCGGCGCGTTGGCCGTTGCTAAGTCAGGTCAAGTCGTAAGTCAGGTCCAAGTGTGGTTTTCATATGATGGTTTAGAAATGTGAGAGAGCTAACGCGACCCTGGAAAGTAAGCGCCGAGTGATAAACACCGTCGCCAGCAATTAACTTGCAAGGCAGTCGGAGAAGAGGCGGGGCTGACGCTGATTAGAGAGCTGGAGCTGAGCGGAGTCGAGGGCTACGAGGACCAGTAAGCCCGGATGAAGACAGTCGTTCTCGCCACCTAGAAGCCATATCAACCCTCGTTCAGGTCACACGTCCACCTTTAGGCCGAAGATGTTCGTTTAGGCTGAACGAACCCCGCTTAGACTCGACGAACCCGTTCAGGCGAGAGAGTCAACACGCAGTTGTAACGCGTCAAGACGCGTCGGTAACGCTGCCGGGATTTTTGTGATGAGGTAGCCGACTTTTGGTTCCGCAGGGGCAGCGGCGAGACTCTCTTCTCTTACAGAGGAGATGGTGGGCCTACCGGTGCTGGGGGCAAAGCTACAGAGGAGATGATGGGCCTACCGGTGCTGAGGGCAAAGCTACAGAGGAGATGGTGGGCCTACCGCTGCTTCACTTCAGCAGCGCTCCGATCTCGTCCCGAGCCCATTGTCACTTCGGTTATCCTCGCTGTCACTCCTGGCGAGTCATCGGGGCGGGCTGGCAGTGAAGTGAGGGAGCGGAGAGCGCTTGGCACAGGTGTTCAGCCCTACTTAAGGCTGCTGCTCTGCCCTTCTTCATCTTTCCTCCATCATTCCTCCATCATTCATCTCTCTTCTGGTTCGTATCCTTCTTCATCTTTCCTCCACCATTCATTCATCTCTCTTCTGGTTCGTATCCTTCTTCATCTTTCCTCCGCCATTCATCTCTCTTCCGCCATTCATCTCTCTTCTGGTTCGTATCCTTCTTCATCTTTCCTCCACCATTCATCATTCCTCCACCATTCATCATTCCTCCACCATGCATCATTCCTCCACCATTCATCTTTCATTCATCTCTCTTCTGGTTTGTCTCCCGCAACCCACCTCGCCGTCATGGTAGCGGTCACAGTCCTGCGGTCATGGTCATGCCAGTACGGGACATCAATGGAATACACACAATTACAAAGATGGCCATCACCAACGAATGTACACGGGATCGAGTGATTGGCAGCTGTACACACCCAGCGTGTCTGGCGTTGGTGCACGGTGGTAAGGCCAATAGTGGGGGATTAGGGAAGGGGTTCAGATGATTATATATATACATCTGGTATGTACTTCATCGTTCGTTGAGGCCTCCCCCCCCGGGCATGTCGTTAGCTGGGTTTAACTAACGAGGGGTTGATAGGAAAGGACTTGTGGTGTGATACCCACATTGACACGGTATCAGCATTAACCACTGGCGATGGCCATCGCCAACGATTGTATCTTAAGGATATCGACTATTCGGTTGATGCGCAGAATCTAGGTTGGCAGTCGTGCACATGTAAGATCCAGCGTGTCTGGCGTTGGTGCACGGTGGTAAGGCCAACAGTGGGGGATGTGGGGGGGCCAGGGAAGAGTTCAGGTGGTTATATATACATCCGGTACGTACTTGATCCGGGCATGTCGTTAGCTGGGTTTCACTAACGAGGTGTTGATAGGAATCGAGTTGTGGCGTGATAGCCACACTAACACTTGTGGGCAACCGTGTACGGTGTAAGGGCCAGCATTCTGGCATCCGTACACGGTATAAGACCGGCAGTGGAGGACGGGAGAGCCCTTTCCCCGCTTTGTATTGGCGAGTTCAGCCAGGGCAACTCAAGGTACAAAGCGGGGAAAACGGCGGAGCTCAAGGACGGGAACTTGATGCGCACGGGACCTTCTTCAAGGATGGAAAAGGCGAGGTCTTCCTCTCAGGCCGCTTATTATCAAGGCAAAGTTCTTGGCATCAGTAAGTGGGGGGCTAACTTCCCAACACGCATGAGTCGGGGACTAACTTTAAGTGTCAGGTCTCGCAGCAATTGCCACATGCACTGGTGCCACAGATGGGCCATAGTGCCACAGCGATCACGTTCTCAGATGATGCCCTATACGGCAGAGAAAATGAATCACAAACGTGCCAAAGTCCTGGGGCCAGGATCCGGCAGATCTCTCCAGAATATGGCAGTCAGATGACTCTATATATATACATATCCGGTATGTATTTCATCGTTCGTTTCGGCCTTTCCCCCCGGCATTTCAGTCATTGGGTTTAACTAATGATTCGACGAGGTCTTTATAGGAAATGACTTGTGGCGCGATATCCACATTCACCACTTGTGGCGTGATATCAACATTACCCACTTGTGGCGGGATCTCCATATTACCCGTCTGTGGCGTGGCATCTACAGAATGCCGTATTTCGGCCACCGTCTACGGTGTAAGAGCCAGCATTCTGGCATCCGTAGACGGTATAAGACCGGCCGCGGAGGATCAGAGACATGGTCAAATGCGTGAACAATCTACGCTGCCTCGGTATTGAGAGCGATGTGCCATTGCCGAAGATTTGGGTGGTACAAGCTAGTGGCTGATGAGGCGCGGCTAGTCCATGCACACCTGACGTTCACTGAGGAAAATGTTGGCAGCCGTGCACATATAAGATCCAGCGTGTCTGGCGTTCGTACACGGCGGTAAGGCCAACCGTGGGGGATTAAGATGATTATATATATATACATCCGGTATGTACTTCATTCGTTTAGGCCTTCTCTCCGGGCATGTGGTTAGCTGGGTTAAACTAATGATTGGACAAGAGGATGCTTCGAGCTGCTCCGCGCATGGCCATCTCTGGCTGGGAAGAAGAATCGGAGGATAGTGGTAATCTCTACTTCACCATCAGTTCACTACATTGCGTTGACATCATCAGGTCCAGCTATATCGCTTCATCCGCGAACTCGCAGGCCTTCCGCTATCCAGTCTCCTGGTTGGTACCCATGACCTGACCGGACCGAAGGGGTCGGTTAACCATGCCATGCTTGGAGACCTGGAAGACAATCAGGTGACTATATATATACATCCGGTATGTATTTCATCGTTCGTTTCCGCCTTGCTCTCTGATTTTACTCTCTACTTTTGCTCTCTGCTTTTCCCCCCCCGGCATTTCAGTAGTTAGGTTTAACTAATCATTCGACGGGGTCTTTATAGGAAATAAGGGAAGCTGCCTATCTACAAACTTTTCCCCTGTCACATTCCTTGACAGAAAGGGCCGCTCGCAAAAAAAGACATCGAAGAAATCCCCTACGACTGAAGCTAGAAGAGCAGCAAGCAGCGTTATGGCGAATGACGACCCGGCAGATCTGACACTGACCGATTCATGGTCGATGGTCTTCATATTTTACCACCTTGTCAACCATTTTCTGCAGCCCACACAGTTCCATCGCAAATCCAGGACGAGATTAACCAAGCCGCGCTTTTCTCCGTTTGGCATCTACTTGAGAAGATCAAGCCACGAGTCGCAACGATTGAGGGGCTCGTTAAGGCCTTCATACTAACAGATTCAAAAGACCAGGGAGACATTGCCATCATTTGCCAGAATTCCCCGACTACTTTTCCGCTTCTCGGATGATCTCAGTACCGCCAAAGGACCATTCTTGAAGAATACTACGGGCAATGGTGCTGCAGAGGTGCCATGGTGCTGCAGATGGGCCATAGGGCCAGAGATATAATGCGTTGGCGACGACCTTACAGTTGAATGAGCGACAGCAGGATTCGAAGCCTCGGACTGCCGTCAGGCAAGAAAAACACAACATTTCTAGACCAGCTGCCATATCTTCTGCAACTCAAAGAGCGCCTAGCTTAACGCCCTTGCCAGACAAGTCTCGGGACAGGACCACTGCTAGCCCCACCCACTCTCGCAGCACATTGCCACATGCCATGATGTTGCAGATGGGCTATGGTGTTGCAGATGGGCTATGGTGCTGCAGATGGATGGGCTATGGTGTTGCAGATGGGCTATGGTGCTGCAGATGGATGGGCTATGGTGCTGCAGATGGATGGGCTATGGTGGGCCACGGTGCTACAGATGTGCCATGATGCTACATAATTCAAAGGTTTATGTATCTAAGAAGATGTTACAATAGTACCTCAAGATGCACGCCTATGAGATGCATGTTTAGGAGATGGAGGCCTGAGAGATGGAGGCCTGTGAGATACGCCTGTGAGATGTAAGCACGCCCAAATGACCCCCGCATGCCTAAATGCCACCTGTATGCCTAGAGATTGCTCCCGCACACCTAAATGCCTCCCGCACGCCTAATGTCACCCGCACGCCTAAATGCCGCCCGTATACCTAGATGGCTCCCGCACACATAGATGGCTCCCGCACACATAGATGGCTCCCGCACACATAGATGGCTCCCGCACACATAGATGGCTCCCGCACATTTCCCCTTGGCTTTTCTCTTTTTGCAAAAGTTTTTCTTACTGGCAAGTATGTACTCGGTCTGGCTTTCTCCACCGTAAATCATATTACATGCAAGCTCCCCATTGCAGGAGCGAGCTGAAACGCTTAATATCCCTCAGGGTAATAGACGTGAACGTGCTACAATTCAATTAGTGGGGATCTTATAATAAGTTATAAAACATACGGTGTCTGATCACTGAAATCTACCCGAAAGCAGTAAAGGGGAATATCGTCTAGTTGTTTCTTAGGATGCTGCATGGCATTGACGTCTATCATTACCCAGCATTTAGCATCGGATGCGTCGATCTGAGCAGGAGTATGAAGATAATCAATATCTTGGAGGAAATCGCGTGAGCACCGCTCCTGTAAGAAGGCGTTGGTCACTTTTATGTGCCTCGATTGAGGGTTTCCTGGCACGTCTTTTGTACGAAGCTGAATCACAATCCGGCAAGCGTCAGAATCACATAAATTGTCTGGTAGAGGCATGGTTCAAACGGTCTGCAGAGGGAACAGAAACAGGGATTAATCCAGAGTAAAAGCGAGCACCACAGGGGGTTGTGGCAATGTTGCAAAAGTCTCTGGCAACACGTGACTGTGATAGCGCATGGCACGTGACTGTGATAGCGCATGGCACGTGACTGTGATAGCGCATGGCACGTGACTGTGATAGCGCATGGCACGTGACTATATCTTGGCATGAGTGTGCTAAGATATGGCTAAAATGGCTAAAATAGCGCAGTCAGTCACGCCCGTGACAGTCATTCATTCAACTGCAAGTGCTTAATCCCGAGTAGCTACCCTGCATCTCATTGTTCATGAATTACTAGCATTTTGGGTGGTCCTAATGGAAATCGCGATGCCAGCTGGGCATCGGAGACCGCATTGGCCGTGGCGCAGGTGTCTGACTGGCCCACCGCACCCCGCCACTGGACCCCACACCACGTCAAAATATGCCAACATTAATTTGAAGAGGCTGGTGAAGATCCAGCACAGACAGGGCAGCTGCCTGGCTTAGCTGGATCGTTCACGTCAAAAGATCTGCCACGCTGTGCTTTCGTACACGCTATATAGCCTCGAGCAATCGAAGCTGGACAATGTAGGATATCTATGGCCCTCTGGCAGCCGCAACCGGCAAAAGTGTAAAATTTATCGTCGCACATCTGCATGTTTCGTCAGGTCATATCAAATGATTATCAAGGAGCATACCTCGTCAATGGATATGAAGTGGTGGTTATTAGGGGTTTTGACTCAAGTTTGTAAACTTTTAGTGTTGCAGGTCAAATGATTAGATGACCGTTATCCGCGCTAAGCCTACCAGGACATCGTCAAAGATTTAGTCGACTCCGACAGCGGGGAATAGACGTCTCTGCCATAGATATACATGTGCGTGTCGTATGTATATAGCGTGTTGGGTGGATGCGCAGTGATACGTCCAGCTCTACAACATACAGAGACTGAACTTTAAAGACTGGTAGCACCTTTTCCCATGTGCCACCTGTGTCTACGGAATAATTATAACAGCTACTTGCTCTTCGTGCATGCTGCTTACTCGTTATGGATACCATTTATTCTTTATGTATGCTGGTTATGAGATATGCTACTTACTCGGTATGGATGCTACTTGGTGTGGATTTATTATAGTGGTGGTTTCGGGGTTATGGTTAGAGGTTGTCCGGGGTCGCAACAGGCCAAGACTGGGACGAATGAATAGAGCGACTTACGGGTCAGCGAATGATAGCACTCTCGTTAAAAAGCAAGCATTGTGGGTGGTGCGGCGCGTTCGTAAAGTTTGGAGGTTTGAGGATGGAAATAGCGGATGTGCCAAGATGTGCCAAGAGCGTTACAATTCACGCCAAGAGCGTTACAATTCAAGATTATTCGCTGGGCGCCCTTAGATCACGCCAAGATTGGCAGCGATCGATAGAGCAGGTTGCAGCGATGCGAACGATGGTATTATCGCTGAAATCGAAGCATTGTGGGTGGTGGAACCAAAGTATCAAGTTTGGGGGTTCGTTGCGGCACCTGAGTTGGCATGCCAAGAGCGTTACAATTCGCACCGACAGCGAGATCATGCGCTGCACGCCCGTAGACCACGCCAAGATTAGTAGGGCTCGATAGAGCAGCTCGCAGCGATGCGAACGATGGTATGACCGCTAAAATTAAAGCATTGTGGGTGGTGGAACCAAACTTGATAGTTTGGGGGTGCGCTGCGGCATCTGGGTTGGCATGCCAAGAGCGTTACAATTCGCGCTGAGAGCAAGATTATTCGCTGCACGCCCTCAGACCACGCCAAGATTAGTAGGGCTCGATAGAGCAGCTCGCGGCGATGCGAATGGTGGTATTGCCGCTAAAATTGAAGCATTGTGGGTGGTGGAACCAAAGTATTAAGTTTGGGGGGGCGCTGCGGCATCTAGGGTTGGCACGCCAAGAGCGTTACAATTCGCGCCAGAGAGCAAGTGAACTCGCTGCACGCCCTCAGACCACGCTAATATTAGTAGGGCTTGATAGAGCAGCTCGCAGCGATGCGAATGATGGTATTGTCGTTAAAATCGAAGCATTGTGGGTGGTGGAATCAAACTATTAAGCTTAAGGGTTCGGAGGCCTCTGGATTAGCACGCCAAGAGCGTTACAATTCGCGCCAGAGAGCGAGTGAACTCGCTGCGCGCCTCCGGCCACGTTCGGATCGGTCGAGCTCGATAGAGTAGCTCATGGCGAAGCGAGGGATAGTATTCTCACTAAAATCGAAGCATTATGGGTGGTGAAATCAACCTATCAAGTTTGGGGGGTCTGGGTTAGCACGTTAAGAGCGTAACCTTTCGCTGCGGGCCTGAGACCACGCCACTACTGGCACCGCTCGATAGAGCAGCTCATGGCGAAGCGAACGATAGTACTCTCATTAAATTCGAAGCATTGTGGGTGATTAAACATGGGTCTGAAGTTATAGGGGCGAGAGGATGGGCATGGCCGAAGTATTATAATTAATCTTGGCGCATGACCACTCGATGGCCCACCACCCATCACCACCACCATTCCGCCATAAGACAGCCATGCTTTACGATCTAGAGGTATAGCAAGGTGCCATGGGTGTGCTATGGCGCCACCGATGTACCATGATGCTGGAGGCATGCCCTGATACCATAGGTGTGCCATGGTGCCATCGATGGGCCATGGTGCTACTGATAAGGCCATAATGCCGCCAATGTGCCCCAGTGGCACCAATGTGCCATGCTACCAGAGATATGCCATGGTGCCAGAGGCATGTCATGGTGCTACAGATGTGCCATGGTGCCAGAGGCATGTCATGGTGCTGCCGATGTGCCATGGTGCCATCGATGGGCCATGGTGCTACTGATAAGGCCATGATGCCACCGATGTGCCACAGTGGCACCAATGTGCCATGCTACCAGAGATATGCCATGCTGCTAGAGGCATGCCATGGTGCTACAGATGTGCCATGGTGCCAGAGGCATGCCATGGTGCTACAGATGTCCCATGCTGCTAGAGGCATGCCATGGTGCTAGAGGCATGCCATGGTGCTAGAGGCATGCCATGGTGCTACAGACGTGCCATGGTGCTACAGACGTGCCATGGTGCTACAGACGTGCCATGGTGCTACAGACGTGCCATGGTGCTACAGACGTGCCATGATGCTCCAGATGCGCCATGGTGCCACCGATGGGCCATAATGTCACCGATGGGCCATGATGCCACATATGGGCCATGATGCCACATATGGGGCCATGGTGCCACAGATGTGCTCTGGTGCCATAAATGGGGAGAGAGAGCAAGCGCATGGCCGATATGCCAAGGCATGTTCATTGGTCTTGGCTCGTTGCCATTTCATGGCCTAGCACCACTACCACCATCCCCAGAGACTTACCATGGCCAAACGTGGGCGTCCTCTCTCATCTGACACTACCGACGCGGCAGTACTGCGTCGGCGGCAACAGACGGCAGCTCGGGTGCAGCGCTACCGTGAACAACACCGGGTTAATGCCGCCGCAGCCATCCAACCGACCCCTGAGCAGCTCGAGCAGGCCACGGTGGTCATCGAACGCCCTTTCGACATCGAAGAGGCTACTACCACTCTTGCTGAGCTCGGACTCCGCGATGAAGGAGGCGGGCTCGCTCGAGATCCCGCCGATGCACCGCTTCAACGCGATGCGGTTCCGGTCGACGAACATGACGCGTTATATGGCGACCCCGAACCTATTGGTACTCCACCATCTCGATCTTCGATTTCTCCCACGCGTGAACGATCGGAACGAAGTGGTAGTCGGCTTTCCACACCGGAGTCTGTTGGGTCTATATTGAGGAAATACCGGGCCCGTGCGTCCACCTCGGCGTCTGCCTCGATCTCGGCGCCTGCGCCTACGTCTTATCCTCCCTCTTTAGCCGGACCAGCCACTCCAGACGCCAGATCTAGAAGGGAACAAGTCGAAGAAGATGGGGACCAAGCTGAAGACGATGGAGACCAAGTTGAAGACGATGGAGACGCAGGCGAAGAAGAAGGTAAGCTATAATATTCTCGATCACGCGTCTCCCCACGCAGCCGAGCAGCAGGAGCTAATAATCAGCCTATAGGCCATATACGAGCGCGATCACCTCCAGTCCCTCCAGCAGAGCCAGCAGATCAGAGCGATGATGAAGATTCATTTCACAGCTTCGAGTGTGAGCGGTCGGCACATGACCAAGACAGTGATTCTACCGACGACGACAT
>Ga0302324_100005802_pt1 | contig 26848 bp, 24 predicted proteins | sample Palsa_T0_1_FD_201949 | JGI IMG/M metagenome (GOLD analysis project Ga0302324, IMG submission 201949) | Peat permafrost microbial communities from Stordalen Mire near Abisko, Sweden - Palsa_T0_1 | ecosystem: Environmental > Terrestrial > Soil > Palsa > Peat permafrost | place: Sweden: Abisko...
GAGCCGGTGTTCGGCATGGCGACGTTTGCCACTGGACTCGCCGCGCCGTTTTTCGTGCTCGCTCTGTTTCCCTCTTTCCTGCATAAGCTGCCCAAAAGCGGCGGCTGGCTGATGCGCGTCAAGGTGGTGCTCGGATTCGTGGTGCTCGCCATCTCGATTAAGTACCTGAGCTCGGCCGATCAAATCCTCCAGACCGATTTCATCTCGCGCGAAATGTTCCTGGCGGCGTGGGTGGTGCTGTTTGCTCTGCCGGGCCTCTATCTGCTGGGTTTCCTGCGGCTGGAAGGAATCAAACCGGAGGATCACCTGGGCGTCGGCCGCATGTTGATCGCATCCGTGTTCCTGATTTTCTCCATCAGCCTTCTGCCTGGACTGTTCGGCGCATCGCTCGGCAATGTGGAGGCCTTCATTCCCGTTCAAGCCAAGGGAGTCGCCTTGCTAGGCGGAGGAGGCGAGCCTTCCGCGGGCCCGGTCTGGATGAAGAACCAATATAGAGAAGCGCTCGCGAAAGCCCGCGCCGAGAACAAGCTGGTATTCATCAATTTCACCGGCTATGCCTGCACCAACTGCCATTGGATGAAGGCCAATATGTTCCCGCGTCCCGAAGTCGCCGGATTATTGAAGGATTTCGTGCTAGTGGACCTTTATACCGACGGTACCGACACCGAGTCCGAGCAAAACCAACAGCTCGAAGAAAAGCGCTTCGGCACCGTGGCCGAACCGTTTTACGCCATCGTAGACCCGGACGAGCGCACCATCGCAACGTTCCCCGGGCTGACGCGCAAGGCTTCGGAATTCGTGAGCTTTCTTAACAGCGCAAAGGGCGGGGCGCGCACCGCCAGAAGGGACACGAACCGTCTCGCGCCCCGCTCCGTTCGAGCGTTGATGACCTCATCGGTGACCCCCACCTACTTCGGGAACGGCGCTAGCGCCGGCTTGGCGCCCGCCGCGAGCGGTGAACGCGCCGTATTCATGATCATGGACAGGTAGGTGTAGTATCCTTCCAGACTCGCGGCCTCGACGATCCCCGCCTCCCCGAATTTCGCCAGCATACTGGCGTAGGTCGGATCGCTGACGCTTTGGTTGTGCAACAGCTCCGAACAGAAATCGTAAATCAGCGCTTCGTCTTCGGCCATTTGCTCTGGGCGCCGGCCATCGGCCACCGCCGCCAGGATCGCCGGGCTGAGCCCCGCCCTCCCCGCGAGAGTGCTGTGCGCCGCCCACTCATAGTTGTTGGTCCAATGGCGCGCGGCGATCATGATGGCAAACTCGGTGAGCTTCGGGCTGAGGGCGCTGTTGTTGAGATTGTGCAGGCGCATTTGAAGCGACGGAACCACAAGATCCGGAACCCGCAGGATCACCGACCAGGGAGGCCCAGTCAAATCCTGTTTGCGAATGTCCTTGTAATCCTGAACAGCCTTCTTCTGCGCCTCCGTCATTTTCTCCGGAGCGATCATGGGCATTCTATCTTGTGCCCTCAAGTTTGCACTCAGCGCTAAATCGAAAATCAGAAACCCTGCAAGCAGTCCATTCATGGCCACGCCTCTCCTTGGTCGTCCCCAACAATTCTATCCCTGTATCAGGGGCCATTCCGCGGTTTAACGCATGTCGATTTACGGTACCGGGTCGTCGGTGATACGGTTGTATACGGTTCGGAACCAAAATTCCAACTACGACGGGCCGTCCAAATGTACGATTTGAATAGTTCCGATGAACCCCAATCGATCGCTCATGGCCTAGATCGCCCCGCGCCAGTGGACGTCCGCGCGGAGTTCGCGGCCAGGCTTCACGCGATCACTCCAAGGGTGCTGGTCACTCCCGCTCTGGTCGCGCTCAACATACTGGTATTTCTGGGCATGCTCATGGGCGGGGTTCATGCGTTTAATCCCACCATCGCCAGCTTGCTCGACTGGGGCGCCAACTACGGTCCCAGAACAGTTTCAAACGGACAGTGGTGGCGGCTGGGGGCGTCGATGTTCCTGCACATCGGACTAATTCACCTGGCCTTCAACATGTATGTGCTGTGGCAAGGCGGGGAATTTATCGAGAGACTCTTGGGCAATGCGGGCTTCTTAATCGTTTATGCGGTTTCCGGCCTTGCAGGCGCCTTGGTCAGCGTCGCGTGGCACCCCTATGTTGTCAGCGCCGGAGCGTCGGGAGCCATTTTCGGATTGTATGGTGCATTGCTTGGGTATTTGGTGCTGCAGCGCGATTCAATTCCCGTGGAAGTTCTATCCCCGCTGACCAACAGCACTCTGGTTTTTGTGGGATACAACCTGGTTTATGGGGTTTTGCGTACGGGCACCGATGTGGCGGACCATATTGGAGGACTTGCCGCCGGGTTTGTGTGCGGCTTGGTTGTGGCCGTTCCGCTTACGGTGGAACCACCGCCGCGCCGTGCCGCCCGGAATGCCGCTGTTCTGTTAGGGATGGGTCTGCTGTTGGCGGGCGCAGCCGTTAAATTGCCGCGTCCAGTCGATTTCACGGCTGAGATGAGGTCGTTTGCCGCCGTGGAGAGCAAGGCCCTGGCGACGTACCGCGCGGCGCTGGATCAAGCCCGGAGCAAGAAGCTGAGCGACGATGGAGTCGCCGACGTCATCCAGAAGGATGTGCTTCCGGATTGGGAAGTGGAACATCGCAAGCTCGCTTCGCTGAAGGGCCTCCCCCCGGCCGCGCAGGGTCTCCTATCGGCGCTGTTGAACTATATGGACGTGCGCCAGCAGGGATGGTCGTTGTTGGTGCAAGGTTTGCGGACGCACGACATCAGCGCAACAAAAGCTGGCGCTGCCAGGGAGCAAAATGCAGACATGCTAGCCAGAGAGATGGCAGCGCAGAGCGCCGCACCGAAAGCGCCAACGAGCATCCGATAGCACTGAGCACGAACATGCCCCACAACCACGTAATTCCACGAATCGTACGGACCTTGAATGCAGCGGCACTGATCCTGGCGAGCGCTGGTCTCTACGCCCAAAGCCCGCCATCCATGCGCATGTATGTGTTCGATTGCGCGACCCTGAAGGACCGCGATCCCGCCACGTACGGTCTAACGCGGCAACAAGTTGCGTCCGTCGACATGTCCGATCCGTGTTTCCTCATCGTTCATCCGAAGGGAACGTTGCTGTGGGAAACCGGGCTGAACGACGCGATTTACGATCGTCCGGAGGGCGGTGGCGCGAAGCACGACAAAATCGACAAATCCTTGCGAAGCCAATTGGCGGCGGTCGGATACGGGCCCGCCGACATCACCTACCTGGCCATGTCCCATGCGCACGGCGACCACTCCGGGAATGGAAACGATTATGCGGGCTCAACCTGGATAGTTCAGAAGGCCGAGCGCGACTTTATGTTCAGTGATGGCGTCGCTGCTACGACGTCGGTCCGGCCGGACCAATTCATCAAGCTGAAGAATAGTAAGACCATCATCATCGACGGGGACTATGACGTGTTCGGCGACAAAACAGTCACGCTGATTTCGACGCCCGGACACACGCCGGGCCATCAATGTCTTTTAGTGAGGCTCCCCAAGACCGGTCCCGTGCTGCTGAGCGGAGACCTTTACCACTTTCCGGGTGAACGCGAATTTCACACGGTTCCGCAGGGCAGCAACGCGCAGTATGTCGCTTCCAGGGCCAAGATCGAAGCGCTGCTGGAGACGACCGGAGCCCAGCTCTGGATTCAGCACGACATTATCGGCAATCGCAAACTCAAGAAGTCGCCGGAGTACTACGAATAGGATCAGGCAACAATATGCAACTGCGTGACAGTCTCGCACTCCTGTTTCTGGGAGTCGTGATCGCATCCGGCCAGACAGCCGGCGACTTTCGACAGCCCGCGGGCGCCGAGTGGCCGTTAGTGGGCGGAGATTGGGGGAACACGCGTTTCTCCACACTCTCGCAGATAAACCGAACCAACGTGAAAACCCTCAAGGGGGCGTGGATGGCGCGCTTGAACTCGGGCTTCGGCCCGGGGTTCTCACAGCAAGCCGCGCCCGTGATCAAGGACGGCGTGATGTACATCACCACCGGCCAGCAGGACATCTTCGCGCTCGATGCAAAGACCGGCACGATCATCTGGGAGTTTCGTCCGGAAGCCGATCCGAAAACGCCCGACAACAAGGCCAAGCGGGGCGTCGGTCTGGGAGATGGAATGGTCTTTGGCGTTCTCACCGACCTCCGCAAGCCGGTGCCCGAGTCGGGCCGCCCCGAGCCGGTAACTTATTTGCTGGCTCTCGACCAAAAATCCGGAAAGCTGCTTTGGAAGCACGAGCTCGGCGAAGATGTTCCCAAGACCCTCCGCAAATACATCACGGCGCCGCCGCTCTATTACAAAGGTTTGGTGTACATGAGCATCTCAGGCGGCGATGGCGGCTTGCGCGGACGGTTAACCGCGCACGATGCTAAAACCGGCAACGAAGTGTGGCGCTGGTGGGCGATCCCCGGTCCCGGCGAGCCCGGCAACGAGACTTGGGAAGGTGAGTCTTGGAAGACTGGCGGCGGAGCCATGTGGGTGCAGCCTGCACTGGATCCCGGCCTGGGACTCATCTATGTGAACACCGGAAATCCCTGGCCGGATTACAACGGTTCCACCCGCGCTGGAAATAACCTGTTCACGGACTCGGTGGTGGCTTTGGACGCCATGACCGGCCGCTACCGCTGGCACTATCAAAGCGTTCACCACGATCTCTGGGACTTTGACATGCCCACGCCGCTCATCTTGTTCGACCAAAGCTACAACGGAGAAATGCGCCACGCGGTCGCGGCTCACTCCAAGCAAGGCTGGGTCTATATCCTGGATCGTGTTTCGGGAAAACCGCTGCTCGATATCGAAGAAAAGCCTGTTCCGCAGGAGCCGCGGCAGAAAACGGTAGCCACGCAGCCCATCCCGTCCGGCGATCCCACCGCTCCCCAATGCGGCGAGCCGGTCAAAGGCTACCAGCAAGGCTGCATGTTCACGCCGGCGTGGAGCGATACGAAGATTGCGCAACCGTCCGCTGCGGGCGACTGGGCGCCCGGCGCCTACGACCCCCGGTCCGGATATTTGTTCTTCGCCACCGAAGTCGCAACCCGCCAGTTCAACCTCGCCACGCGAATTCCGATCGAAGGGACTCGCGAGTATGGCTTGATCACCGCGCTGGATTCCCGCACTAATAAGCGCGTATGGCAGAGCGAGGTCCCTTATCCGGCCGGCTTCGGAAGCGGAGTGCTGGCTACCGCCGGTGGACTGATTCTCCATGGCGGCTCCGACGGTTTCTTTCGCGCCTTCGATTCCAATACCGGTCAGGAACTTTGGCGTTTCCAAACCGGCTTCGGGGCGGATGCGCCGGCCGCAACGTACGCGATTGAGGGTGAGCAGTACATCGCCATCGCGGCTGGAGGGAGCCGGGACGGTTCCCGGGAAGTGAGAGGCGATCTGGTCTGGAGCTTCAAGCTCGGAGGACGGTTGAATCCGCTCAACGGGCCGCCGCCTCCCAAAACGATCGTGGGTCCGGGAGTCACTCGCGTCGGTGGCGATCCGCAATAAGCTCAAATCGGTACACGCGGCTTCAGCCGTGTTTTGCCAAACCGGTACACGCGGCTTCAGCCGTGTTTTGCCAAACCGGTATACGCGGCTTCAGCCGGGTTTTGCCAAACCGGTATACGCGGCTTCAGCCGGGTTTTGCCAAACCGGTACACGCGGCTTCAGCCTGGTTTTGCCAAATCGGTACACGCGGCTTCAGCCTGGTTTTGCCAAATCGGTACACGCGGCTTCAGCCGGGTTTTGCAAAATCGGTACACGCGGCTTCAGCCGTGTTTTGCCAAACCGGTACACGCGGCTTCAGCCGTGTTTTGCCAAACCGGTATACGCGGCTTCAGCCGTGTTTTGCCAAACCGGTACACGCGGCTTCAGCCGTGTTTTGCCAAATCGGGCGAGAAGGCGCCGCGAGAAGGCGCCTGGGTGTTGATGCCCAATCACGTGCATTTCGCGCTTCGCCCCCTGGGCGAACAGGGTCTCGGCGCGGCGGTCAGAAGCATTAAGGGCAGTAGCGCACACGCAGCCAACCGACTCCTGCATCGGAGCGGCTCACAATCCTGGGCAAGGGCGTAGGCAAAACGCGGCTGAAAAGCCGCATGCGCCACTAACAATCCAGTGCAAGCCGGACCTGCGCCGCAGCGTGCAAGACTGGCCCTGGTCGAACGCCGGGAAAAACGCGGCCGAGCGTACCACTAGGCCGGCGGTCTTGACAGCCTTCTCCAAACAATGCAATCTTACAAAAAACGCCAACACACGAATTGCTGGCCGAGGAGTCCGATTTGAACGCTCGTGATCGCGATCTTGGAATGAATCGGCACATCACGCGGCGCGATTTCGTCAACGGAATCAGCGCTGGCGCCGCCGGTGCGTTGCTTCTTCCGCGGTGGGCGGCGGCGCAGGAATTCGCGCCCGAGCAATCGCCGGACTACTATCCGCCGGCGTTGACTGGAATGCGCGGGGACCATCCCGGATCGTTTGAAGTTGCGCATCAGCTCCGCGACAGCCGCCGGGTGGATCTGTCCGCGGTCGCGCACACCAACGAGACCTACGACCTGGTGATTGTGGGCGGGGGCATCAGCGGGCTGGGCGCGGCGTACTACTTCTTGAAAAATGTTGGACGCACGGCCCGGGTGCTCATTCTCGACAATCACGATGATTTCGGCGGCCACGCCAAACGCAATGAATTTCGTCATAACGGACGGCTGCTCGCTATCAACGGCGGAACGCTGAACATCGAAGCCCCCCAGCGCTATAACGAAGCTGCGAAGGAACTGCTTTTCAGCATCGGTATCGATCTCGACCGGTTCCAGTCGGCCAACGCTGCCAATCACAATCTTTATCGCTCGCTCGGACTGGGTCGGGCGCATTTTTTTGACAAAGAGACCTGGGGAGCGGACCGCCTGGTCGTGCGCGAAGCCGCCAAGACGGAGCGCGGATTCCTCGGCGAATTCCCCGCCACGTTCCTTGCCAAGACTCCGCTCTCGGACCAAGCCCAAAAGGACATGCTGCGTCTTTACGGCCAGCAGCAACCCGACTACCTGCCCGGAATGTCCTCGGCAGACAAAAAGCTACGGCTGGCGAAGATGAGCTATCAAGCTTTTCTTCTCGATGTCGCCAAAGTGGATCCTCAAGTACTGTGGTTCTTCCGTCATTTTGGAGAGGACGTCTTCTGCGTGGGAGCCGATGCGACGCCCGCCTTGTTCGCGTGGCAGATGGGCCAGCCGGGATTCTCGGGCCTGCGGCTCGATGCCACTCCGGACGGCGTGCTGTCCGAATTACCTGGCGTGCAACATGGCCGGCAAAAAGAAGGTGGAGGCGCCGCCGTGCACTTCCCGGACGGCAATGCCACGGTCGCCCGGCTGCTGGTGCGCTGGCTAATTCCGGAGGCCGTGCCCGGCAAAAGCATGGAAGATGTCGGCGCGGCGCGCGTGAATTATGCACTGCTCGACCGCGCGGGTCAGCCGGCGCGTATTCGTCTGAACAGCACGGTGCTCAACGTGCGGCACGATGGAGATCCCGCTCAGGCCAGCGAAGTGTTGGTCAGCTATAGCCGCGGCGGAAAAATGTACGATGTGCGAGCCAAGGCGTGTGTGATGGCATGCTGGAACATGTTCATCCCCTATCTTGTGCCCGAACTTCCGGCGGCGCAGAGAGAAGCCCTGGCCTACGCGGTGAAGGGCCCGCTGGTCTACACCAGCGTTGGAGTGAAGAATTGGACGGCTTGGCAAAAGCTGGGGGTCAGCTACATCAATGCGCCAACCATGTATCACCCCGAGGTGTCGCTCACCGAGGCGGTTTCGCTCGGCGACCTGAAGCACCCGCAAACGCCGGAGGAACCGATAGCGCTGCACCTGGTCAAAATCATGTCGGCGCCGGGGAAACCGCGGAAAGAACAACACCGTTTGGGAAGAGAGGAGCTCGCCACCACCACGTTCGAAACATTCGAGCGGAACATTCGCGATCAGCTCGCGCGCATGCTCGGCACGGGCGGCTTCGACCCAGCGCGTGACATCGTCGATATAACCGTCAACCGTTGGCCGCACGGCTATGCGTATACCTACAACAGCCTCTTCGAGCCGATGGAATGGGTATTCACGAACTCGGAGCGTCGTCCGAACGTGATCGCGCGCCAGCCCTACGGACTGATAGCCATCGCCAATTCCGATGCCGGGGCCAGTCCGCACACCGACACAGCTTTGTGGGAAGCGCATCGGGCCGTGGGCGACGTGCTCAATCGGCGCGCCATGCCCAAGCTGGCTGAATAGCGGAAGTCGCTCCGCCATACCGTCGATTCACTACTGCTTCAACGCGTAAACCAGCAACGAACTCCCAGCCGTCACCGAGATATACTGCCGCCCGTTCACCGCAAAAGATATCGGCCCTGACGACACGCCGCCGCCCACGTTAGCCTTCCACAGCAACTCGCCGCTGCGCCCATCCAGCGCGTAGAAATATCCCTCGCGGCCGCCCGAAAACAACAGGTCCGTAGCCGTGGTCAGGATGCCGGCATCGGTCACGTCCAGCATCTTGAACTCCCACTTCTGCTCGCCGGTCTTGGGATCGATGGCGCGCACCGCGCCGTAGCCTTCGTCCTCTTTGCGCTGATTGACGGCCGCGCCTGCCAGCCCCACTACCGACCTCGGCGACGTCCCCACGTACCGCCTGCCCTCCGTGTAATCGGTTGGAACCTTCACGAATATCGACGAATATTTATCCCACACCGGAATGTAGAACAAACCGGTCCGCGGGCTGTAGGATGGCGAATACCAATTAGTCGCGCCCTGCACGCCGGGGTACACTTGCTGGCCTTCCACGGTCGGCTCCTTTCCGTTCACCTTCATCGGCCGGCCGGCTTCGTCCAAACCCTTGGCCCACGTCACGGTGCTGAACGGCTTGCCGGTCAAAAACTGCCCGGTCGTTCGATCCAGAACGTAGTAGAACCCGTTGCGATTGGCCCACAGCATAACTTTGCGCGGCTGCCCCTGCCACTGCATGTCCGCCAGCACGGGAACCTGCACCGAATCGTAATCCAGCGTGTCGTGCGGAGTGAACTGGAAATACCATTTCAGCTTTCCGGTATCCGGATCCAACGCCACCACGCAATCGCTGTAAAGGTTGTCGCCATCGCGTTCGTCTCCATTCCAATCCGGCCCCGGATTCCCAATCCCCCAATACGTCAGATTCAACGCCGGATCGTACGACCCGGTCACCCACACCGACGCTCCGCCGTGCTGCCAGGAATCGCCCTTCCAGGTGTCGTTGCCCCGCTCGCCCTTGCCGGGGATGGTGTAGAAGCGCCATGCTTCCTTGCCGGTTTTCACGTCGTACGCGGCGATGAAGCCTCGAATTCCGTATTCGCCCCCCGCCGTCCCCACAATCACTTTGTCCTTGACCACCAGCGGAGCGTGCGTGAGCGCATAACCCGCTGCCGCTTTCGCCACTTCCACGTTCCAGATCGGCTTTCCGCTCTTGGCGTCCAAGGCAATCAGATGCGCATCGATGGTGCCCATGAACAGCGTGTCGCCCAGAATCGCCAGTCCGCGATTCACCTGCCCGCAGCACGGACGCGCGGCACGCGCCGGCACGTAAGGATAAGTCCAGAACACGCGCCCCGTCACCGCATCCAGCGCGACCACGTTATTCGGCGCTTGCACGGTGTACAAGATGCCGTCCACCACCAGCGGCGTGGCCTCGTATTTTTCGAGCGACCGCGCTTGGAACATCCACTGCAATTCCAGGTTCTTTACGTTTTCGGGCGTTATCTGAGTCAGCGTGGTGTAGCGCTGGCTCATGGTGGTGCCGGAGTAAGTCAGCCAGTTTTGCGGCTCGTTGCCGGCCGCCAGAATCCGGTCGAAGGATACCTGGCCCCAGAGAGCCCCGGCCACAAATCCAGCCAGCCAAAGGATCGACAGTGCGCGTTGCGTCATTCCACAAAACCCTTTCGGTAATCAGAACCCTTTCAACGAAACCAGGTACGTGACCAGATCGTCTCGTTCCGCCTTACTCAACTTGTCCCGGTAGGACGGCATTTGCGATTCGCTGAGGAACCCGGCCGCGCGCAGATCCGTCCGCTGGAACGATAGCAGCCGCTCCTTGGTATCCAAAAGCTGCACCGAAAACGAATCCTCGTTCAGCAGCCGTCCCGTGATGGTCTCGCCGCTCTTGGTCGTCACGCGATAGTAGCGATTTTGCGGCAGTACTTCCGCATTCGGATCCAGAATCGAAACTTCGATCTCGGCCACCCGCCGCAGCGCTCCGATGTCGCTTAAATCCGGTCCAACTCGCGAACCAACTCCATAGACGCGATGACAGCCCGCGCATCCGCCCTTGCCTTCGAAGATTGCTTTGCCCCGCGCCGCGTCTCCATTGAGTGCCGCCGTCCGGCCGATCGAGGCCACCGAGCGCAGATACGCCAGGATGGTCCCCGCCTGAAAATCGGTGAAGTTGTGCGGCGGCATCGCCGTCCCCGGAATGCCGTCTTGAATGATCCGGATCACTTCGTCTTCGGTGGACGCGCGGCGGAACTTGCCGTGCCCCAGATCCACGCCTTCCACCAGTGCGCCTTCCGGGCCATGGCAGGAGACGCAATTGGCGCGGAACAGCTTTCCTCCATCTTCGATATCCGCGGGGCCGTAGCTGTGTTGAGCGGCCAGCGGAATCGCCATCCACGCCGCCGCAAGGGCAAATACTAACCGCATTCTTAGTTACCGGGGCTCATCATATCAATTCTAACGGCCCACCGCCCACAACCCACAGCCAGCCGCGTAGTCAGCGATACGCGGCGGCCTGAATTCCGTACAGCTCCGCGTACTGACCGTTCTTGGCCATCAGCTCTTCGTGCGTCCCGACCTCCACCAGCCGCGCCCCGTCCAGTACCACGATAATATCGGCCATCCGGACGGTCGAGAAACGGTGCGAGACCAGGATCGTGATACGGCCGCTGCCAGTGGTACCGGGGCCAGTGCCGCGTGCCGCTGCGGCGTAGCGCTCAAATAGCGCGTGTTCCGTCTCCGCGTCCAGCGCGGCGGTCGGTTCGTCCAGAACCAGAAGCAGCGGCTCATCCCGCATGAATCCGCGCGCCAGCGCGAGCTTCTGCCACTGGCCGAACGATAGCTCCACCCCGCTCGGCCACGTCGGACCAAGCTGCGTGTCTAGCCCTAAGGACAGACGCGCGATGACATCGCCGGCGCCCGCGCGATCGACGGCCGCAACCACCGCCAGCCGGTCATCCAGCCGGGGAACGTCGCCCAATCCGACCGTGTGCCCCGCGCGGAATTCGAAGCGGAAAAAATCCTGGAACGCGCCCGCCAGACGCGCGCGCCATTCGCCGGCCGGCACGCGGGCCAGCGGCGTGTCGTCCACGAAGATCTCGCCTGAGGACGGTTCGTACATCTTCGACAGCAGCTTCACCAGCGTCGTCTTGCCCGCGCCGTTCTCGCCCACGATCGCCACCACCGCGCCCGCTGGCAGCGTCAACGAGATATCGTCCAGCACCACGCGCGACGTGCCGGGGTAAGCGAACGACACGTGGTCCAGCCGGATGCCACGCTGCAACACGGTGGGAACCGGCAGATCGCCCAGCGCCGCGACGGAGGCGGCGTAATCCTCCAGCCACGCCAGCCGTCGCGACCCGTCCATCCAGAATCCGCGCAGGAATCCAATCTCGCCTACCGTTGCCCCGATGTACGCCGACAGCCGCGCGCCCGCAGCCAGCACCAGCAACACACTGCTAGCCGGCGCACGCAGGCCGTACGACACGAACACCACCGCGCCGACATACGCTAAGCCGAAAATCGCCCACCCCAGCGCGTGCCACCACGCCGAGCCCCAACGGGCGGCCGCCACCGGTCCGTACCAACGCTCCCACGCCGCCCGGCGCTCTGTAATCAGGCGCTCTCCGATGCCGGTGACCCGTACTTCCTTCCCCGGCGCCGCGGTAGTCGCGATGGTAAACAGGTGACGCGCCAGCCGATTCGTTTGCGCCCCACGCTCCTGCGCGGCCCTCTCCACCGCGGGCCGCCAGGTCGACGTCAACACGGTTGGAACCGCGAACACTACCAGCAGCATGAGCGCCGGATGGATCGACGCCAGCAGTCCCATGGTCACGCCCAGCCGCAGAATCCACCCGATGGTGGAAAACAGCGACACGTACATGTGGTCCAGCACGAACACCTGATCGCGCAGCATAGAGAGACGGTCGAGATACTCCGGGCGCTCCTGATGCGCGACCGTTGCCACCGATGCCTGCAGTTGCGCGACGTGCGACTCGAGCGCGATAGTCACCTTGTCGCGGAAGCGGCGCTGCAGGCGCGTGCTGACCGTGCGCAGAAACCACGTCGCGGCCACCGAGACGGCTAGGCCAACCGCCGCGCCTTGCACCAGGCCGGGCCGGTGCTCGATCACGCCTTTGCCGAGCAGCATCAGCCACAGCGCGAGCAACGCATCCGGCAGCGCGGCGAGCTGCGACAGCACGAAAGACGCGGCCATCAAGCGCGGCTCGGCGCGATACCCCAGCTTGCACAGCCGCCACATCGACGCGAGAGCCGGAGGCAGAGGCTCGATGGCGCGCTCAGAGGACGTCATAAGTCGCTCCCTCCTCCTCGGGTACATTGAAACGCTGCGCTTGCAGCTCGAACATCGTCCGATAGCGCCCGCCGAGCGCCATCAATTCGTCGTGCGTGCCGAGCTCGATCACCTGTCCATGCTCCAGCACGCAGATACGATCGGCATGTCGCACCGTGGAGAAGCGATGCGAGATCAAGATGGTGGTGCAATGCCGCGTTGCAGCCAGCAGGCGATCGAAGATCTCGGCTTCCCCGCGCACGTCGAGTTGCGCGGTGGGCTCGTCCAGCAACACCACGCCCGCGCCCAGCTTCACGGCTGCCAGCGCTCGGGCCAGAGCAATGCGCTGCCATTGGCCGCCCGACAGGTCTGTGCCACCGTCGTACCCGCGTGCCAGCACTGTGTCCAATGCGGCCAGGTTCGTCGCTCCCGCCGATTCCAGCGCCGCGCGCACCACCTCGTCCGGCGCTCCTGATGGCGCCACGTTGTCGCGCAGCGGAAGCTCCAGCCGGATGAAGTCCTGGAACACGGCCGTGACGCGCGAGCGCCACGATGCGAGATCGAACTTGCGTATGTCCACGCCGTCGATCTCGATCGCGCCCGACTGCGGATCGTACAACCGGCACAGCAGCTTCGCGAGGGTCGTCTTGCCAGCTCCATTCTGCCCAACGATGGCGAGCGACGAGCCGGCGGGAATGGTGAGATCGAAGTGGTCGAGCACTTTCGCGCCCGCGGGGTACCCGAACGTAACATCGCGGAGATGAATCTCATGCGCGGGCGTCTTCTCCGCTCTGCGATCGCCAGAGCTCAGCGCGCCCGCCGGACGCATCGCCGGCTCCAGCCTCAGCACCGCTGCCACCGGGGCAGCCGCTCCATCCAGCGCCCAACTGAATCCGCCGAACGCGATCATCGATACGCCGATGGCGCATTGCACGTAAACCACCACTTCCCCGAGACTGATGCGGCCAGCTGCGGCGGCGCTCGCCAGCACCCAGAACACCACCACGTTCGCGGAAACCACCAGCAGCATGCTCCAGATCACTGGACGCTCGCGCAGCCTTGTGGCCGCGTACTGCAGCTCATGCAATCGAGTGCGCTTGGCAATAAAACGTTCGATCGTCCAGCCCGCCAGGCCGAACAGCCGCAGCTCCTTGCTCGCGGGCGGATCCACCGCCAGCCGGTATGCGTAGTCCGCGTCCCGCTGCGCACCGCGCACTTCTTCGGTATTGCGGTCGTGCCAGATCGCGCTGTCGCTCAGGATCCAATGCGTCGCCAACCACGCGCTGACGAGCACGATCGGCGCCCACCAAGCGTATCTTGCCAGGATCACGGCCGAAGCCACGCCGCCGATCATCTCGGCCATGCTGTTCCCGATGAAATCCATGGAGATCGCAAGCGGCGGCCCAGTCATCCCCAGGTCGAAATCGCGCGCGACGGTGAGGTCGCTAGTGAGCTTCGGATCCTCCAGGTGCCCCATTCCCGGCGGGCGCACGCAGGCCTCGGTGAGCCGATCGTAGAGCCATGCTGCGGTGCGGTCGCCAAGGTTGGCGCTGAGGGCCTGATGAATCGGGCTGAGCACCTGAAGCAGCACGAAGATCGCGCCGACAGCTGCTAGAGAACCAATCAGAGGCCCGCGGCGTTGCACCGCGCCCACCAGCACGCCCATCGCGATCGCAAACCCCGCCGGCAGCATTCCTCTCAGCAGCAGGGCCGTCCACCAGGCGACGGCGAGGCCGGGGTCCGCCTTCGGCAGGACGCTGAAGAACTTCCATTCCTTGCGCGCAGTCAGTGCCTGAAGCACTACTGCATTCTGCCATAGAACCAGCGCGCACAGGCTCCGCCGCCCGTAGCGTTCACGCCCTCACGTGGCGCGCGCACTCCTGCGTGCCGCGTCCACACTCGTGTGAACCTTTCAAAGATACCGGAAAACACGGCACAATCGGCAGCGTCACCCCCCCAACGGCTATTCGTACCTCAGCGCGACCATCGGATCGATGTGCATGGCCCGGCGCGCCGGAAAATAGCAAGCAGCCAGCGCCACCGAGGTCAGCAAAATCGCGACGCCAGCGAAAGTCAGCGGATCGCTCGCGCTGATACCGAAGAGAATGCTGGCCATGAATCGCGTCATCACCAGCGCCGCAACCACGCCAATGCTGACGCCGAGGATCGCCAGGCGAGCGCCTTGGCCTAAGACCAGCCGCAGAACGTCTCTCGGCAGCGCCCCCAGCGCCATGCGCGTGCCGATTTCATGCGTTCGCCGCGCCACCGAGTACGCCATGACGCCGTAAATGCCGACGGCGGCAAGTACCAGCGCCAACGTTGCGAAACCCGCCAGGAGCAAAGTACTGACGCGCCGCAACGCCAGGGATTGCACCGCCAGCGCGTTCATCGGGATCGCCCGAAAGATGGGCTGATCTTTGTCCACGTCCCACACTGCCTGCTCCGCGGATTTCAGCAGTGCGGTGGGATCGCCGGCCGTGCGAATGGTGAAGGCCAGCAGCGGCCACGGGTGCTGCGCGAGCGGACGGTAAAGAGTCGGCAGGTCCGGATGTTCCAGCCCGAACGCCTTGATATTGTCGACCTCGCCGACCACCTCCCACCACTCAGGCCTTTCCGGCGTTCCCAAATTCAACCGTTTTCCCACGGCGCTGCCGCCTAGAAACTTTCGCGCCAGAGTCTCATCCACGATGGCCACGCGCCGGCCGCCGTCGCGATCCGCATCGGTGAAATCGCGTCCGCCGAGCAGCGGAACGCGCATCGTGGAGAAATAGCCGGGCGTCCCTCCTGCTCCTTAGTAGACATTCTAGGTGATGATACGCCGCGTCCAGTAGAATGTCAAGGTGAGCGATCTACCGCCCAGAGCCGCCATCTCCAAAGCCCCGTTTTTGCACGAAAACTCAGCAAAATCTGAAAGATCAGTAACTTGACACCGATCTTCGCCCCCTGTCATACTGCCTTTGCAATGAGCGCACCAGCAGTAACGGCAACGTCCACGTCCGTGTCCGACGCAGCGTGGAAAGCCATCGAAGGCGGCTACGATCTACAGGTTCACGTGGCTCCCGACGTCATCGAACGGCGCATCGATGACATCGATTTGGCGCACGAGTTCCTGAAGCGAAAGCTGAAGGGCTTCGTTCTGAAATCGCACTACTTTCCCACCGCCGAGCGCGCCCAAGTCGTCACCAAGGCCGTGCCCGGCATACAAGCTTTCGGCGCCGTCACGCTCAATCACAGTGTCGGCGGGCTGAACCCGGTAGCCGTGGAACTATCCGGCCGCTCCGGCGCGAAAATTGTGTGGATGCCTACCGTGGACGCCGCCAACGAAACCGCCGGCCGCGTGGATGGTCCCAATACCAAGCTGCCGTTCTGGGCGAAAATCCAGCGCGAGCTGGCCGCTACCGGAATCGCGCCCGCGCCGCTGACCGTCCTGGATGACAAGGGCAACTTGAACGAAGCTTCCCGTAGATGTCTCGAGATTATTGGCCATCATAATATGATCCTGGCCACCGGCCACCTGGGGCGCAAGGAAATCTTCGCGCTGGTGCGTGGCGCGCGCGAAATGAAACTAAAGCGAGTTCTAGTGACGCACGCCGAATTTCCGTCGCAGAATCTCACCGCCGACGAGCAGGCCGAGTTGGCGAGCGAAGGCGCGTTTATCGAGCATTGCTTCACCACCATGCACACTGGCAAAGCGCCCTGGGACGAAGTGATGGTGAGTATTCGCAAGGCCGGACCCGACCATTGCGTTCTCTCTACCGATCTCGGCCAGACCATCAATCCGCCGGTGTCCGATGGATTCGCGATGTTTGCGCAGACCTTGATGGATGGCGGGTTTTCCACCGCGGAAATCCAGCGCATGGCGGTCACGAATCCGGCGTCGCTGGTCAACTGAAGGTTTCGATAAGTTATGGATTCCCCAAAAACCGTTCTGGTAGTGAGCGCCCATGCCGCCGATTTCGTTTGGCGAGCCGGAGGAGCCATCGCGCTGTACGCGCAGAAGGGCTACCGCGTGCGGATTCTTTGCCTGTCGTATGGCGAGCGCGGCGAATCCGAGCGGCTGTGGAAGATGGAGGGCATGACGCTCGAGTGCGTGAAGCAGGAGCGGCAGAAGGAGTCCGAGCGTGCCGCTGAAATCTTGGGCGCCGAGATCCGTTTCTTCGATTCGGGCGATTATCCGATCAAAGCATCTGACGAAACCATTCACGAAATGGTCGTTGAGTACCGCAAGCTGCAGCCCGAAGTGATCCTCACGCATTCCTACGAAGATCCTTACAACCCCGACCATCCCTACGCCAACATGCTTACGCTGCAAACCCGCGTATACGCGCAGGCGGCGGGCTACCCGGCGGAGGGCAAGCAGCTCGGCGCGCCTCCGGTGTTCATATTTGAGCCGCACCAGCCCGAGCAGTGCGAGTTCAAGCCGCAGTTGCTGCTCGACATCACTCCGGTGTACGACATCAAAGAGAAAGCCATGGAGTCGATGGAGGCTCAGGAGCACCTCTGGAATTATTACCGCGACCTCGCCAAGCGGCGTGGCGTTCAGGCCGTCCGCAACTCGGGGCGAAAAGGCATCAAGTACGCCGAAGCTTACCAGCGGGTTTATCCGCAGGTCGCGAGCGAATTTTCCTGAGGCTAGTAATAAGGATGCCGCACAAGATTGTCCGCCACATACCGCGCCCCGACATTCAGGCTATCAAGCTGCTCGATGAGCTGGGCGTCGCAACGGTGCATGAAGCGCAAGGCCGCGCGGGCCTGATGCTGCCGTACATGCGACCCATTTATCTTTCGGCCAGGGTTGCGGGTCCGGCCATCACAGTGTCGTGCCATCCCGGCGACAATCTGATGATCCACGCCGCGGTCGAGGTCTGCCAGCCCGGCGATGTTCTGGTGGTGGTCACACATTCGGAATCGACCGATGGGATGTTTGGTGACTTGCTGGCCACTTCGTGCCAGGCGCATGGCGTGGTTGGGTTGATCATCGACGCGGGCGTTCGCGACACCACTGAAATCACCGAAATGCGGTTTCCAGTGTGGGCCAAGGCGATTTCCGCGCAAGGTACCGTGAAGGCGAGCGCCGGCTCGGTAAACGTTCCGGTGGTGTGCGCCGGTGCGCTGGTGAATCCGGGCGACGTCATCGTGGGCGATGCCGACGGCGTAGTGGTGGTGCCGTGCGCAATCGCGGCGGACGTGGCCAAAGCGGGTGATGAGCGCCGCGGTAAGGAAGAAAAGACCCGTGAGCGCCTTGCCAAAGGCGAGCTGGGCATCGATTTCTATGGTCTGCGCCCCAAGCTGAAGGAGCTCGGCATCGAATATGTCGAAGAACTCGCCGACGAACCTTCCGCAAATCGCAGGACCGTTGTAAGGAGCTAATTTATGGGACAGATTGTATTCGCCGCGGCGACGGTTCACGCCCCGCAGCTATTCACCTATCCTCCCAGCGAGGACAAAGCGCAGCTGGACGCCGACATCGCCGCGATGCGCGAGCTCGGCAAGAATTTGGATGAAATCAAGCCCGACGCGGTGATGGTCATTGGCAGCGACCATCTGGAGACCTTCTTTCTTTCCGCCGTGCCCACCTTCGCCGTCGTCGGAGGCGAGAAGTCCAAAGCCGCGTTCGCCCGAAAAAGTTACGCGCTGCCGATTCATGGCTTCACCGAAGAAATTCTGAACTCGCTGGTCGCCGACGGTTTCGATCTCACCTACTCGCAAGACGCCGAGCTGGGCCACGCGTTCGCCGCCGTTTACGAATGGGTCATTGAGGGCCGCTCGTTTCCGGTGGTTCCGGTTTTCGTGAACACCTACCTGCCGCCGCTCCCCACTGCTCGCCGCTGCGCGCAGCTTGGCGCCGCCATCCGCGATGCGATTCTCAAATCGCCATATAGAATTGCGATCGTCGCCAGCGGCGGGATGTCGCACTATCCGGGCGCCTGGAAATATCCGCAGCCGGCCTTCGATTTCGACTGGTGGGCCATCGCCCACATGGAGCGCGGCAACAACAACGCGCTGCTGGAACTGACGAATGAAGAACTGGACGAAGTGGGCAACACCGAGATGCTGCCCTGGATGATTCTGTTCGGCGCCATCGGAAACCAGCCGGGCGAATTGATCACCTATCAGCCCACCTGGCATCACGGCCACGCGGTGATGCGTTTTATCCCTAACAAGAAAGGCACGCCAACCACGCCCGAACCCGCGGCGAAGTTCGCCTTCGGCAGCGCGGAAGGTTATCAGTTCTACCGGCATCCCGATCCGTCGGTCTATCCGCTGAACAAATTGCTGTATGACCTGCGCTTCAGCCAGCCGCTGCGACGCCGCTTGTTCGAGAACACGCCGGCTCTGGCGTCCGAGTACGGCCTCAACGAAAAGCAGACCCAGGTGCTCGAAACCATGAAGGACGAAAGCATCGACGCCGTGCGATCGCTCAAGCCGCATCCGCTAGTAGAAGCGGGAGCGCATCCGTTGGGCATGTGGATGTCGCTCATCACCGTGCAAGCCGAGCAGCGCCGCATGCGCGCCGAGCAGGCGCAAACAACGTCGGTCAAGTAGGGCTTTTCTGATGGCGACCGCGACAGCTCCGCCGCCCACAATCACCGCGACACGTGTGAAGTGGCTGCCGCTGCTGCTCGCCATCGCTATCGGCCTCGCGATTTACTTCATGCCCGCGCAGAACGGCTTAACGCGCGCCGGGCAGACCGCGCTCGCCATCACCGCGTTCACCATCGTGCTGTGGGCTTTCGGCGTGATGAACAACGGGGTCGCCTCCGTATTGATGATGGCGCTGCTGATTCCGGCCGGAGCCAGGCCGGCGCTCGCATTGAGCGGTGTTTCGAGCGGATCGTGGTGGATACTTCTGGCAGTGCTTTATTACGGCTTCGCAATGCAGAAGACCGGGCTGGCCGCGCGCATCTCGTACTACATCTTGTCGCTTTTTCCCGCGTCGTATTCCGGCATCCTCGCAGCGTTCTTTCTCATTGGCACGGCGCTTTCGCTCGGGATTCCTTCCATGACCGTGCGCACCGCCATCATGGTGCCGATCGCGTGGGCGCTGGTGAAGTCGCTCGATCTGAAGCCGCGCAGCAAAGGCTCCGCGCTGATCATGCTGACAACGATCGAGATGGCCGTGGTGCCTGGCCTGGGACTGCTGTACGGTTCTCTGGATGGCCCTGTCGTCGCGTCCGTCTTCGAATTAAAGCATCTCCCGCTCAGCTATCTAGCCTACGCGCGCGTGCTGTATCTGCCTGTATTTGTACTGTGCGCGTTGATCGTGTTTGGTAATCAGTGGGTGCTGAAACCCGAACGAGCGCTGGAAGCCTCGCCTCAGTTCGTGCGCAACAAGCTGCGTGAGCTGGGATCGTTCAAGCGCGATGAAATGATCACCGCGTTGATCGTGGTCTGCTCCATCGTGTTTTGGTCCACCGATCGCTGGCATCACTTGCCCAGCTTCTTCATCGGCATGGTTGGATTGTCAATTTTCGCGCTGGCTGGCATCGTCGGAAATGCCGACATCGCGGGCGGCATTTCGTGGACCTTGCTGCTGTTCATGGGCGGCATTTTCAGCCTGCAAAACGTGCTCACCGAATACAAGATCACCGACTGGCTGGCCGGTTACTTCGTTCCTGTCGCGCAGCATCTGACGTTCAGCCCGGTGGTTTTGCTGTTGGCGGTTGGGATCGCAACGCTTGCGGTGCGCTTCCTCGATCCCAGCGGCTTCATCGCCATCGTGGTCCTATTCGTTCCCATCGTCGATACCACCACGCTCGCCGGCATTCCGCCGATAATTCTCACCGCGGCGCTGCTGATTCCATCCGTGCCGTTCTGGGCGACCTATCAAAACATTTGGGTCGCGATGGGCGAGGGCATCACCGAAGGCCTGGCATTCAGCGGCGCGGAACGCGTGCGGCTGGCGAACATGTACGCGGTGTTTGCGCTTCTCACGGTCGCCGCGTCGGTGGGCTATTGGAAGCTAATCGGAGCGTTGTAATGAAGATCGGATTTGTCGGATTCGGTGAAGCGGCCTTTCACATCGCGAAGGGGCTGAAACTACCGGTGACGGCTTTCGACATAAATGTTACCGATCAGGTCCGCCAGAGGGCCCACGAAACCGGTACGCGCCTGGTGGAATCGAACCGGGAACTCGCGGAATCGTGTGAGATCATGCTGTCGGCCGTTACGGCGGACCAGGCTTTGATCGCGGCTGAGCAAAACGGACCGTACCTGACCTCGGATCATATTTACGCCGACCTGAATTCCGTTTCGCCGGGGCTGAAGCAATCCATCGCGCGAGTCATCGAAGCCTCGGGCGCTCGATTCGCGGAAATCGCGATGATGGCGCCGGTTCCGCCCTACGGCCACAAAGTTCCGATGCTGGCGGGCGGCGCCGGAGCGGAGGATTTTGTGGCGAAACTCGCTCCATTCGGAATCTCGGCCGAGATCGTTTCGCGCGAAGTTGGCACCGCGGCCGCGACCAAAATGTTCCGCAGCATCATCGTGAAGGGCCTGGAAGCGTTGCTCACCGAATGCGTTCTCGGCGCCAGCCGTTACAATGCGGACGAGCGCGTGTTCGCATCGCTGGCCGAAAGCTTCCCCGGAATCGACTGGAAGAAGCTAGCCGATTACATGGTTGGGCGCGTAGTCGTCCATGGAGAACGCCGCGCCCGCGAAATGGAAGAGGTGGCCGCGACGCTGCGCGAAATCGATATCGAGCCGATCATGGCGGAGGCCATTGTCCGGCGGATGGATTGGAGCGTCGAGGCGGGCTTGAAACAGCTTTTCGGCGGCGAAGCCCCCAAGAGTTATCGCGACGTGGTGGACGCCGCCGCGAGAAAACCGGTTGGAGCAGACTGAAGCTGACCCGGCTCCTTCTCATCCTGGTTGTTTTTTGCGCTGGCGCCGGCGTGTGTCTCGCCGTCGATCTCAAACCGGAAACCGCGGAAGCGTTCGATCGCTACATCGCTGACACCGATGCAAAAATGCAGCTACGCTGGAGCGGCGAGCATTTCCTTTGGTTCGACGGCTCGCCGGATATTCGCGCGCGGCTGCTGGCTGGCGCGGTGGTGGCGCAACCCGTGGAAGGCAACGGCGTCGTGACGCTCCCGAAGGGCCTCATTCAAGACTGGATCGGAGCGGTCTTCGTTCCGGACACAACGCTCAAGAATGTTCTGGCGGTTGTTCAGGATTATTCCCGGCACACCGAAGTCTACAAGCCCGACGTGGTGGACGTGAAAGTGCAATCGCACACCGGCGGCGATTTCTTGATCCGCACTCGAGTGGTGAAGTCGAAGTTTTTCATTTCCGACGTGCTCGACATCGACAACGAGATTCACTTCGTTTCCCTCGACCCAAAGCGAACCTACAGCCGCTCGGCGAGCCGGCGAGTGGTTGAGATCGTCAACGCGGGTAAACTCAATGAGCGCGAACTGCCAGCCGGCCACGATCGCGGACTCATGTGGCGCATCAGCGGCTATTGGTTTTTCGAGGAAAGCGACGGCGGCGTGTTCATCACCTGCGAATCCATCACGCTGACCCGCGACATTCCGTTCTTGATGGCCAAGTTGCTGAGTCCGATCCTGCACGAGCTTCCGGAGGAAGCGCTGAAAAGCAGCCTGGAAAAAACCCGCAGCGCGATTCCGCACGAGGCACGGTTGACCGCTCCCTGACGGTCGCGGCGCGGTTAGGTCGCGGCTCGGTTAGGTCACGGCTCGGTTAGATCGGCTCGGGGACAACTGATGCCGTGGCGGCGGGCAGCTCGATGGAAAACTGCTTGCGCGAATAGGTCTTGCCCTGTGCCTTGCGCGCGCGGAAGTAGGGCTCGAGCCGTTCCAGCGCCTGCTGCATGCTGGTGATCACGTGCTCGCGCATGGCCGCGGCGGATGCGTCGCGATCGTTTCCCACCAGCACTTCCATAAGATCCTGATGGCGGTGCGACGGCATCCCGTTGAACGCCCTTCCGACGCAGAGCCAGGTGGACGATAACGCGCGCGTTCTCTCGATGGCGTCGCACAGCGCGGGGCAGCGCGTGCATTCGGAGATGCGGCGGTGGAGCTTTTCGTGCAGATTCAAGTAGTAAAAGCGATTCGTTTCCGTCTGGGAACGCATCGCATCCACGCGCACGCCCAGCTTCAGCAGCTCGGAACGTTCCTCGGGAGTCGCCATTTCGGTGAACAGGCGGGCAGCCTCCACTTCCAGCGCCTCACGCACCAGATAGTGTCCGCGGACATCCTCGCGGCTTGGGATGCGCACGCGGGTTCCCGCGCGCGGACGGCTTTCGAGCAAGCCTTCAAATTCCAGCCGCAGAAATGCTTCCGAAACCGGCAAAAAACTCATGCCCAGCTCGGCCGCGATTTTGCGCCGGGAGATCACCTGGCCGATGGCTACTTCGCCGCGCAGAATTCGCTCGCGAATAATAACGTAAGCTTCACCAGCGAGGTCCGAGGCCCCGGAAGAGCGGTCTTTCATAATGATGCTGAATCCGATTCATCGTAGCACATGAAGAACAATCGCAGCCGCGAATGGTTTCAGGCGCCCGAATACCATGGCTTCGCCCGCCGGGCCTGGCTGCGGTCAGAGGACCGGCGACGAGATCGTGTCGGATGATCCAGGAAGAGGCGGCATACCCGGGTGTGTAGTGACGCAGGCCGATCTCGGTTGCGACTTCGATTTCCTGAGACCGTAAATAAAAATCCACCGCCAAACACAAAACTGCCCGACTTGCGCCACCTGTTGGATTCCGAAAACCGCTTGTTGACGCGCAGTGCGGAAGGTGCCGCGGAATCCCGCTTGCTGACGCGCGCGGCTCGGAAGCAGCTTGGGCGGTGCATGAACCTGCTTGCAACATAGCAGTAAATGGAGGAATCGAGCGACGGGTTTGGACGGAAGTGATACAACGAGCGCGATTATTAGGCATACATTGTTGGTGACCGCTGAGAAAATCGCGATGATCGCCGCGGGCTTGCAGGTAAACCCTAAGCGGACCTTCGGCGCAACTTGACTGGCAAACGGATGCTGTAGTAGTATTACCGAGATGAGTAGGAGATCATGAATCGAGCACGTTTTTCAAGAGCCGAGACACGAATCCTGGAGCAGTACTGGAAATTGGGGACCTGCGCTGTCCGCGAAATTCTCGACAGCTTGCCCGTGGAGGAACGCGTTGCTTACACCACCGTTCAGACGCTCGTCTATAGGCTTGAGCAGAAAGGCGCTCTTCGCAAGGTCAAGAAGATCGGTAATGCGCAACTATTCGAGCCTGCGATTGATCGGAGTGAGTTCCGGCGTGGGCTGGTCAGAGATTTCCTGGATTTATTTGGCGATTCCCCACGCGTGCTCGTTTCCAGCCTCATCGAAACCGGCACGCTGACACTAAAGGATCTGAAGGCCCTTCAAGCTGCCGCGGCCAGCGGCAAGAGCAGCCCTAGTGGTGGAGCGAAGCGACATGCCTGAGCACATCGTGCAGGCGTTCTATTACGCCGCAATCCATCTGATGTTCGCGTCGATTGTCGCCCTCGCGGCTTTGGCTCTGACATCGGTCCCGCGGGGCAGCCCCACCACGAAGTACTGGATCTGGACGGCCACATCGGTCAATTTCTTTTTGCCGGTGGGTGCGATTCTCGACCGATTGTGGGCCACGCATCTGTCCTGGGCGAGACCGCTCGGCATCATCGGCGGAGAGATTAATAACATCCTTCAAAACGGGGCGGCCGCCGCGCTGCTGGGCGTGGTGTGGTTGCTGGGGGCGACCCTCATGTTAGCGCGGCTTTGTTGGCGGATACGCGCCGAACGCCGCAGCACTCGCGAGGAGCGGCCGGGGTTCCTCGCGCATGGCGTACCGGTACGGTTTGCCGCCAATGGGCAGGGTCCGGAGATGGCCGGGGTTCTGCGTCCCCGCATCTCGCTTCCCGACGGAATTGACAGGTTCTTAAGCGAACCTGAGATCAACGCCGTTCTCATCCACGAACTGACCCACGCCAGAAGGCGCGACAACTTGACACGCATTATTTACGAAGCGGGCCTGTGCGTGCTTTGGTTTCATCCGCTCGTCTGGCTGGCCGGATCTCGTCTTGCCTTGTATCGGGAGCTCTCCTGCGACGAGCGCGTGATTCAGAGCGGCCATGGAGAAGATCTGGTTTCCGCACTGACGAAACTGGCCAATCCGGAAAGGACTCTCTTGCAACAGACCATCGCGTCGTCGTTTCTAAGCCATCGTCTGGCCCGCTTGGCTGCCGCTCAGCCTCAACCAACGTACCGGGCTCAGAGCACGCTGATGACCGCGGTGTTCGCGGCCGTGTTCCTGGCGGGCGTTTTTGAAACGGTGGCGCATACCGCTTGTTGTTTCTTCGGAAAGGGGTAATACTCAGTTGAAACAAACGCGAATCTTGTTGCTGCCCTCGCGGCATTCGGCGTTAGTTCGCGTCACGCACTGGATTACTACCTTCGCCTTCTTGGCGCTGTTGCTCAGCGGAATCGAGATTCTCATCTCGCATCCGCGGTTCTACTGGGGTGAAACGGGAAACTCCCTAGCTCGTCCGCTCTTTCAGTTGCCGATCCCAGCTTCGCGAGCGACCGTGCCAACGGGTTACAAATATGTTCTTCCCGATCAGAACGGCTGGAGCCGCGCCCTACATTTCGAAGCAGCGTGGCTGGCGGTCTTGACCGGTTTGCTTTATGTCGCGTGGGGATTATTTCGCGGGCATTTTCGGCGGAATCTCGTCCCGGCCAGCCGCGATCTGTCGGCGGCCAGCCTGTGGAGCGTCATCGCACAACATCTGCGTTTGCTGCCGGCGCGTGAAGATGATGGCCGGTCGTACAACGTGCTTCAGCGGCTCACCTATTTGTCCGTGATCTTCATTTTGTTTCCGCTGGCCATTTGGACGGGATTGGCGATGTCTCCGGGGATTGCTTCCGCGATGCCGGCGGCGGTAAGTGTCCTGGGTGGCCTGCAATCGGCGCGGACCATTCACTTCTTCGTCTTTATTTTGCTGGTGCTGTTTGCAGCGGTTCATATCGCGATGGTGTGTATCGGCGGATTCGGCAAACGAATGCGCGCTATGATCACGAGCCGGGCCGCGACAGGCAAGGAGAAGAATGAACAAGTTCTCACGACGTAAACTCTTCACGACGGGTTTGTATATGGCCGGAGGCGCCTCTGGCCTGGCGGCCGCCACGGTGCTCGCACGGCGTTATGGACTGGTGCCGCCTGACTGCGGTGGCATTTATGGGCCGGGCGAGACGCTGAGCTATGCCGCGCATCGGTTGTTCGCTCGTGACTCGCTGGCGCGCGAGTTTCCGCGCAGCATGATTTCGAATCCACCGTTCCCGAATCAGGCTGACCCATTGGGCAAGGAGTTCGAGCGCCTGAGGGACGGAGGGTTTTCCGACTGGAGGCTGGCGGTGGATGGGATGGTCGCGCGGCCGGCATCTTTCTCGGTTGCGGACGTCAAGAGCTTTCCGCGGCACAGCCAGATTACGCAACTGCAGTGCGAGGAAGGATGGTCTTACGTCGCGGAATGGACGGGGGCTCGTTTTTCGCACATCCTGGACGTCGTGGGGGCGCTCCCGCAGGCACGATACGTGGTCTACAGCTCGTTTGAGCGGGACACGTGGGACAGCATCGACATGGCCGATGCTCGACACCCACAGACTTTCATAGCATACGGGATGAATGGCGAAGAACTGCCGGTCAAACACGGCGGACCTCTTCGGATGCGCCTTCCGCGGCAGATGGGCTACAAGAACATCAAGTACATTACCCGGTTGACCGTGACGGATAGCTTGAAAGGGTTCGGGAAGGGGATGGGGTCGGTGAGTGCGGAGTATGGTTACGCCTGGTATGCAGGGATTTAGTCCGTGTCCGGCCGACGAGCAGCAGGCGGCAATATGGACCGTATCGAACCCGATGCGTCTCTCTTCACACCCCCGCCAGACTACAACATCCGGGACCTAAACCCGGACGACCCCGCCCAATAGGGCGTGCGACTTGAAAGTGCAGGTTTTCGGAAAAGGTCGGCCAACAGGAGAAACCCGAACGTAGGGGTACGCTGGGCGTTGGGTACGCGCGGCTTCATCACGCCGCCGCGGGTGCCATACAAAAAACGCGGCTCAAGCCGCGTATACCAGGGTGTCGCACACCCCGCCCAATAGGGCCCAATAGGGCTATGTAGATGCTCCAAAATAATGTCACCCCCTAACTGCAACGAAACTATGTCACCCCTTGGGAAGCTGAGAGGTGATCGAGTTGAGCCAGAACGAACTGCAAAGAGTGAAGGTTATCGAGAACGCGGTC
>Ga0302324_100005803_pt1 | contig 26847 bp, 25 predicted proteins | sample Palsa_T0_1_FD_201949 | JGI IMG/M metagenome (GOLD analysis project Ga0302324, IMG submission 201949) | Peat permafrost microbial communities from Stordalen Mire near Abisko, Sweden - Palsa_T0_1 | ecosystem: Environmental > Terrestrial > Soil > Palsa > Peat permafrost | place: Sweden: Abisko...
CGGCCACTATCGAGTTGTCCGGCAGCTATGCAGCACGCCTCTCGCGATAGGCGAGCTCTGGAATAATCCGAACGAGTGGCGGCCGTTGGTGCAAGAGCGGCTTATCGACTACATCCGCCACCACGTTTCCCATATAGGAGGTTTCACGGCTGCCCGAAAAATCGCGGCGTATGCCGAGAATTTCGAGGTGAAATTCGCCTGGCATGGAGGGCCCAACTCGCCCGTGGGTCACATGACAAATCTGACTCTCGATCTGACCAACAGCAATTTCGGCATTCATGAACATTTCGAATATACGCAACTGCTCCAGGACATCTTTCACGGTTGCCTGGAAATCAACAACGGCTATGCATGGATCAACGAGCAGCCCGGCTGGGGCATCGAAATTGACGAAGCGCTCGCGGCAAAGCACCCCGTCACGGGCGAACGTCCCAGCGAGATGCGGACGCGCGATGGTTCGGTGATCCAGGGCACCGGTTAGAATTTGAATGTTGCTCCGCGCAACGTATGACGCAGATAGCCGGAGACTGAATGAAAAACCACGCCATCAGATATGTGGTCTTGAGTTTTCTCTCTCTTGCGGCGCTGTCCGCGGCGCCGGGCAAGCAGACGTTCACCGGAACTATTACGGATAGCATGTGCGCCAAAGCAGATCATTCCCAGATGAAAATGGGGCCGACGGACGCAGATTGCACGACTGCCTGCGTGAGCGTTCATGGAGCCACATACGTTCTGTATGACGGCAAGAACGTCTACGCGTTAAGCGATCAGCGGACGCCGGAAAAATTCGCGGCACAGAGAGTGAAGGTAATCGGGGAGTTGGACGCCAAGACGAAGACGATCCATGTAGATTCCATCGCGGCGGTAAAATGAGTCTCATGCTTGCCAAACCAAAAAGCGCATACGGCGAGAAGCGCGAGATTAAGTCGAAGCATTAGGGCAGAAGAGCAGTCACCGCATCAGAATGAGTCCGCTCCACCGTCCCTTGCCAGCGGGGACGTATCACGCGGTTCCACCACATGATCGCGCCGGTGGCAAACATCACCGCCGGGGCTAGTCCGAATAAGGCCCAAATCGCCTTCGTTGTTTGATCGCAGAGCCCGGGACCGCTACAAGGGAAACCTATGCCCTTGATGCGGCCGAAGTGCAAAATCGCCAGCCAATAAATGACCCGGTCGCCGTCGCCAATGAGCGGCTCGAGGCGGTCCGCGAGGTTTTCAAACGGCTGCGGGATTGAGAGATAAAATCCGCTCACGACAAATATCAGTATGAATCCGAGGCTCCAGAACCCGATCATGCCGTGCAGTTCCCAGACAAAGCGCTTCCATCCCACCTCGCGATGCACTGTCAGGCTACGGCGCCATGTCTTGACGCCTGGCCACCAGATCACCAGGCCCGTGGCGGCAAGCGCGAGCACGGCGAGCGCGCCGACGCCGTTTACCATTCGACCGGTATCTCCGCCGAGCAAATTGTCGTGCAGGTCGCGTATCTCCGACACCATCCGGATACCGAGCGGCACAGCGTCGCCGAGATCATTGCCCGTCCGCGGATCGAACAGGCGCACCTTCTCGCTGTCGCCGCGCCGCAGCCTTATATCCACGGCCTGATCGGGGTTCCGTGGCCGCTGAAGATTCTCAAGTTGGTAGCCCGGGTATGCGCGCTGAGCGGCTTCTGTCAACTGCTGGTCGCTGAGCCGCGGTGCGGACGCGGTTGAAATGATTGGCTTGGGCGTCGCCGCCACAAAAATCTCGTTGCTGTAGACCAGCACGCTGCCGGTCGCGCTGATCATCAAAACGTAGAGGCCGATTCCGATGCCGCTCCAGAGGTGCACCTGGAAGAGCGCCCTTCGCAGCCACATCTTCTGTGGTTGATGAATCCAGCGCTGCCACACATTCGCCTGGCGCACATTCGCCCGCGCCACATTCGTCCCATTGCTCCCGTCCATGCGCGAGAGGTTACGAGCGGCTGCCTGCAATGTCAACGTTTCGAGCACGGCGGTAGGTTCGGTAATTAATTTCATCATCCCGTTAAAGTGTGCCCGTCTCAACCTGTAGTAGGCTATTTGCCGCCACCATGGCTGAGCCGCTTCAACAACTGCGCGATCTGCTCGCGGGAGCACGCTGGGAAGCGGCCGCCGAGCTGCTTCGCCGCATGGGAACAAATGCGGCGGCGGATACCGTGCTTTCGCTGCCATTCCGGCAGCAGCGGCTGCTGTTCCGCAATCTGCCCGCCGACCTGGCAGCCGCGCTCGTGGGACTATTCCCGTACTTTCACGCTTACGTTCTCCTCTATTCCCTCACGCCTCAGCAAATCGCCGCGATTGTCGATGCGATGAGTTCCCCTCAGCGGACGGAATTCCTCGACGCGCTTCCCGAGGAGTCCTGGCAAAGCCTGATGAATATTATGGAAGAGGCCCGCCTGGGGACGCCGTCCGGACCCACGGCGCCGGAAGCCGCCCAGGAGCTGGCGCCATCGCACGCGGATCTGCAACCGATCATCGAGGCGCGGCAAATCTCAAAGTCATACCAACAGCCGGAAGGAAGAGAAATTCAAGTCGTCGCGCCGCTCGACTTCTCGGTCGAGCCGAACACGATTCTCGCGCTTCTGGGTCCTTCGGGTTCCGGCAAGTCCACGGTCTTGAGGATGCTTTCCGGGTTACTCGCGCCGTCGCAGGGAGAAGTGCTCTGGCATGGCAAGCCTTTGCATGAATGCCGTCCGAATGTCGCCATCGTATTCCAGAGTTTCGCCCTGTTTCCGTGGCTCAGCGTGCTGGAAAACGTGGAAGCGCCGCTTCTGGTGCGGGGCAAAGACCATCCGGAACGTCACCGCCTCGCGCTCAAGGCGCTGGACTCGGTGGGATTGAAGGGATTCGAGGCCGCCTATCCCAAAGAGTTGTCGGGAGGGATGAAACAGCGAGTGGGGTTTGCGCGAGCGCTCGCCGTCGAGCCGGAAATTCTGTTCATGGACGAGCCTTTCTCTGCGCTGGACGTGCTTACGGCGGAGAATCTCCGCCGCGAGCTGATGGAACTGTGGACGGACAAGAGAATTTCCACGCGCAGCATTTTTATCGTGACGCACAACATCGAGGAAGCGGTGATGCTGGCCGATCGCGTCGTCGTCCTCGGAAGTAACCCGGCGACCATCCGGGCCGATTTTCGCATTCCGCTGGCGCAACCCAGGGATCGCAAGTCTGCGTCGTTTCTCCTATTCGTCGATTACATCTATAAGGTCATGACGCAGCCTCGCCTCGAGGCGGTTCCCCCAGTGCCTGCCGCGGCGGGTGCCAAGCCGCAGTGGCAGGCGTTACCGCACACGAGGCCTGGCAGCATCGCGGGCCTGCTCGAACTGCTCGTAGAGCGGGGCGGAGAAGAAGATCTGTACCACGTGACCGAAGAGCTTCTTCTCGAAGTCGACGATCTGCTTCCCATCGTCGAGGGCGCCACTTTGCTCGGCTTTGCGACTACCCGCGAAGGGGACGTGAAGACCACCCCCGAGGGAAAGGCTTTTGCCGAGGCCGACATCTCCTCCCGCAAATTGCTCTTCCGCGAGGCGGCGCTCGCTCGCGTGTCCGTGCTTCAAAAAATGAAGTCCGCGCTCGAAAGTAAATCGGATCATGTTATGCCGCTCGAGTTTTTCCATGACATCCTCGACGAACACTTCACCGAAGCGGAAGTTTTGAGACAGCTCGAAACGGCTCTCAACTGGGGCCGGTATGCGGGGATTTTCACCTACGATCCGGAGACAGACACACTTCGGCTGCAACAGATCAACGAACTTGCGGGCGAAGACGTCCAGGCCCACGGATGAAACCGGAACTCGCGCAACAGGATGGCGCCAAGACCCTGGCCTGGGGGATCTTTCCCCAGAGCGTTCCATCGTTGCTCAAAGACGTACCCATCTTCCTGGCCGTTTTTTCCGTGTTCTACGCTTTTCTTGCGGTGACGCGCTACTGGTTCACTCCGGTCAACTCACAGGTCGTAATCGACCTGCGCCCGAGTGCGCTGCCGGCATATGCGATGTTCTCCGTCATGCGCATCGCGCTAGCGTATGTCATCAGCCTTGCTTTCAGTGTCTCTTACGGGTACATCGCCGCGTACAACGCCAAAGCAGAGCGCGTGATGATTCCGCTGCTGGACACGCTGCAGTCCATCCCCGTGCTCAGTTTTCTGCCAGGCGTCATGCTGGCCATGGTGGCCGTGTTTCCCACGCGACAGCTGGGCATAGAGCTTGGAGCCATTCTGCTGATTTTTTCCGGGCAAGCTTGGAACATGGCGTTCAGCGTTTATTCGTCGCTTAAGGCTATTCCGAACGAGATGCACGAGGTTGCCGAAGTGTATCGCTGGAGTCCCTGGCAGAAACTCGTGCAAATGGAGCTGCCGTTTACGGCCATCGGACTCGTCTGGAACTCGATGATCTCGGTCGCAGCCGCTTGGTTTTACCTGATCGCCTGCGAGATGTTTGTGTTGGGCAAACGCGACTTTCGCATCCCGGGCCTCGGGTCGTATCTGCAGACGGCCGCAAACGCCTCGGACATGCGCGCGATCGTCTGGGGCCTGGTGGCGATGATCGGGGTAATCGTGGCGATGGACCAGATCATATGGCGCCCGGTGATTGCCTGGACGGAAAAATTCAAGTTCGAGCAGGTGGAGAGCGCGCAAGCCCAGCACTCGGCAGTGCTAGACCTTCTGAGAAGCTCCCGCGTATTGCCGCTCGTGACCCGGGCCCTGATCTCTCCTGCGCGGGAACGTCTAAGTCTTCACTTTGCCAAATCGTGGGAAAGCCGTCCGCAAGATGCCAGGCCGAGGCGCCCAGTCCAATGGGTTTCCTACGTAGTTGGCATCGTGGCGCTTCTGGGCGTGGCTTACGGTGTAGTGAAAATGGCCGGGCTAGCTACCGCGATCACGCGCCCTGAACTGCGCGGAATATTCGTCGGAGGAGGCGTTACCTTTCTGCGTGTGGAGTTTACTCTGCTGCTGGCGGGCTTGTGGACCATCCCCGCTGGCGTCGCGATCGGCTTGAACGCCAGGCTTTCGGCCATATTCCAACCGATCGTTCAGGTAGTGGCTTCGGTCCCGGCGACGGCTCTCTTTCCGATTATTGTGTTGATGCTGACTCGCGTCGGCGGAGGGCTGGCGGTTGGATCGATCGTTCTCATGCTCCTGGGAACGCAGTGGTACATTTTATTCAATGTCATCGCCGGCGCCATTGCACTGCCGACGGATTTAAAAGAGGTCTGCGGCGTCTTCCAGTTCGGCAAGTGGGAACGATGGCGACGGCTGCTCTTGCCCGGCATCTTCCCGTACCTGATTACCGGTTTTGTGACGGCTTCCGGAGGCGCCTGGAATGCGAGCATCTTGGCCGAGTATTTTCACCTGAACGGGCAAACGTACTCAACGATCGGATTGGGCGCCGTCGTCAGTGGTGCGGCGGATCAAGCGAACTATCCTGTTCTTCTCGTAGCGACAATGCTTATGGCCTCGATCGTTCTGACTGTGAACCGTCTGGTGTGGCGCCGCCTGTACAGGTTGGCATCGACCAAGTACAAGCTGGAAACCTAGAGTCCCGGCGTTATCGGTCTAATTCTTGCCGCTGCAGGTGGGAGCGTAGCTGCCGCGCTCAAGCGACGCATACTCACCTCGGACGAGCCAAAGAATAATCTGCTTCGTGTACACGCTCATCGTGGCCTCCGGGTTGGAGGTCATCGTTCTTCCGTCGGCTCCGGCTGCACGAGCAGCAGCAACACAATGCCCACCACCGTGAACATCCGGAAGGCGGCATCCTGGCCATTCCAAGTTCTCGATTGCCACATCAGGAACCATTCGCCGCCGATGCTGAGGAAAGCAACGAGCCATTGCAGCAGGCTCACCGTCAGCCCTGCGATCGCCACGGTTTTGGCGCGCTGAAATTCCAGGTTGGAGGCGTGAAATACGCGCGCGAGCCGAAGGCCACCCCACCAGCACAGAATCATGGTCACGAATTCCCACGCGATGATGGATAGATAGAAAGCGGTATGCGCCCAAGGCGCATTGATCGCCCGCCACATACCGTGATTTCCCGGAAAGGTCGAGTCCATCATCACCACGTGCCGCACGAACTCATAGTTCGAGCCGTAATCTGTTACGTTGCTGAACGCAACGATCGTGTAGAACAAGGCCACGCCAAGCACTAGGAGGATTTTCGCCGCCCGCAACGTCATGGCTTCTCCGCCGGGACGAACGTCCGAAAATAAGCGATCAGCGCGTGCACGGTGGCGTCGTCGTACGTGGGACTTGCCTCCATTTGGGATTGAGGATTCGCAGCCGTCGGGTTCCGCACGTACTGCGCAAAATTGTTCGGCGCGTTGGCAGCCACCAGCGCGAGGACGGTCCACGGAACTCCCGCTTTTTGGCCTCCTTCGCCGTCCATATTGTGGCAACGGAAGCAATTTTGCTGCGCGATCTGGAAGCCATCCCGTACGGCGGGGTCATTCGCGGAGGTTCCGCGCGGCGCGATCGCGCCAAACACGACTGCTTCTTTGCGAAACTCCAGCCGCACAACTCCCCAGGGAATCTGTGGTTCGTCGCTGTGCGACAGAATTGTGAAGGCGAGCGCGAATTTGGAATGCGAGATCACGTAGGGCCCCATGTCGTGCCCACCTGGATCTTTGGGCCAGCCCGACGGCGGTTGGCCATCAACGGCAAGCACCAATACGGGATGGTGTTCGGCAAGATAGGCGCGGGAATAGTTTGCGCGATATTTGTCATCGCAGATGGCGACGACGAGGTCAGCCGATGGCGCAGCACCCAGGTCGCGGGCAAGTTTCTCGAGCGGCACACCGCTCACCCGTGCCGGCTGGACGAAATTATCGTCGCGAACAGTAAACGTAACTTGCGCCAAGGAGAGCAGATCATCGCGCGTGAGATAGCGTGTAGCGCCGGCGGACAGGCCCGCCAGGTCGCCGCCAACTTCGAGGTCTTCCGGCGACGTTCGCTGCGCGTGAAGCTTCGCGGCGAACGAGGCATCGCCCACGGCATCTCCCTGGACACCTAGCCCGAGAAGCCCAAAAATCGCGCAGAGAATGAAGGTAGCAGACCCAAGAAGTCCAGAGCGAGGCATCCGCGCTATGGTAACGCACGCTGGCGCGGCCGCAAACGCTGTATGTTAAAGTGGCGTGCGGGCAATCGCTTGATCCTTATGAGTGCTACAGGAGGCCTCGAATCATGGCGGTGGGAGCGGAAGCTCGGTTACAGGAGATGGGAATCGTTCTCCCGAAGCCGCTCGATGCGGGGGGCAACTATGTTCCCGCCAAGACGGTCGGCAGGATCGTTTTCCTCGCCGGCGTGATCTCGACCGGCCCGGAAGGCGTGGTCACCGGAACGGTCGGCTCGAACCGCTCGATTGATGAGGGCTATGAAGCGGCGAAATTATGCGCGCTCGCGCAGTTGGCCGCCCTCAAACGCCATCTCGGCTCGCTCGACGCCGTCAAGCAGCTCGTCACCGTGAACGGCTATGTAAACGCAGTGGCCGGCTTTTCCGATTCTCCGAAGGTGATCAACGGCGCGTCGGACTTATTCGTCGCTGTGTTCGGCGAGGCTGGGCGCCACGTGCGCGCGGCGATCGGCGTTCCCGCGCTCCCGCGGAACGCGCTTGTCGAATTGCAAATGACCGTCGAGACCGACTCTTAACCGGCGATGGCCACCCATTCGCTTTCCGCCGCGCCTACTCACTCGCTCTGGAATCGCCGCCTGCAGCCGCGCCTGTCCATCGCTTCCGGTGACACCGTCGAGATGGAATGCCAGGATTCGAGCGGTGCGCAGGTGCGCCCGGGCATGCTGGTTGACGAATACCTGGCCATCGACCGCAGCCGCATCCACGCGCTTACGGGACCCATTTTTGTCGAAGGCGCGGAACCGGGTGACGTGCTGCAAATCGACGTGCTCGAAGTGGCGCATAAAGGTTGGGGCTGGTCGAGCGTGGTCTCCGGCCTCGGGTTCCTGAAAGAGCGCTTTTCGAAGCCGTATCTTTTTCACTGGTTACTCGAAGGCTCCGTCAGCCGTTCACTTGCGCCCGCCGTCGTACCATTGCGACCGTTCTGCGGCGTGATGGGGGTGGCTCGTGGAGAAGATGGCGAATTTCGCACACGCCCGCCGGGAGCTTTTGGGGGAAATATGGACGTGCGCGAACTATGCAGCGGCGCCAAGCTGTACTTGCCCATATTTTGTCCGGGCGCGCTTTTTTCAGCCGGCGACGCTCACGCCGCGCAAGGAGACGGCGAAGTCTGCATCAACGGCATCGAGTGTCCGGCGGATGTGACCTTGCGCTTCCGTCTTCACAAACACCGGCCCCTTGCGGCGCCATTCGTCGAGTCAGCGGCGACGCGCGAGGTGGACGCCGGCTCGTGGATCGTAGTTGAATCTGCGGAAGATGCCATCGCGGCCGCACGCGTCACGACGTTGCGGATGATCGACCTGCTCGCCGAAAAGTGGGGTTTCACCGAGGTCGACGCCTATCTGCTTTGCAGCGCGGTGATGCACTTGCGCCTGAGCCAGGTTGTGAACGAGCCGATGTTTACGGTGACAGCGGCCCTGCCGAAGCAAATCTTGCCGCCTCGAGAAATATTCTAGAACGAATCCGTCGCCGTATTCCTATTCGCTCGATCCCGCGAAACGATGCGAGTGGCGCTGTAAAATCGAGCGCTAGCCGGAGCTTACGGTCACTTGTAGCGTCTCGATCTGAGCCGCGCTAAATCTTTCTTGGAATTCCGCCGCCGAACGGAAGGTTTTTCCTTCTACATGTCGCGCGGGGAAAGAAAACTTCAGGGGCGATTCGGCGAGCGGGTATGGTGACAGGGCGAAGTGATGCCGTGCCCCATGTTTCACTTCCACGCGGGCATAGTTGCCGTCCCGCTGTGGCAGCGGGTGTAATAGATTTGCCACGCCGGAATAATCCACACAAGTCAGCAGCGACAGATTGTCTGTGGCCTGCAAGAGCCGGAAGTGATCGAGGATCGCGGCTTCGGTTTCCTGTCCAGGAGGAATATCAGAGTCGGTTTTTATTCTCTGCAGCAGCGATTTCTGCAATTCCTTCTGCTCGTATAGGAACTGGTCGAGAAGCGGCAAATCGGCCGGCGCGATGGTTGAGCGGTCGGCATGCTCGCCCAGCAGGCTGTAGGTATGCATAGAGATTAGGATGGCCGCGTAAGCATCGTCTTCTGCGATCAAACGTACAGCGCGGTCGCGCACGGCGAGATAATCGGCAAGGTCGATCTCCTCGAACGCCGAATATTTACCCACAAGGACCACCGAGAATGCGCTGGGTTTTCCTTCGCGTGTGATCTGCGGCGCGGCGTCACGGGCCGCCCATCCGTCGTCGTGGCAGGCAATGCCTTTGAGAACCCGAGCGCGCGGCTCGGGCGGAGCAAAACGGTCGTTTCCCCAGCGTTCGGCGAACGCTCCGGCCAGACGCGCGTGATCAGGATGAGTGGTCAGCCACCATCCGGTTTCGGTTTCCAAGCGCAGCATCGTTCCTCTCCTCGGAGCTGCGGGCCGGCGTCACTCCGTTTCCGACGTTCTCGCGGATTCGTGCCAACGGTGCAGAAAATACCATTCCAGAAACATCACCACGAAAAAGAAGGAGAATCCCAGAACCGTCGCCGCAAATACCAGCGCGAACAGATAGTCGGTCTGCAACTGCGAAGAAGCATAAAGAATCGAATAGCCCAATCCGCCCACGCCCACTTGACTCGACCCGGCGTATAGTTCGCCGGTGATGGCCCCTATCACGGCGATGCCGCTGGCAATGCGAACGCCGACGAACAGCGACGGCACGGCGTGCGGCAGCCTCAGTTTGAAAAGCTTTTGGGCGGGAGTCGCGTTGTGCATCAGGAAGAGATGCACCAGATTTTCATCGACGCTGATCAGACCCTGGGTCGCATTGGCGATGATTGGCGCAAGGGAAATGATGAACGCAATCAGCGCCACGGCCGCCGTTCCCGCGCCCACCCACATCAGAATCAGAGGCGCAATGGCCACGATCGGCACTGTCTGGAGCAGAATCGTGTACGGATACAGCATCTTGCGCACCCAGCGCGACTGGGCGAAAAACAGCGCCACGATCACGCCAACCACAATACTTGCGAGCAGGCCGCCCAGTGACTCCTCGGCGGTGATGGTGAACGACGCGACCAATGAAGGAAAACGATGCCCCACAGCGCGCGCGACGGCCCATGGCGAAGGCAGCATGTAGGCCGGCACGCGAAAAACCCACAGGATGACTTGCCACACGATCAGCAGGGCCGCGAATACGGCGACGGCATTCGCTACGGTAGCGAGCCGCTGTTTCACTGGACGAGTGCCTCCCGCAGCACGTGGGATGCCCGCCCGACCAGTTCCTCAAATTCCGGCCGCTCGCGCAGAGAGGCCGTTCGCGGGAATGGAAAATCCACCGGAAGTATTGTGTGGATGCGTCCCGGATTCGGGGCGAGCACGATGATCCGCGTCGAAAGAAAGACCGCCTCCGCCACCGAGTGCGTCACGAACACCGCGGTCCAATCCTGCTCCACGCGCAAGCGAAGCAATTCCTCGTTCAGGCGATCCCGCGCCATTTCATCGAGCGCGGCAAATGGCTCGTCCATCAGCAGCAGCCGCGGATTCGTAGCCAGAGCGCGCGCGATGGAAACTCGCATCTTCATGCCGCCGGAAAGCTCGCGAGGGAAGGCCCCCGCAACCTGCTCGAGCCCGACCAGACGCAACAATCCCGCCACCTTCTCGGCGCGACGTCTGGGTCCCACGCCTTCGAGCTCCAGGCCCAGGCCGACGTTATTCATCACCGTGCGCCATGGCAACAGCGTCGGATCCTGAAAAATAAAGGAAATCGTCTCGCGTGCGTGCTCGGGCGTCATCCCATCCACGAGAATCGTGCCGTCGCTGGGCGCAGCCAGCCCCGAAATCAACTTCAGCAGGGTAGATTTTCCGCACCCAGATGGACCGATCAGACTTACGAACTCCCCCTTGCGCACCTCAAGATCAACTGATTGCAGCACCGCGCGGCCCGTGCCGTATGTCTTGCTCACGCCATCCACTTTGATTTCCGGAACGGTAGATTCGGAGCTCATCCCGCGTCATCCGTAACGGGCACAACGGGCAGGTACAGCGCAGACTCATGCTGTGCATCGTGGTAGACGCGCTGCATCGAACGCACCCAATCCCACGATGTGGCCCGCGGAGACGGGACGCCGCTGCCGGGATTGCGGTCGTAAAGAGGAAACGCGCTGCTGGCAATTTCGAGGCGAACGCAATCGCCGACGTCGAAGCGGCACGAGGCAGGTTCGAGAGGGAAATGCCAGGAGTGAATTGTGTCGGCGGAATAACCTATCTCGCGAAAGAGCCAACTGGAGCGTGCGATGCCCATGCAAAGAAAGTCGGCGGCGCCGCGGGGCCGCACGCGCACGAGCTTTGCGGTGAAGTCGCTGTGAGCGGCGGAGGTGGCGCAATACAGGATGACGTACGGGATACCGAAGACGAACAGAGGCGCGTCGAGCGGTTCCGTTGTGTAGACAAGCAGATTGTTGCCGAGCTCCATAGAACCTTGATCGAACTGACCACTCAGGGCTGCGGCGCCACCGGGAGCGAGTACTGGCACTTCCGGGTCGTAAATGAAGATGTCGCAAGGTTCTTCGGTGGAACGCAGCGCTCTTGAGAGAACTCCATCCCCTTTGCGTGAGTTTGCTTTTCCGTTGCTGTGCAGCAGGAGCCGGTATTTTGCGTCTGTGGGGAACGACGCGGCGCGGCGCCATTGATTTTCCCCCAGCACGAAATGACGAACGCGTGGTTCACCCGCGAACTCGCTCGAATCCCTCAGCCAGTGATTGAACCAGCGCAGGTGAATTTCGTCCATATCGAGAAGGGCTCCGGGGCCGAAATCAGCCGTTCCGACGCGGTCACCCCAGGGAATGTGAATCCAGGGGCCGGCGATGAGATATTGGTTTTCGCGCGCGAGCGCGGAACGGGCACGATTGCAAAGGTCGAGAAAGCCGTAAACACTTCCACGAAGAAACATGTCGTACCAGCCAGAGACGTGAAGGGCGGGAACGTCGATGCGGTCGAGTGTTTGGCTGACGTCGAACGACTGCCAATATTCGTCAGGCTCCGCGTGGTCGAACCAGTCGAGCACGTATTGCGGCACGCCCTCACCGTGCAGCGCCGGGTGAGCGCGGTACGGCAAAGCGCTGGCTTGCGCCGAGAGATTGGTCCAGGCTTGTTCGAGGCGGTCGCTCGCTTCACGCAGTTTTTTGCGGCGCACGTCGGCTTTGAGCATTTGCAGGCCCCATCCGAGAGTGCCGGCGAACCGCAGCGCGCCGTTCTGATAAAACCAACCATGATAAAGATCGCAAGCGGTCATCGCCGGAGCTATGCAAAGGAGGCCTTCCGGCTGCTCGGCAGCGGCCAGAAGCTGCGTCATGCCCTGGTACGAAAAGCCGTACATCCCGACGCGCCCGTTGGATTCAGGACGCGTGCGAAGCCACGCGATCGTCTGGGCGCCGTCCCGTCCTTCGTGGCGAAACGGATAAAAATCGCCTTCCGAGTCACCGCGCCCGCGCACATCCTGTATCACGACGTTGTATCCATGCCGCGCGAACCATGCCGGATGAGCGTACGTTACCGTCGACGCGATGTCGCGTCCGTACGGCTGGCGCATCAGCAACGTAGCGTGGGCGCCGGGCTGCGGGGGATAATAATGATCGGAAACCAGCTCGACGCCGTCCGGCATGCGGCAACGCACGCCGCGTTCAAGGTGAACGCCGCCGCCGCAGTCGACCCACGCGCCTGGATTCATGTCGTACCGGCGTCCGGAAAGCGAAGCATCGCTTCCAACGCAGTTGCGACACGCGCTGCGGCTTCCTCGATCCAACGCGCGCCGTTTTCCGCTGTCGCCGGACGAGGATCGCCCATCACGCCACTCTCGGCTATATCGCGCGTGAGCCACGCAAAGGTGGCCGGAGCGTTTTCCGGCAGCAATGTTTCGGGCTTGGCGGCGTCTGCGATGTAGTTGCTGGTGTACGCGGAACGGTTGACAAGTTCCGGCGTCGCCTTCAACAGAAATGCCGTCTCCACCTCTCCGGCATGAAAACCATAGGCGCGTTCCTGCGCCGAAAGACCTACAAATGTGGCGCCCGCCGATCCGTGGAGTGTAAAGGTCCGCAGGTTAAATTCCGCGCGCAGGTCGCGAGCCATTACGTCGACCAGTGCAGTGTTGCCTCCGTGCGTGTTATAGAGCGCCAATCGCCGGAAGCCTGCGCTCGCGACACTCGCACCTATATCGCGCAGCACGGCCATGAAAGTTGCGGCGCTCACCGAAAGCGTCCCCGGGAATCCGATATGCTCGTTACTCTTGCCGTAATGCACGGGCGGCAGCGCATATACGGAACGATCCGGCGGCAGGATTGCGAGCGCCCGGCCGAGCAGCAGATTATTGATCAGCGTATCGGTCGCGAGCGGCAGATGGTGGCCGTGCTGTTCGATCGCCGCCGTCGGAAGAATGAGCAGCGTCGAATCGCGCGGCAACGCATCCACTTGTTTCCAATTCAGGTGTGCAAAATTACGGGCATCCGGAATCCATGTCTTCATCTGGCGATCTCTTGCGGTTGGAAGGTAATCATCTTGCCAGGATTCAGCAGGCCCTTCGGATCATAGCGCTGCTTGGCGAGCAGTTGAACGTTGTCGGCCCGATAGCGCCCACCCCCTTCGACGTTATTCACATGCGGATTGGCCACAAAAACTCCAATCTCGCGGCAGAAGGAGATCATTTCGTTCAAGCGTTCCTCCGTTGTGTAATACACCACAGGGATCGCGCCGGGAATCATGCGCCTGTCGCCGGCTTTCCAGAATTCCATGTGGAACAGGAACTCTTCGCCAAAACGTTCTTTCAACTGGCGCATCTGATCCCGCACCGTGGCGGGGTCGAACGCGCATTGCAGATACGTGTACGCCTCATCGGAACGCATGGCCCACAGCGTAGTGTGATTCCATGTGTAATCGGAGAGCAGGGGCCGCGTCCGCAGGCCGAGATAGGGTCCGGAGTATGTCACTTGTCCACCGCGACTTCGCGCCGCCTCTTCCAAATCGGTGCACTGTGCTGTGGCGATTAGAAAAAATACGAGCGCCTTGCCTTCCGCCACAACCTTTTTCACGGGCGCGAAAAATGAAGGTATCGGCCATTCGAATGGCGTTACGAGGCGCTTGGTCCACTCGGGATTTCCGGCGATCCCCTCGCTGAAATCGAACGCCTGGTCGAAACTGTCAAAGGCGATGGCGCACTGAGACCACTCGACCGCGGGCGCTAGCGCGAGCCAGATCCGCGTGACGATTCCATTCGTTCCCCACGCGTGGAGGATTCCATGGACCGCATCACCCTCATGGAGCACCACGCGCGGTTCGGCTTCCATCGTGACGGCCTCGAGCGCGCGCACCGTTTGAAAATCGCGCAAGTTGCCGTGGGTCACCGAGCCGATCCCGCCCGACCCTCCGCCGAGAAACCCTCCCAGCGATGCCTTCACGATGGTCGAGGGATAGCAGCGCAGCTCCCAGCCAACTTTGCGCGCTTCGTTTTCGAGCACTCCCAGTCGCACGCCGGGCTCGCATACGGCGACGCCATCGGGACGAATTTCTTCGATGCGGTCCATACGCGCCAAGTCAAGCACCACTCCGCCGCGCAACGGCACCGCCTGACCGTAGTTGCCTGTGCCCGCGCCGCGCGCCGTTACCGGCACGTCGTGGGCGTTGCAGTAGCGCAGCACCGCCTGGATTTCCCCTGTGTTGAGCGGCTGCACCACAAGGTCACCCGTTTTCCCGTCGAGCTGCTTGCGAAGTACGGGCGAATACCAGTAAAAGTCGCGCGAAAGTTGCTCAACGGTCTGGGCGTTCGTAAGCACGCGCGCGGGATCGGCCAGCAGGGAAGCGAGCGCAGCGGTGTGTCGCGGGTCGATCAAGCGGCTCCGTTCTACGGCTCTATTGACTCGGCATTCGCCCAGGACGAACTCCAACGGCGAAAAGCGCGCTGCATGTTCGGATGCGTGAAAAGCTTCACGCAAAGGTCGCGGAGCACCGGCCCATCCACAATGCAAGGGGTGTCCGCGCGGCGAGACACTTGGCGCGCCGGAATATGAATTTGCACACAGAAGCGGTTGGCGTCGACGATGGTCGCGCCATACACGACGCGGTCGAGCCGCGCCCACAGGGCGTTAGCCATGCACATCGGACACGGTTCGCACGTCGAGTACATCGTGTAACCGGCGAGCGAGGCACGCTTCAGCTTCTTGCAGGCGAGACGCACCGTGCGTAGCTCTGCGTGCGACGAGGGGTCGTTCTCGGCGGCCACGGCATTGTTGGCTTGCATCAGCGTCTTGCCGCTTTCGGTCTCGACAATCAGAGCGCCGAAGGGAACAGGGTGCTTGGTTTTTAGCGTATGAGCGGTAAAGCGGTAGAGCGCACGCATGCGCTTTTCATCGAGGGATTTGGCGGTTGGGCGAACAGTTTTAGGGTGCGCCACGCGGAATTGTAACACAGCATCTTGGGCCGATTACAGGCTCAGCGGATCCCTCCGAAGCCCCTGCTCATTATGGCAGGAGAAGCTTCTACCGAGCATGGCGGCGTGATACCTTACTGCATGGGCAAGCATTTCCTCGCGTTCCTTTCATATTTTGCGATCCTCCTCGTTGCGTGCTTCACGATAGCGGGCTGCCATCACGCCTCGCAAGATGCAGGTCTCACTAAGGTCACGCTTCAAGCGGATTGGTATCCGCAGCCGGAGCATGGCGGCTTTTACACGGCTCTCGTAAATGACTATTACAAAAGGGCAGGCCTCGATGTAACCATCCAGCCCGGCGGCCCCTACGTTTCCGTCGAGCAACAAGTGTCAGCGGGAGCGGCGCAATTCGGGATGGGCTCGTCGGACAGGATTCTCGAATCCATCGCGGACGGCCAGCCGCTCATCGCCGTCGCCGCTACGATGCAGCATAATCCGCAAGGCATTATGGTGAGGAAAGATTCGCCCATCCACTCGTTCGCCGATCTCAATGGGCATACGGTTGCGGTCAAAACAGGCTCGACCTGGTTTACGTACATTGAGAAGCGCTACAACCTGACCAACGTGCACGAGATTCCGGCCATGATGAATGTGGCGAATTTTGTAGCTGACCCACAATATATTCAGCAGGCATTTGCCACTTCCGAGCCGTTTTTTGCCCGCCAAGCGAGGGTGGAGACGCGCGTGCTGCTGGCGAGCGACGCGGGTTACAGTCCCTATCGGGTCATGTTCACCACGCGCGACTTCCTCGCGGCGCACCCGGACGTCGTCAGAAAATTCGTCGACGCGTCTCTTCAGGGATGGCGTGATTACTTGAACGATTGCACAGCCGCGCACGCCGCGATCATCAAGCTTAATCCCGCGCTGAACGCTCAATGGATGGGGTTCACCTGGAATGCGCTGCGCGACGGGCACTTTGTCACTGGAGACGACCCGAGCGGCTCGCAATTGGGCAAGATGACCCCCGAGCGCTGGAAAACGATGTATGACCAGCTTGTAGGTCTGCAATTGATCGAGAAACCGTTCGATCCCGCCGCTGCGTATACGCTCGAATTCGTGGGGTCCTGAAGGCTGAACTACTGATTAGTCGGGTGGATTCGATAGTGAGCGGCGCCAAGAACAGCCACGTTGCGACACTGGTAGAACGCCATTCACGCTTTGCCATGCTGATCGAGGCACCGACAAATCCACGTTGAGGCTTGTCGCCATCTCGTACACGCGCCCTATCCGAATCGCTCCCGCTGGACGCGCAATCTGGAAGTAACTCCAAGAGCCTGGTAAATCGGATTCTCGGACGTGTGGTGGGCCGTCTACGTTCACACCCAAGATCCAGATGCTCCTTCGCTCAGGCTGGCGAGACATTCGGCTTTGACTGATCAGCACGAAGCTAGTCAAAGGCTTTCGGAAGAGACGACAAGCGCCCGCACTCTAAGCGCCGATGCTATTGGGGTTTTAACGCTGGAGGGGTAGGCACTGCCAGTGCTCCGCTGGCACCTGTTGCCGGAGGAGGTAACGGTTTCAGGGACTCAGCACCTCAGGCGGCAGGTTGTCCGCTCGCGCGACAAGCGCGGCGACCTGCCAAAGTTGGTAATCGGTGAGCGACTTCTCGAAGCTTGGCATCCCTGTCAGCCGGATTCCGTTTTTCACCTTCCAGTAGGTGACCCCGGGAGGATCGTCGCTCACTCTTCCATCTGGGGTGAAAAGCTGCGGAGGTTGAGGATACTCCCCCTGTGCGGCTGTCGGCATGGGCTGCTGGGGCAAGCCGTGGCAGAACGCGCAGTCTTTCTGATAAATGTCCGTGCCGCTGACAAGCTCCTGCGTGGTGAAATTGGAAACGCTGCCGGTTGGTGCGGCGCGGCGAATCCGCGCATTCAATGCGATTCCCGCGATTACGCCTTCAAAAGGCATAGGAGAATCGGTCGCTGCAGCCGGCATCCGGCCACTCGTCACATAGAGAACTCCGAGCAACGGAAAAAGAAGCAGTCCCAGAATTACGCCAATCGCAAATTTCATTTTCGCTTCTCCGTTTCGATTACGATGCTCGAGCCGGAGCGTCAACTGTGAATCCCACGCCGACTGAGGCTAGTTTGCGTTTAGTATCTTGGTCCCTAATTCTTCGGGTTCGAGGGCCAACAAGACGTCGGCGTCGGCGTCGGGAAGAGATCGGATCAGTTCGTACATGTGCTAGTCCCAAGGATGAGACGCGCTCGATCATACGCCCGAAGGCATCCGGAGTCCCGCAAACCGTCCCTGAGTCAACGGTTGGCTCAAAAACATGTCTGGATCGAGATTCACGACTGCATCTGGCGTACTAGCGCTCCACTTGTGCGCGAACCGCGTTAATCAGGTGGATTCCTGTCTCAGCTTCGTGGGATGGTCTCGGGCGTCGGCGGCGCGTTCGGCACCGCAGGTTTCGCCCGAGTAGGTTCATGCGCCGATTTCGTGGGCGCCCGCTTGATCTTTGCTTTTTTCGGTTTCCTTACTTCTCGGCGGCGATTGTCTCGATTGCCCATGACTTGCTCCTGTGCGCGCTGGATTTAACACCCGCATTCGCACCATTTCCGACGGTGGCGCGGGCAAGACTAGCACAAACAGGGTTGTAAGCCGGAGTTTCAAAATCGGAACTGGTTTTGTTTTCTGTTAGAAGGAGTTGGGGTGAGCGACGGGGATTGAACCCGCGACCCTCGGTGCCACAGCCGTAAATTGAATTAGCCCGTCTTTGCCTCTCAACGACTTACGTCGGTGTTGGTACATGATGTTCGACCCTGTTTCGGGGTGTTCTGTTCCCAGTTTTCAGGTTGTCAAAAACGCGCTTATCGCGCGGCGGCGCCCAGAAGCGCTCCAACTGGGACGTTCTCGTAGGTACAGGCTGTTACGCCGGTCGAAAATCCTGAGGATCGGGCAGCTTTAATGCGAAGGCCTCTTGTGTTCGCTCCCGGTTTTGCTTTACCGCGATGTAAACCTGATATTGGCCGAGATCAGAGAGAGCCTCAGGATCGTCCGTCAGATCCTTACCGGCGGCGTGAACGGCTTGAATTCGCGCGACACAAGCTTGACGTTCTTCCTCCGAGACCGTGTCAGGGTCCCTCCAGCTTGCGTTACCGTCCGACATAAGCATCTCGCTGTCTAGAACGACCCGACCATCTTCGAGAACGTAATCGACCCACACGATCCCAAAGCGGATTCTGCGTACGATACCGGATTCCACACCCTTTTCGCTGTTGAACCAAACCCTCTCCCCAGCCTTGGGTGGCCATCGCAAGTGCTGAATACTTGATCTCGAGCGAATCCTCTTGGGCAAAGGCGTCTGCGGGCGGTTTTCGGAGATCCAGGGGAACGTCAGTTGTGCTGAGGTTTTTGTCGGTCTCACTACCATCCCCCAAACGCGCACATAAACTGCATTTTGCGCCGATAAACCGGCATTCCAGCCCGTCTAACCTCTTTTAAGAAATCTTCTTACCACGGTAGCCTTGCAGCGGTCTGTCAACGTCCCAAGGTTCGTCGCGTCTTGGAGCAGCACCTTACGAAGCTCCTCGGCCGGAAGCCTCAGCAGCGCATCGACATGCTTGTCATGCTGCTGAGCGCTTCGATATGTTAGGTCGTAGCATGTTCTACAGCCGAAATAACGGGCTCCAGGGGCCAAATACAGCTTCTTAGCACGCTTCAAGCACGGAATACCATTTCGAACCAACGGGCACACAAACCAGTATCTGAGCCGGCCAAAATTGCACGGTGTCGTCGTAGTTTGGACGGTGTATTCGACTGGAGTTCTACTAGTTCCTATGAAATATCGAAGTCCCAACGCGCGGCCATTCGCACTAACGTGGACCACCCGGTAGTCGATGGCGGGATCAGCATCATTCGCTCGCGGCCATCGATACGTGCCTCTAACAGGGCGGTCCAGCTTAAATCGACCCTTAAGTATCGAAACGTCGAGCGCTAAGCAGTCCTCAACGGTCAATCGATCCGTCCATGGTTTTCGTCCCATATTACCTAAATGATTTGCCTTTTCATTCGAGGCTTGTCCAGGGAAAACGCATCATTCAGGAGGGTCTTAAACACACACTTGAGCATGTAACGGCGCCTCGAGGATCCTGTCGCTATCCGTTCCGATCAATGTGCCGACAACAAATCGTAGAGTCTTTCCGCTACAGCGGGGCTCGATTCCTCAAGACGTTGGTATACATCCCGAGCCTTGGAGCGTTTGTGTTCAAGCACATAAAGGGCGCCAAGATTGAACAGATATAAGTGATTGTTCGGCTCGAATTGGATGCTTTTGATGTATGCGCTTTCAGCCTCTTTGTAGCTGTGAAGCAACTGGTAGGTTGAACCGATCCGCCACCATGTAAAGCCTTCGACTGGCGCAACTTGCTCGGCTTCGGGAAGCGCGCTCAGCGCCGATTTAGATTGAGACCTTCCGTACGCACCAGCAAGATTTGCCCAAAGAGAAGCGTCCCGAGGGCGCTGCTTAAGTGCCTCGTTACAAGCTTCGATCGCGCCTACCTGATCTCCTAGGCGTTCGTAAGCCGCGCTGAAACGGGCGCAAATGGTTACGTCATTGGGCTTGAGGCGAATGGCTCGCTGAAACGAATCTGTCATGTTCTGCGGATCACCAAGGCGAGAATACGCCCCTGCCAACTTCCCCCATGCTTGGTAGTCGTTCGGGTCAAGTCGCAGCGCCATTTGGTATGCGTGCACTCCCCTTCGCCAGGACGAGCGCAGAATCTCGAGTTGGCGCTTCGCGCGTTCTACCCACTCTTCTTGTTCGGGGCCGATGTCCTGTGGCGGGAGTCCTAAAGGGGGGCCGGGGGCCTGCTCGTTCATTGCCTGGTCTCCGATCCAGATCCAACCCTCGGCCGTTTCACTCTGCTGTTGTAACAAGAGGGTTTCAATATTGTCGGTCGGTATGGCGAAGTTCAGGTTCTGAGAATCGCTCAAGAAGAAAGATGTGATTCCGATGAGCATTCCCTCAACGTCGAAGAGCCCTCCCCCACTTGAACCGTGGGAAATTGGTGCCGTCGTCTGGATCACTTTTCGCTCGTCAAGGTGCCGAAAGCCCGAAATTAATCCATCCGATAAGGTCAACTCCAATCCTTCGGGGGCGCCAATCGCGTACACATGCTCTCCGATGGTTACAGTATCTGATTTCCGCAAGGATGCAGCCGGCGCCATCAAGCCCTCAACTTTCAATAGGCACAAATCAAAATGCGGATCGATTTGCTCGATCTCTGCTTTCCATGAATTCGATCCCTGTCTGACTTGAACTGAAAACCCCTGAGTGACGACGTGAGCATTCGTTACGATGAAAGATGCCCGCCTGGATTCCAGAAATTCCCGAAATGATGGTGGTGATTCTCGCCTCTCCTCCGAGGGTAGTTTTATGACGACGCCGCTTCCCAACGCCACGCCGGTACCCCCTTCATCGAAAACCTCAACAACGAAAACAGAGGGCGACAGCCGTTGAAAAAGATCCTCCCCTGCTAACCGAATAGGTTGCTGCTCAGGAAGACCGGCCTGCCCCCGAGCGGACATAGACCAACAAAGCAGCATGAGGATAGAGACCAGAAGAGCAATTCGTTTAGTGAGGTGGTGCTTCATCGGAGGGCCCACCTGGAATTGGCGTCCCAACTGAGACGCAAAGCCGAGTGCCCTTTTCCGTTACCGAAGCTGTCCGCCAGCATAGGCACACCTGTTGTAGAGGATCGTCTGTAGATCAATAGTATTCAGAAGAATAGAAGTGAGGCGTGGCTAAGGCAACCAGATTTTCCCGCCTCACCTTCGGACGGGCCATTCGTTCCGCACGCGAGGGTGTGGGCTTGTCTCAAGAGGATTTTGCCGAGAGAGCCGACGTCCACCGCACTTACATCTCATCGATCGAACTCGGTAAGGTCTCTGTGGGAATCGAGGTTGCCAACTCTTTGGCAGGGGCGCTGGGGTTGAGGCTCAGCGATCTGATCCGGCGAGCAGAATAGGCAGCGAATCCTTGCGGTTGTCTCATATGGGACGCCGCCGCCCGGGTCATTCGAGGTAGAAAAACAGCAAACGACTCGAGCGAAAAAATCGGAGCAAAAAATTCCGGCCCTCGAATCGAGCCTTCAAAAAGCCGCCTTTCGGTTTACCACCCACACCCTTCACGAGCTCCATGCCCGAAGGGTACTAGCCCACCACTTGTCCGGTAACGGCGGCGGTCTCAATAGGTCGATGCAACACTCGCTTACATTCCTAGATGTAGGTTTTTCAAGCCCTTACATCGCCCCTGAGCGCAATTCAAAAACAACACAGCCCTGTTTAAGTCTGATTGCGTCCAGCGGGAGCTATCGGTTGTCTAGCGGAAGCACCGCCCCATCAAGCGATCAGAGGGTGTTGCATCGACCGTCTGAACCGGCAGCGTTACTCAGGGATGTGGATCGCTCGAAGGCTTCGGAACGATGCTCCGGCATACCTGGGCGCGCTGCCAGTCGCAACGGGCTGACGGGAGATTGGGGTCCGAGAAATGCTCGGAACGGAAGTTCCGGTCGATTGCAAGTCAGTGCGAATCAGGCTGATGGTCCTCTTCGGGCTGCAACGCACAACTTGTTTCACTCGGAAGGCCTTGGGTGTATAAGGGTGCCCATCCGGGAGATCAAAATGGAAATCCCAGTCTAAGGGGATCGTCCTTCGTGATTCCGTGTAGAAATTGGGCCTGGAGTTTCATTGTTTCTTCACCAACCTTCACAAGGTGCTACGCAAGGCTATTGCGGAAACTGCGAATTCGGATTCGATCGAATCACGATCAGAGGAGAACAACCACAATGAGGCAGGCATTTCTTGTTCTGTTTGTAATGGGTTTTTCGTTGTTTACGTTCACGAAGAGCTTGCATTCCGCACCACCATCGAAGGCAGCTTCGGCGGTGGGTTCTTTGCCGGTGGCAAAGCCTGAAGAAGTTGGTTTTTCGAGCGAGCGTCTCCAGCGGATACACGACGCGATGCAGCGTCACATTGACGCCGGAGAAATCGCGGGTGTCGTAACTCTGGTTGCTAGGAATGGACGCATCGTCTACTTCGAACCGCAAGGTTGGGCCGATGTGGATACAAAGCGGCCGATGCAGAAGGACAGCGTATTCAACTGGGCGTCGGCGACAAAACCCATGACAGCAACCGCCGTCCTGATGCTCGTGGAAGAGGGGAAAATTCATCCCGATGATCCGGTCTCGAAATTCATCCCAGAGTTCAAGGATGCGAAAGTTCGAATCCTCAAACCGGGCGCTACCCTGGAGGCGCCGGCCTTTCAACCCGGCTCCGCTATCCCACTGGCACCCAGCAACGAAAGCCCTCTTGCCAGCTCGGAATTAGTCCGGGCCGACCATGACATCACGATTCGAGACTTATTGACGCATACGTCGGGCCTCATGAGTCTAGGCGTACCCAACCCGGCCGCTCCCCCGGCAGACGACCTGCTGAGCACGACGCTTGCGGGAATGATGCCGCGTTTCGCGGCAGTTCCGCTCGATTTTCAACCGGGTACGAAGTGGGCTTACAGTAATTGGGCGGGCTTCGACATACTCGCCCGGATCGTCGAGATCGCTTCGGGGAAGACGTTCGACCAGTTCCTGAAGGAACGCCTTTTCGAGCCTCTCGGCATTCGCGATACGGGATTCGATCCATTCGACGACAATCGCGCATCGCGCGTGGCTATTCGTTACGCCGTGGTGAAGGGCGGCGGAATAAAGAAGGCTGATTTGCCTACGCCGTGGTCGCGAGCAAAAAACTATTATTCTGGCGCAGCCGGCCTTTCCGGAACGACTGAAGATTACTGGCGTTTCATGCAGATGTTAGCGAACGGCGGAGAATTCAACGGCAAGCGAATTCTGAGCCCCGGAGTGGTTGAGCTCATGAGCTCCAACCACGTGGGAGACTTGTTCCCCGGCGCTCAAGGGTTTGTAAAAGCCGGAACCGGATTCGGATATGGCGTTCAGGTAGTGGTGAATCGCGTTGCGGGCGACCAGCTTCTTCCGAACGGCACCTTCGGTTGGGTCGGCGCTTCTGGTTGCGATGGGCTGGCCAATCTGAAGGAGAATATTGTCTTGGTGTTTATGGTCGGCGGTGGAGCAAATGCTACTGCTCGTGTCGACTTCCATAACACGGCGATGCAAGCTTTCGTACAATAAGACTCACCGGCAGCGAGCGAAGGAGCTTGGACTAAGCGCCAAGCTATGGCCGGTGATGCTCAAAGGATCGTCAAGGCCTAGAACAAGTGTATCCCCCTGAGCACCGCCCTGATTGACAGCTTCCGGAGCGGGGCTAGAATGTATCTAAGTTATGTTGGCCGGGACAGGCATCTGATGAAACGGTCGAGCTGTAGACTATTGACCTCTGGCGCGAAGTTGTGGTTCCTTCTCCTGGTTTCGAGTTGTGCCCTAAATGCCCAAGTCTCGAACCCGAAACCCGCAGTTCATTCCACCTCGAGCAGCGCCCAGGATTACAGGACTCTCCTAAATCGGTACTGTGTGGTTTGCCACAATGAGAAGGCTCAGATAGGCGGCCTCATGCTCGATAAGGCAGACCTGTCAAAGATCCCGGAGCAGGCGGACATTTGGGAGAAGGTCGAGCGGAAGCTTCGGTCTGGCATGATGCCCCCGGTTGGGATGCCGCGGCCTGACGCTACAGTCGCAATCGGCCTCGCCAGCATGCTGGAGACGAAATTAGACGAAGCGGCTCTCGCGAAGCCGAATCCGGGGCTACCAACGCTTCGTCGCTTGACACGCACTGAGTACGGAAACGCAATTCGCGATTTGCTGGGTATGAACGTGGATGTCTCGGGACTGCTGCCGGGCGAAGGATATTCTAACGAAGGATTCGACAACGATTCCGCCGCTTTAGGAGTTTCTCCTGTTTTGATGGAACGGTACATCTCCGCGGCTTGGAAAATTTCGGGTTTGGCTGTCGGGAGCATGAAGGCGAACACGACGGTTAATACATTCAAGGTTCGCAGCGACGAGTCTCAGAATGAACACATCGACGGTTTGCCCGTGGGCACAAGGGGGGGCATCCTCGTTCACTATTATTTCCCCGTCGACGGCGAGTACATCTTCCGTGCGAGGTTGTGGCGAAACAACGTCGTGCAGGTTCGTGGCCTCGAGTTGCCCACTATATTTGAACTTAGCCTGGACGGTGCTCGCGTTCACGTGGCGGAGTTTGGCGGTCCGGCGGATGAGGCATATTCGTTTAATGCTCACGTTCCTGCTGCCAAGGATTTTGACGACCGGTTGGAGATTCGCCTCAAGGTCAAAGCGGGTCCGCACGATGTTGGCTACGCGTTTCTGATGAATAGCTCAGCGTCGCCGATTACCTTGATTCGGCCCCTGGAGCGCGAAAATCTCGATGGCACGGCGAACACCGGTATTCCTACTCTTGCCCAAGCGATTATTGTGGGCCCCATGAATCCGATCGCATCTGGAGATACGGCGACACGCACGCGTATCTTCGTATGCCGCCCTCCGGATGATGATCGCGACGCAGGAGCGTGCGCGCGGAAAATTCTAGTGCCGCTGGCTCGCGTGGCCTACCGGAGACCGGTTACCAAAGAAGAAGAGGGGCAGTTGCTGCATTTGTATGAAGTTGGCAGGAAACAAGCGGGCGGCGAAGCCGGAATCGAAACGGCCCTGTCCGACATTCTCGCCAGCCCGCAGTTTATTTTCCGCGCGGAAACCGATCCGGCGAACGCAGCCCCAGGATCGGCCTTTGTCGTCAACGACTACGATTTGGCTTCGCGTCTCTCCTTCTTCATCTGGAGCAGCATTCCGGACGATGAATTACTCGCGCTTGCGGGTGAAGGACGACTGAAAGACCCAGCCGTGCTCGAGCAGCAGGTCCGGCGGATGCTCAAGGGCGCGCGATCTTCGGCGATGGTATTGAACTTCGCCGACCAGTGGCTGCGTCTCCGTAATTTGAAAGCCGTGAGTCCCAATGACGTCTTGTTCCCCGATTTTGATGACAACTTGCGGCAGGCGTTCCAGCGCGAGACCGAATTGTTCTTTGACAGCATCTTGCGCGAGAACCGCAACGTGCTGGATCTGATCAATGCCAACTACACGTTTCTGAACCAGCGCTTAGCGGCACATTATGGAGTTCCGCACGTCGAGGGAAGCCAATTCCGGCGCGTAACGCTCACGGATCCAAACCGGTTTGGGCTGCTCGGGCAAGGAAGCATTCTCACCGTGACGTCGTACGGAAATAGGACCTCTCCGGTGGTGCGCGGCAAGTTCGTGCTGTCGATCTTCATGGGTAATCCGCCACCACCAATGCCGGCCAACGTTCCTCCGTTGAACGAAACCGTGAACCCGGATAAACCGCTTTCGATGCGGCAGCGCATGGACATCCACCGCGCGAATCCCGTCTGCGCGAATTGTCACCGGTTAATGGATCCGATCGGATTCGCGCTGGAGAATTTCGACGCCACGGGGAAGTGGCGAACGAGCGATAACGGTGCGGCGATCGATCCTGCAGGCACCATGGCGAACGGAGCGCACATTGACGGACCGGTGTCTCTTCGCAAAGTCATCGCCGATCATCCCGAACAGTTTGTCCGTACGCTGACCGAAGCGCTTATGACCTATGCATTGGGGCGCAAGCTCGAGGCGTACGACATGCCCGCCGTGCGTGCGATCGTACGAAAATCGTCGGAAGAGAATTACACGCTCTCGTCTTTGATCGAAGGCATCGTCAAGAGCACGCCGTTTCAAATGAAGATTAAAGTGGAGTCGGCGCAGACGCCCGTATCCACGACGCAACAGAATTCTCCCAAGCCTGGAGTGTCAGATAGCAAGCGTGGGAACTAGAGGAAACGAAGAGACGCGAATTTGCCCGGAGGAGAAGTCATGATCGTCACGAAGAAGTCGTTGTCGCGTCGTACGATTCTCAAGGGGCTTGGCGCGTCGGTTGCTCTGCCGTTCTTGGACGCCATGGTGCCGGCGTTCGCCGCTACCGCAACCTCAGCCGCCAATCCTCCCACCAAGTTCGCGTTTCTCTACACGCCTCATGGAGTGCACCGGCCGGAATGGATCCCAGCCACTGAGGGCGCGAGTTTCGAGTTTACCCGGATACTCAAGCCCCTCGAACCGTTGCGCAACTACGTCAACATCGTCACCAACCTGAACTTGTGTCAGCAGCCTCTTCCGACCGGACACTTCCAGGGAAGCGCCATGTGGCTGAACGGAACGTCCCCCAATGAAGGCGCCGAGGTACGCTCGGGCAAGACGATCGACCAGATGATCGTGGAAAAATGCGGCCAGGATACGGCGCTGCCCT
>Ga0302324_100005804_pt1 | contig 26841 bp, 26 predicted proteins | sample Palsa_T0_1_FD_201949 | JGI IMG/M metagenome (GOLD analysis project Ga0302324, IMG submission 201949) | Peat permafrost microbial communities from Stordalen Mire near Abisko, Sweden - Palsa_T0_1 | ecosystem: Environmental > Terrestrial > Soil > Palsa > Peat permafrost | place: Sweden: Abisko...
GGATCGTAGGTCCAGAACTGCGATACGTTCGGATAGGTCTGGATCACCGTGTTCTGCAGCTTGCCGCCCTGCTGCTCGACGCGCCGGATGTAGATGTTTTCGACCGGGTTGCCGCGGTCGTCGAAATGCACCGGACCGCGCGGCGCGTCGGTGATCCGGACCGCGCGCATCGCCCGCACGAACGCCGGAGCGTCGGCCGCGTTGCCGCGCACGGCGGCCAGACCGCGATCGAGATATTCCGCTCCGACGTACGTCCCTTCGGCGTAATAGGATGGCTCGTGGCCGTACTCTTTGGTGTACGCGGCCACGAACTTGTCGTTCGCCGGCGACTTGAGCGCCGCGCTGTACTGCAGCGCGCCGACGATCCCGACCGACTCCGGGCCTTCGGCGTCGAGCGTGCTCTCGTCGGTGGTGTTGCCCTGACAGATCAGCGGCATCTTCAGCCCAAAAAGCTTGTACTGCTTGATGAAATTGACCGCGGCCGAGCCCGAGAAGCTGCACATGACGGCATCGACGTCGCGCGGCAGCGCCGATAGGTACGGCGAGTAGTCGGAGGTGACCAGCGGCGTCCACACCTGCTTGACGATCTTGCCGCCATCGCGCTGGAAGGTGTCGACGAAGCCGCCCACGCTCTCCCAACCGAAGCTGAAGTCGTACGCGACCGTCGCGACCTTGCGGTACTTGAGCGTCTTGTACGCGTAGTCGCCCAGCACGTGCGTTGGTTGGCTGCTCGTCCACTCGGTTCGCGCCACGTACTCGCTGGGCGTGCGCTGCGTGAGATCGTCGGACGAGACGATCGGGTAGACGGCGGCGATCTTGTGCTGCTCGATGTACGGGACGATCGCCGAGCCCACCGCGGCCGAGAGCGGCCCGAACACGACGTCGACGTGATCCTGTTCGACCAGCTTGCGCAGCTGGGTGAGCCCGATCGCGGGATTGCCTTGATCGTCGGCGACGTCGACCTCGGCCTTCTCGCCGCCGAGCATGCCGTTGTGCTCCTTGAGATAGAGCTCCAGGCCCTCTTGCATGTACTTGCCGGGGGCCGCGAACACGCCGGTGACCGGATACAGAAAGCCGATCTTGAGCGTCTTCGCTTGCGCGCCGGCGACCCGCGCGCCGCCCACGCTCGCCAGCGCGAAGCTCGCCGCGGCGAGCCACGCGAGACGGCCGACAGCGATCACTTCGTGAAGCCTTGGTAGCTCGGCGAGTACACGGGCTGCTTGAGATAGTCCGACGGTTTCCACGTCCAGAACTGCGAGACGTGCGGATACGTCTTGATCACGATGTTCCACGTCTTGGCGTACTTCGCGGCGTCTCCGGTGGTCGCGACGACCTTGCGCACGTAGACGTTCTCGACCGGGGCGCCGTACTGGTCCAGCGTCATCGGACCGAACGGCGAGTCGGCGAGCTTGATGTCGCGAACGGCGCGCAACAGCGTGCCGACGTCGGTGGTGTTGCCGTGGACGCTGTCGATCGCCTGACCGATCCACTGCGCCGCGGTGTAGAACGCGGTCGCCATGTAGGACGGCAGTACGCCCTCGGCTTTCCCGTACTTGTCGTCGAACGAACGCGTGGCGGGCGCGTCGCGGCCCTCGGCGAAGTGGCCGAAGCTGGTGATCCCGTCGACGATCTCGGGCGCGATCGTGCGAATGTTCGATTGATCGGTCGTCGTCTCGTTCGCGATGAGCGGGATCTTGTTCTTGAGGCCGAGCTGGCTCCACTGCTGCAGGAAGTGCACCGCGTCCGCGCCGACGACGCAGACGAACAGCGCGTCGGGCGCCGACGCCTGCACCTTGGTGATGTACGGCGTGTAGTCGGTCGTGCCCAGCGGCGACCAGATCTGATCGACGATCTTGCCGCCCTTCTGCGTGAAGGTCTGCGCGAACCCGCCGGCGTTCTCGTAGCCGAAGGCGTAGCTGTTCGCCAGCGTGGCGACTTTGCGATACCCTTGCTCGTACGCCCACACGCCGGCGGCGTGGGTCGGCAGGCTCGAGCTCCAGCCGGCGACCTTGATCACGAACGCGTTGGCCTGGCGCTGCGACAGATCGTCGGCCGAGACGGTCGGCAGAAACAGCGGGATGCGATGCTGGATCGCGTACGGCGCGACGGCGAGTCCTTCGTTGGCGAGATACGGGCCGACGATCATCTGCGCGCCGTCCTGCTCGACCGCGTGGCGTGCTTGGTCGAGCGCATGGGACGCGTTCGAGGCGGTATCGTACACGGTGGTCTCGACCGTGCGGCCGGCGACCTTTCCGCCGCGCTCCTTCCAGTAGAGCTCCCAACCCGCCACCATGTCGTGTCCGGCGGCCGCGGCCGAGCCCGACGTCGGCGCGAGCAGCGCCACTTTGATCGGACCGGCGTCGGCCGAGCGCGTCGGGCTCGGGACGGCGGCGGAGAGAATCGCGAGCGCCGCGGCGAGCGCCGCGGTCTTCGCGCTGATGGACAACCTCATCGATCGTTCCTCCGGAATGGCTGAGCTGCGCTAGATCCCCAGGTGCGTGGTGCGGACCTCGTCGTCGGTGCGGATGATCGTTGGGTCGCCGTCGAAGACGACGCGTCCTTTGCTGATGACGTACGCGGTGTCCGCGACCGCGAGCGCCAGCGGCAGGTTCTGCTCGACGAGCACGATCGCCAGCCCGGTGGCTTTGAGCCGTTCGAGCGTGCGCTCGAGCTCGCGCACGATCAGCGGGGCGAGCCCCTCGGAAGGCTCGTCCATCAGCAGCAGCACCGGGTTCGACATCAGCGCCCGGCCGATCGCCGCCATCTGCTGCTCGCCGCCGCTGAGCTGCCCGCCGTAGTTGCCGCGCCGCTCGCGCAGCCGCGGGAACATCTCGAACACCGTCTCGAGGTTCCAGCGCCCGGCGCGGCCGGGGAGCCCGCCGATCCGCAGGTTCTCGTCGACCGTCAGCGACGGAAAGATGCGGCGGCCCTGCGGCACGAGGCCGACGCCGCGCCGCGCGATCGCGTGCGACGGCAGCCGCTGGATCGCCTCGCCCGCGAAGCGGATCGCGCCGGTGCGCGGCGGGGTGAAACCGATCACCGAGCGGATCAGGGTCGTCTTGCCGACCCCGTTGCGCCCCAGCAGCGCGGTGACTTGCCCGGCTTCGGCCCGCAACGAGACGCCGCGCAGGATGTGGCTGTGCTCGTAGTAGGTGTGGATGTCGTCGATCTCGAGCAGGCTCATAGCTTGCCGCCCAGATAGATCTCTTGCACGTTGGCGTCGCCGCGAATCGCCTCGAGCGGGCCGTCGGCGACGACGCGCCCGTGATGCAGCACGATGAGCCGCTCGACGACGTCGAACACGACGCCCATGTCGTGCTCGATGAGGACCATCGTCAGCCCGGTGTGCTCGCGCTTGAGCATCTCGGTCACCAGCGACGCGTCGCCCGGCGCGAGGCCGGCCGTCGGCTCGTCGAGCAGCAGCAGCCGCGGCCGCTGCGCGACGGCGAGCAGGATCTCGATCTGGCGCTTCTCGCCGTAACCGAGCGCGTCGACCGGCGCCGCGCCGCGCGAGGCCAGGCCGACGCGCTCGAGCAGCTCGTAAGCCTCGGCGTCGCGCGCGCGATAGCGATTGCGCGGGGCGAGCAGCGCGAACCGCTCGCGGCTATGCGCCTGCAGCGCGAGCACGAGGTTCTCGACCACGGTGAGCTTGGGAAAGAGCGTCGTGGTCTGGAACGTGCGGGCCAGCCCGCGACGGGCGCGCGCGTGCGCGCTCAAGCGCGTCACGTCGCCGCCCAGCAGCCGCACCGAACCCGCGCTGGGCGGCAGCTCGCCGGCGACGATGTTGAAGAGCGTCGACTTCCCCGCGCCGTTGGGACCGATGATGCCGCACCGTTCGCCGGCGTGAATCGTGAACGAGACGTCCTCGAGCACGCTCAAGCTGCCAAAGCGCTTGCTGACGCCGTCGAGCACGAGGCACGCGTCGTTCACAGCGGCTCCGCCGGTGCGAGACGCCGGCCGCGCACGCGCGCCCACAGTCGCGTCACGACGCCGACCAGGCCGCCCGGCGCATACATCACCACCACGATGTAGACGATCCCGAGCACCGTCTCCCAGCGCTGCGTGACCGCGCTGAGCTCGTTGCTCAAGAAGACGACGAGCAGTGCGCCGAAGACCTGCCCGTAGAGCGTGCCGATCCCGCCGAGGATCACCATGATCAGGATCTGCGTCGACTGATCGAGCGAAAGCGAGCCCGGGCCGACGAACTGGTTGTACCAGGCGAACAGCACGCCGGCCAGGCCGGCAAAGCCGCCTGAGATCAGCATCGCGAGGTAGCGGTAGAGCCACACGTTGTAGCCGAGGGCGCGCATCCGCCGCGGCGTCTCGCGCACCCCGCGCAGCACGAGGCCGAACGGCGACCGCACGATCACCATCATCAGCACGAGCGACAGCGCGCAGAACGCCAGGCAGACGTAATAGTAGCCGGTGTTCGCCGACAGGTCGAACGGCCCGAGCGCCGGCCGCACGATCCCGGTGATCCCGTTGTCGCCGCCGCTGACCGACACCCACTGGTACGCGAGTCCCCAGACGATCTCGTTGAGGGCGATCGTGATGATGATGAACCCGACGCCCTCGCTGCGCAGCGCGACGAGCCCGAAGATCGCGGCCGTGACGACCGCGCACGCGATCCCGATCAGCAGCGCCGGAACGAACGCGGTCACGTGAAAGCGCGTCGCGGCGATCGCGACGGCGTACGCGCCGACGCCGAATAGCGCGGCCTGGCTGAAGTTGACCAGACCGGTATAGCCGACCAGCAGGTCGAGGCTCATCGCGACGATCGCGAAGATCCACGTTTGGGTCAGCAGCGAGACGTAGAACGTCGGTACGCCCAGCCGCGGCAACAGCAGCGCGACGACGAGCCCTGCGATCGCGGCGACGGTCCACCGCTGCCGCACGTTCACTGCTTCCTCCCGAACAGGCCCTGCGGGCGGAACGCCATGATCAGCGCGACCGGCACGAAGATCGTGAAGTACGAGAGCTCCGGGAACAGCGCTTTGCCGAACGCGTTGACCAAACCGATCAGCAGGCTGCCGACCAGCGCGCCGGTGAGGCTGCCCATCCCGCCGACGATGACGACCGCGAACGCGAGCGGCGTCAGCTCGCCGTCGAGCCCTGGGTAGGCGCTGGTGATCGGACCGCCGAGCAGGCCGCCCAGACCGGCAATGAACGCGCCCAGCGCGAACACGACGTAGAACGAGCGGTTCACGTCGACCCCGACGCCGCGCGCCATCTCCTCGTCGTCGACCGCGGCCCTGATCATGACGCCCAGCATCGTGCGCTGCAGCGAGACGAGCAGGATCACGGCGATCGCGATGCTGATCCCGATCACCGCGAGCCAGTACGACGGAAACACGAGCGTCCCGATTTGGATCGACGAGGCCAACATCGGCGGCGGCGAGATCGAGTGCGGGTCGCCGCCCCACTGGCGCAGGATCTGATCGTCGAGGATCAGCGTGAAGCCGAGCGTCAGCAGCAGCGAGGTGAGCGGATCGGCGTGGTAGCGGTGCAGGAACGCGCTGTACATCGCCAGGCCCAGCGCCAGCGTCACCACGCCTGCCGCCGCGCTGGCCAGCCAGAAGTTCATGCCGCGCTCGACCAGCGTCAAACCGACGTACGCGCCGAGCAGATAGAACGCGGTCTGCGCGAGGTTGATGATGCGCATCAGCCCGAACACCAGCGTCAAGCCCGACGCGATCAAGAACAGCAGGCTGCCGTACGCGAGCCCGCCCAGCGCGTTCTGAGCGAAGAACGTCAGGCTCATCAGGAGTCGGGTGCCAGCCCGGCCATCGTCTTGAGCACCGAGGCCACGGCCGCGGTGTCCTGTTTGCCGCGGCCCTGCGCCAGCGCCGCCTCGTAGAAGACCGCGCTTTGCGTGAACAGCGGCGTCGGCGCGCCGACCTCGTGCGCGAACGCGGCGATGATGTCGAGGTCCTTCTGGTACACGTCGAGCTTCATCGCGGCGGGCTCGTAGCGGCCGGCGGCCATCATCGGCCCGCGCACCTGGAGCATCCGCGACGCGCCCGCGCCGTCGCCGACGATCTCGATCATCGCGTTGGGATCGATGCCGGCCTTCTGCGCGAGCACGACGGCCTCGGCGGTCGAGACGTTGTGGATCGTCACCAGCAGGTTGGCGATGTACTTGAGCTTCGAGCCGGTGCCGAACGCGCCGACGTAGCGCACCGAGCGCGCGACGGCAGCGAGGACGTCCTGCGCGCGGTCGTACGCCGCGCGCTCGCCGCTGGCGTAGAACGCGATGTCCTTGCGCTCGGCCTGCGAGCCGGTGCCGCTGACCGGCGCGTCGAGCACCGTAGCGCCGCGCGACGCCATCCCCGACCGCACGCGCTCCTTCACCGCCAGCGGAAGCGTGCTGGCCTCCACGACCACCAGCTCGTCGTGCGCGCCCGCGGCGAGGCCGTGCTCGCCGAAGAACGCCGCGTCGACCGCCGCGACGCTCGGCAGCGCGGTGATGACGACGTCGGAGCCGACGGCGACCGCGCGCGCGTCCGCCGCGCCGAACCCGTCCTGCTCGACGAGGCGGCGCTGCGCGACAGCGTCGACGTCGAAGCCGCTGGTCGAGAAACCCGCCTCGACGAGGTGGCGCGCGTAGGCCGATCCCATGATCCCCAGCCCGACCACCCCGACGCGACGCGGCACGCGCTAGACCGCCGAGGAACGTTGCGCGACGGACGCGGTATCGCCGATTGCCGCGTTCACGCGCGGCACCACCTCGGTCGCCATCAGCTCCATCGACCGCCGCGCGAGGCGGGGATCGGCCCAGTCGTGCCCCGCGTAGAGGAGCGTGCCGAAGTCGCCGATGTGCTCGCGGAACGCCAGCAGCTGCTCGACCACCGAGTCGACGGTGCCGCAGATCACCAGCGAGTCGAGCACGTAGTCCAGCGTGATCGCCGAGTCGGGCATCTCGCGATCCGCCTTGAACAGGTCGGGACGACCGTTGGCGATGAGCTTGGTCATCAGCGACTGGAAGTAGTACGCATACGGACCGTCGTGGCCTTTTGCGTAGCGTTGCGCCGTCGCCTCGTCGTCGGCCACGAAGATGCTCTTGGCGACGCGCCAGTCGCGCGGATCGGCGGGCCGGCCGCTCCGCGCGCACCCCTCCTCGTACTTCGGCCAGTGCGACGCGACCCAGTTCGGCTGCAGGAAGTTGGCCGAGATCGGCGTCCAGCCGCGCGCCGCGGCGGCCGTGACGCCGGGCGAGAACGGCGCCACGGCAGTCACCACGATCGGCGGGTGCGGGAGCTGGTACGGCTTCACGATGCTGCCCTGACCGGTATCGAGGTTCAAGGTGCGGCGGGTCGAGATCTGCCAGTAGTCACCGTGCAGCTCGTACGGCGCGTCACCCGACCACAGTGCCAGCACTTGGTCGATGGCCTCGACGAACATCGCCGTGCGATCCCGGTCGAGGTTTCCGAACGCCTCGGCATCGGATAACAGCCCGCCCGGACTGATGCCGAACAGGAAGCGTCCTTCGAGCAGGTGATCGATCATCGCGACTTGCGACGCGACCGCGACCGGATGGGCGCACGGCAAGTTGACCGTCCCGCTGCCGAGCACGATCTTCTCCGTGCTGTCGATCAGCGAGGCGATGAAGCTCAGGCACGAGGTGACGGGCTCGGCGAGATCGGTGGCGTGCTCGCCGACGAAGGCTTCCACGAAGCCGAGCCGGTCGGCCAGCACGATCGAAGCGCGGTCTTCCTTGAGCACTTCGGTATAGTTCCGCGCCGGCGGGTGAAGGGGCATCGTGAAGTAGCCAAGCCGCAATCGCCGATCCTCCGCCAAGCGCCTATCTATCGGTCGATAACCCGGATCGAGCGTTTCGACGGCGCCGCTGCGGCGATGTGTTCACGCGGCCGACGCCTTTTCCTTGCCTTCGGGCCCGTCAGCCGCCCGCGCAACAGGACGGCGCTTACTTATCGCAATATCACCACGCGATGGCCGCGCAGCCTCGCCCCGGTGCCGCCCGGCGCCGGCACCCTCCGCGCACGCGCCTCTCCGCCGACGAGCGCGAGCGGCTCATCGCGCGCGGCGCCGTCGCGTTCTTCTGCGAGGTCGGCTTCGGCGGCCAGACGCGCGAGCTCGCCAAACGGCTGGGAATCACTCAGCCGCTGCTGTACCGCTACTTTCCCAACAAGGAAGCGCTGATCGACCGGGTCTACCGCGAGGTGTACCTGAACCGCTGGGACCCGCGCTGGGAAGAGCTGCTCGACAACCACGCGCGGCCGGCCCGCGAGCGGATCATCGCGTTCTACCGCGACTACGCGAAGGCCGTGCTCAGCTACGAGTGGATCCGCATCTTCATGTTCTCGGGGCTGCGCGGCATGAACCTCAACAGCCGCTACCTCACGCTGGTGCGCGACCGCATCTACACCCGCGTACTGCGCGAGCTGCGCCGCGAGCACGGGATGCCCTCGCCCGCGGAGGTGCCGCTGCGCGAGATCGAGTTCGAGCTCGTCTGGGCGCTGCACGCCAGCATCTTCTACATCGGAATCCGCAAGTGGATCTACGGCTTGGAGATCCCCGAGAACGTCGACGAGGTGGTCGAGAGCTTGGCCACGTCGTTCCTCGACGGCGTTCCGGCGGTGATGCAGCGCGCGCTCGCGCCGTCGGCGACCGCTAAGAAACGCCGAGCGCGCCCGCGCGGCTGAGGAACGACCGCGCGTTGCCGCCGAGGATCGCGGCGCGCGCAGCGTCGTCGAGATCCGGAATCGCGGCGACGGTGCCGCGCGGGTCGTCGATTCCCATGTCGAACGGCCGGTCCGTTCCGACCACGACGCGCTCCGTGCCGACCCGCCCGACCAGATAGGCGAGCAGCGCGTCGTCGTGGGTGATGATGTCGAAGTACAGCCGGTCGAGGTACGCGCTGGGCGGCTTCGGCAGGGTCTTGGTCTCGGGCCGCACGCGGTAACCGTGATCGAGCCGGCCGGCGATGTACGGCAGCGTTCCGCCGGCGTGCGCGAGGATCATGTGCAGCTGCGGAAACCGCTCGAACACGCCGGCGAAGATCAGACGCGCGGCGATCAGCCCCGTCTCCGACGGGTTGCCGAACAGGTTCCCCAGATAGTACGCCGCGGCGCGCGCGCCGCCCAGCTCGTGGTGCGGGTGCATGAACACCGGCACGTCGAGCTCGCAGCACGCCGCCCAGAAGGCGTCGAGCTCCGGCGCATCGAGCGGCGCGCCGTCGACGCTCGAGCCGATCTCGACGCCCCAGTGCCCGAGCTCCGTGACCGCGCGGCGCAGCTCGGCGACGGCGTCCTCCGGCGACTGGAGCGGCACCGTCGCGAACGCGGCGAACCGCCCGGGCGCGCGCGCGACGACCGCCGCGAGCGCGTCGTTGCCGGAGCGGCAGATCTCGAGCGCCAGCTCGGGATACGCGCGGTAGGCGAAATAGAACGGCGGCAGACACAGGATCTGCCGGTCGATCCCTTGCCGTTCCGCCAGCTCGACGCGCTGGTCGACGTCGTACAGCAGCGGAAAGTACGGCAGCCGGGTCTTCGGCGCCGCATAGCCGCAGACGGCCTGGTCGAGCGTGAGGGCCTGCGCATCCTTGCGTGCATCGGCCAGCCCGCGCGCGCCCAGCATCGCGACGAATTCGTCGGGTAAGAAGTGCGCGTGGCAGTCGATGCAGATTGCCATGGAGACCTCCCGGCGCCGAGGCCGATCCCTTGACATGCGCCCGTCGCCGGTGTTTTATCGATAGATAAATAACCCTCTCGGAGGGCCCTCGCAACGGAACACCAGGCCGGCACCGCGCCCTTCGACGACCGCGACCTCCGCAACGCGCTGGGCACCTTCGCGACCGGCGTCGCCATCATCACCACGCGCGACGAGGCGGGCCGGCTCTTCGGCCTCACCGGCAACTCCTTCAGCTCCGTCTCGCTCGATCCGCCGCTCGTGCTGTGGTCGCTCGCGCGCGCGGCGCCGAGCCTACCGGCCTTCCGCGCCGCGACGCACTTCGGCGTCAACGTGCTCGGCTCCGAACACCGCGATCTCGCCGTCCGCTTCGCGCGCGGAGCGCGCGACAAGTTCGCCGGCGTCGACTACACGCTCGGCGAGTACGGCGTTCCCCTTCTCGGCGGCGCTGCAGCGCACTTCGAATGCCGCATCGTCGATCGCTACTACGGGGGCGATCACGAGATCTTCCTCGGACACGTCGAGCGCTACCATTACGTCCACGACAAGCCGACACTGCTGTTCTGTCATGGGACGTATCATCGGGCGCATCCGCTCGACGACAACGGTTAGCTTCTTGGCGTGATGCGAGGCGTTGGGGCTTGGGGCGGACGGGCGACACTGCGTGTCGTCCGTCCACCCCCGGCACGATCTTGGCACTGCGGATCGACGCAGTTAGCGTATGGTGTGGCCTGCGGCTTCTAGCGCGGTCCGCGCGGCTTCTAGGTCGGTGGCACGAACGAGAATATGGTCGGTGTCGTAGGTCGAGATGCCGAAGATCGAGATGCCGGCGTCAGCCAGCGGCTGTGCGAGTTGCGCGATGATGCCGGTTTGGGTGAAATCGAGCGTGGCAGCGACGGCCAAGCAGCGAAAGCCGCGCTGCACCTCGGTGATACGGTCCGGCACGCTGTCTTCGAGGCAGACGATCGAGAGCTCGTTTCGCGTGCGAACGACCGCCAGAAACTCTCGCCCGCCGATCCAATCCGGAACGGGCGCGTCGCCCGCGAGCCGCGCCAGCGCGAACGTCTCGGAAAGCAGCCGCAATTCCACGCGCGCACAATTTCCCACGGAGGCCACGAGTCCCTAGAAGGCGCCCCTCGAAGCGCACGACGTCGCATCTCCGGATGCATGTTGGAGGTTGAACGCAGCGATGCGGATCCTGGTCGTCGGTGCCGGCGCAACCGGCGGGTACTTCGGCGGACGATTGGCGCAAGCTGGTCGAGACGTGACGTTCCTGGTGCGGCCGGTGCGTGCGGAGCAACTGCGGGCGGACGGGCTCCGGATCGTGAGCCCGCATGGTGACGTGACGCTTGCGCCGCAGGTCGTGACGGCGGGCGAGATATCCTCGCCGTACGACGTCGTGCTGCTGACGGTGAAAGCCTACGCGCTCGAGAGCGCGCTCGATGACCTTGCGCCGGCGGTCGGCAACGAGACGATGATCCTGCCGGTGCTCAACGGGATGCGGCACATCGACGTGCTCACGGCACGTTTCGGCGAGATGCCTGTGCTCGGCGGCGTAGCCGTCGTGGCGACCACGCTCGACGACGCGGGGCGCATCGTGCAGCTGGCCGACATACAGCAGCTCACCTACGGTGAGCGCAGCGGTGGGTCGTCGGCGCGGATCGAGGCGCTCGATGGGTTGTTGCAGGGCGCCGCCTTCGATGCGAGGTCGTCGACGACGATCATGCAGGCGATGTGGGAAAAGTGGGTGATGCTCGCGAGCCTCGGTGCGATCACGTGCTTGATGCGCGGGACGGTCGGCGAGGTCGAAGCGACGCCGGGTGGCGCCGATCTGGCGTTGCAGATGCTGGCGGAGTGCGCCGCTGTGGCGGCGGCCGAGGGGTATACCCCGAGTGAAGAGTTTCTGACGCGAACGAAGGGCGCGCTGACGGCACCGGGCTCGGGGCTCGCGTCTTCGATGTACCGAGATCTGCAGCAAGGCCGCAGCGTCGAGGTCGATCAGATTCTGGGCGATCTCCTCGTCCGCGCCCACAAGCACGCCGTGCCGGCTACGCTCGTCACCGCAGCGTTCGTCCAGCTCAGCATCTACCAGCGCCGCCTGTGAGCTACTTCACCGCGCAGGTGGCGAGGTTGGCGTTGGTGGGCTTCGTCGCGTGGAGGCCGGCGAATTTGATCTTGGCCAGCGATGGTGAGCTCGAGGTTGGGAATGGGGTCGAGCTCGGCGGGAGGCAGTTCGACGCCAGCAAGAACGCCATGACGTTGGCGTACTGCCCGGGAGAGAGCGAGCCAGGATTGTTGAACGGCATGTTCTCGAAGACGGTCGTGCGCATGTCGGACAGCGTCCATTTGTTGCCGGCGGCAGTGGTGAGGAACTCCTTGCCTGCAACGGCGGGCCCGGCGCTGCCCTGCAGATCGGCGCCGTGGCACTGCAGGCAGTACTGGCGATAGATCGGCGCACCCGCGTGGGCTTGCGCCGCGGTGTACGGGACGGCTGACGCAGGTGACGCGGTCGAACGCGTTCTTTGCACGTTCGGTACGGCAGTTGCGCGCGTTCGTTGCATCCGCGTTCCGTGGCCGCAGAGAGCCGCCGTGTCGCGCGGAGCGAGGGTGTAGAGGACGACGGCGTCGCCTCGCACGGCGATGCGGGTGATGTTCAGTCCCGACGGAATCGCTGATGCGGCGGCGCTGCGGGGTAGCGCGACGTAGGCGAGGCGGCCGGCAGCGACGCCGTAGGACGGTGCGCTCGGCGCGGTGGCGCAGGCGGCGACGATGCGGGCTCCGGCGGGGGCGGCGAGCGCGGTGGTTGCGAGCGCGCCGCTGAGTCCGCCGAGCACGCCGTCCTGTGACGGGCGACCGACGACGAGTGCGATGTTGGCCAGCGCGCGCGTCAGGTCGGTCTGATAGTCTTCCATCTCCTTTTCGCCGAACGCGTCTTGGAGATCGGCCGCGGCGGCAAGAACGTTGATCTTCGCACCCTGGACGGCGGGCGTCCACGGCGACGTGCCGACCTTGTCGAGGATCTGGTCGAGGTGGCCGAGCGCGCCGACGCCATCGCCCGGATCTCCGAACGATCGCGCGTACCCGTCGTCGCGGCGGCCGACCAGTGCGTTCATTGCCCGGTGCGCGGCGCGCAGATACGCGCCGTGACCGACGGCGTACCCGTCCTCGATGCGCACGATTTCCCCCACCGCCGCGTGGATGTCGGCGAGTGCGGCAAGCGCGCCGGCATGATCGTCGGACGCCGCCCGCGCCGGAGGCGAACCGCCTACGGCGAGGGCGACGACGAGAGCCAACACGATCGTGCGCATCGAGAACCTTCGGTGGATCAGTGGTTCAGGGGATCAGGGGAGAGCAAAGGCGGTGATCGTCGCCGCTGTCGGGTGCTTGTAGCTCCCCTCTAGCGTCGGTGCACCTTTGTTGAAGCGCGGGTCGGCGAAGTTGACGCCGGCCGGTCCGGCCGCAATGGCGACGTAACGCTTTCCGCCGACCACGTACGTGTCGGGCGGAGCTTGGATCGTCATCCCGGTCGGGAAGTGCCACAGGACGTTTCCCGTCTTCGCATCGTACGCGGTGAAGTCGCCGTTGACGCCACCGGTGAACACGACACCGGATGACATCGAGAGCGCGCCGCCGATCTGCGGGAACGCGAGGTGTTTGCGCCACATGAACTTGCCGGTACCGATATCGACCGCGTTCATGTAGCCCGTGCTCGGACCGGACAGCGACGGGAAGGCGCCGCCCAGGTAGAACTGACCGGAGACGTAGGTCGCGGTGCCCTGCGACTTCCAGACGCCGCACTGGTCGACGCTCGGAACGTAGAACGCATTGGTGTCGGACATATAGCTGCCGCCGTTGAATTCCACGCCGCCGTTGGTGTTCGGACAAGCGATGTTGCCCGCGCGGTTCGGCTCGGTGTTCTGGCCTTTTTGGGTGCTCACGGCGAGGTGGTAGACGAGCGTGCCGGTCTTTGCATCGAGCACCCAGAAGTTCCCGCCCTTGTCGCCTGCGGCGACGAGGTTGCGCGACGCGCCGTTCACCATCCCGGAGAACAAGACCGGCGGCATCGCCGGATCCCAATCATGCGTATCGTGCGGGATGAACTGGTGATACCACTTCATCTTCGGCGTGGCGCCGCTGATGTCGAGCGCGATCATGGAGTTGGAGTAGAGGTTCGAACCCTTGCGAATCGTCCCGAGGAAGTCGGGCTGCGGGTTGCCGGCGTCCACGTACAGCGTGCTGGTCGCCGGATCGATTGCGATCCCGCTCCAGATCGCGCCGCCGCCGCGCTTCCAGGAATCGCCCGTCCACGTGTTGTGGCCGGGTTGACCGGGTCCGGGGATGGTGTAGAAATCCCATAGCCGTTTCCCGGTCGCCGCGTTGAACGCGGAGATGTAGCCGATCCCGCCCCAATCGCCGTTCGAGGCGCCGAGCAAGAGCATGTTCTTGTACGGCACCGGCTGCATCGTGTAGAACGTGTTCGTCACATCATGCGCAGCCACGATGTTCCAGGCGACTTTTCCGGTCGTCGCGTCGAGCGCGATGAGATGGCCGTCGAGCGTCGCCTCGTAGACCTTGCCGTTGAGCAGTGCGACGCCGCGGTTGGCGGAGAACGCGATGACGTGCGGCTTGTAGGGGAAATGCCACTTCAGCGCTCCGGTCGCCGCGTCGAGCGCATACACGTCGTTGTGCGACGACGTCACGTACATCGTTCCGTTCCAGACGATCGGCGACGTCTCGAGCGGACCACGCGCATCGACCGGCGCGCTCCACGCCTTCTTGAGGGTGCCGACGTTCGCCGGCGTGATATCCGTCTCGGAGATGTAGCGGTTGCCGCTGTAGTCGCGGGCCGGCAGGACCCAGTTCGATGCGTCTTGATCCGCGTTGGCATATGCCGTCGCGTCCGGCCACGTACTTTGCGCGCCGGTTCGCAGCGACCCGGTCGCCGTGATCAAGCCAATGAGGACGGCGAGACCGACGAGTGCTCTCATCGTTCGCTTCATGATGCCTCCTTCCAGCATTCCGCTGGAACGGCTGGCTTGCCCGGCGCTGGCCGCTGGTCCTGTTGCGGCGCGTCGCCGCGGGCCATCAGGCGAGCGCTGGCACGACCGGAAGCAGGAGGGACGCCGGGTGCGCCGGCCCGGTGTGCAGCGCGTTGGTCCCGCCGAAGACCGCCGGCGGACGGTCTCGCGGATCGTCGTGCAGGAACGGGCCGCAGCCCGTCATCTCGTTCTTGAAGTTCGACAGGCGCCCGCCGCTGGGGCCGGGATACCGGTAGTCGTTGCCCCGCACGGAGAGCGCGAGCCGATAGCCGGCGGGCAGGACGATGGAGGTCGGCCACAGCTCGACGTCCAGCTGCACCACCCCGCCGGGGACGAGCGGTTCGATTCCGTCGTGGCGATGGTACGGCCGGTAGGCGGTCGTCAGCTGCGGGTCGAGCGCGCGATGCGACGCGCGCAGCCAGCCTTGCGCGAGCGGCGTGTGCGGGTCGATCGCACCTTGAAAGACGACCTCGGCGCCGCCGGGCGCGAACGCCCGCAGCACGACGAAGACGTCGGCATCGGCGGTCGACGACGAGACGAACAGGCGCGCGGCCAGTGGTCCGGTGATCTCGGTCTCGCGTTCGAGCGGGTCGCCGGCGAAGGTGAGTCCCTCACCCGCCGGATCGTATTCGGCACGGGTCTCGGATCGCGGCGGCGCGTCGCGCAACGACCGTGCCGCCGGGTCGAGGTAGAACGTCGTCCACCGCGTGCGCGCGAGCGGCCACTCGTCCTCGTGCCGCTCCTCGAAGCGGTCGAGGTGGCGCACCTGTAGCCGGACACGCGGCCAGTCGCGCAGCGCGGATTCGCCTTTGAGATAGTGCGAGAAGAACTGCTTCTGCAGCCGAACGCCGTAGTCGGTGTAGAACTCGGTCCAGTGCTCGATGCCGTGAATCTCGAGCCACTTCTCACGCGACGCGGCGCGCACGTAGCCTTCGAAGTTGCCGCGCGGGTGCAGACCCTGACCGCCCCAGTTCGCGGCCGAGAACAGCGGCACGGTCACCCGCTCCCAGACCGGCGAACGCGCGCGGTGATACTCGTCGTCGAGCGGATGCGCTCGGATGTCGGCGCCGAAGTCGGTGCGATTGCGCGCCAGCTCATCGTCGGGGAGCGTCGGTGGACCGCAGGCCGGCTCGCCGGTGACGGCGCTGCGCGGTCCGCGTTCGCCGACGCCGTGCTGCACGGTCTTCACCTGCATGTCGTACCAGTTCTGCGCGAACGTGCACAGGATGCCGCCGTGATGCGTGACGTCGCGGTAGAAGTCGGCCGCGCCCTCCCACGCGCAGATCGCCGCCAGATGCGGCGGCTGCAGCGACGCGACGTACCACTGGTTCATCGCGTAGTAGGAGATGCCGTTGAGTCCGACCTTGCCGCTGCTCCACGGCTGCGTGCCGGCCCACGCGATGCACGCCGCGAGATCGCGCGTCTCGCGCGGCGACCAGGGGTCGAGAAACCCCGGCGAGCGGCCGGCGCCGCGCGAATCGACGCGCGCGCAGACGTACCCGTCGGGCACCCACTTCTCGGGATCGACGACCTCCCAGTTCTGATAGCGGTTGGTCGAGCCGGCGGTGACGTCGGGATGCTGCTCGGCCATCCGGTTCCACGCACTCGGATAGCCGTCCTGAAACGCGAGCCCTTTCGCGTACGGGCCGTAACTCAAGATGACCGGGAAGCGGCCGTCGCCGGTCGGGCGAAACACGTCGGCGCGCAGCACCACTCCGTCGTCCATCGGAATCGCGACGTCCCAGTCGATCTGCATGGCAGGTTCCGCGCCGCCGGTCTCCATATCAGGACCTACGCGCAACGCCGCCCGATCTCCCCACCATCTCCGAGGTCACACCGGTTGACGACGCTCGACGGAATCGCGGTCTACGGACACTTCATCGGGGGACGAGAGCGTCCGAGCGCGGACGCGCGCGTCTTCGAGGTGCGCAATCCCGCCAACGGCGAGTTGGTCGCGCGCGCCGCCGAGGGCGGTGCCGCCGACATCGCCGCGGCGATCGATGCGGCGAGCGACGCGTTCACCGACGGACGGTGGTCGCGGCTCGCGGTGCGCGAGCGCCAGCGCATCCTGAACCGTTTCGCCGACGCGATCGAAGCGGAGCTGCCCGAGCTCGCGACGCTGGAGTCGACCTGCGTCGGCCGGCCGCTGCGCGAGATGCGCGCGCAACTGAGCAGGATCCCCGAGTTCTACCGCTACTTCGCCGCCGTCGCGCGCACCGCCGAGGACGCCGTGACGCCGTTCGAAGGGCCGTACCTCAACTACGTGCGGCGCGTTCCGCTCGGCGTCGTGGGACAGCTCACGCCGTGGAACCATCCGCTGCTGATCCTCACCAAGAAGCTCGCGCCCGCGCTGGCGGCTGGGAACTGCGTGGTTGCCAAGCCGTCGGAGTACACGCCGCTGACCACGCTCGAGCTCGCCCGCATCGCGCGGGACGCCGGCGTTCCTGACGGTGCGTTCAACGTCGTCAGCGGCTTCGGCGCCGAGGCCGGCGCGGCGCTGTGCACCGACCAGCGCGTGCGCAAGCTCGATCTGACGGGCGGTACCGAGACGGGACGCGTCGTCGCGAAGCTGGCCGGCGAAAACCTCGTGCGCGTCACCTGCGAGCTGGGCGGCAAGGCGCCGGTGATCGTGCTGCCGGACGCCGATCTCGACCGCGCCGCCGCCGGCGCGACGTTCGCGGCGTTCATCGCGTCCGGTCAGACGTGCGTCGCCGGCACGCGCGTGCTCGTGCACGAGCGCCAAGCCGACGCGCTGATCGAACGGATGGTGAGGCGCGCGCGAGCGATTCGCATCGGCGACCCGCTCGATCTCGCGACCCAGCTCGGTCCGCTCGTCTCGGCAGCGCAGCTGGCGCGCACCGAACGGTACGTCGAGATCGGCCGCGCCGAAGGCGCGACGATTGCCTGCGGCGGCCGTCGGCCGGGCGGCGCGCTCGCGACGGGGTTCTTCTACGAGCCGACGATCTTCACGGACGTGCAGCCGTCGATGCGCATCGCGCAGGACGAGATCTTCGGCCCGGTCACCTGCGTGCTGACCTATAGCGACGTCGACGAAGCGGTGCGCATCGCCAACGACATCCCGTTCGGCCTGGCGGCCTCGATCTGGACCGCCGACGCCGCGCGCGGTATGAAGCTCGCCGAGCGATTGGAATGCGGCGTCATCTGGATCAACGATCACCACCGCATCGACCCGTCGCTGCCCTGGGGCGGCATGAAAGACAGCGGCATGGGCCGCGAAACAGGCCTCGAAGGCTACCGCGAATACACCCAAACGAAAAGCGTTATCGTCAACCTCGAAGACCCCATCGACTGGTACGCCACCGACGAAATCTTGCGGCTCAGCTAAATCGCGATCGCGGGTAACGGCAAGAGAGGGGCTCCAGGCACGATTCCCAGTCCTGTCTACTACGAACCGATCGCCGCAATGAGTTCCTGCGCATCCTCGGCGTCCAACGGAGCGTGGAACAAGTAGCCTTGGGCCACCTCACACGACATTGCGAGGATAGCTCGCGACTCCGCGTGGGTCTCAATGCCTTCGGCCACGACGATTAATCCAAGGTCATGCGCTAGAGCGACGACAGCACGAACGATCTTTGCCTGGTCACCGCCTTGATCGATTGCCGTGACGAAGGATCTATCCACCTTGACGCCGGTCAGCGGAAATTTCGCCAGGTAGCTCAGCGAGGCATAGCCTGTGCCGAAGTCATCGACGTGGATTCCGACACCAATTGCGCGGATCCCGGCGAGCGCCGCGATCACCGCTTCGGTGTTCTCGAGCATCGCGCTTTCGGTTATCTCGATGTTCAGCAACTTCGGGTCCAGTCCCGACTTAGCCAGGACGACACCAATGTATGACGGAAAGTCGGTATGCTCGAACTGCCTCGCCGAGACGTTCACGCTCATCGTCAGCCCCGCGGCCTGAGCGAACTGACGTTGCCACATCCGAAGCTGACGGCATGCTTCCCCGAGCACCCATCGATCGATTGCGACGATTGCTCCTGTGCTCTCCGCGACCGGAATGAAGTCGCATGGCGGCAGCAAACCACGCTGCGGATGCCGCCAGCGAAGGAGCGCTTCGAAGCCGATCACCCGTCGATTGCGCGCGGTCACTATCGGCTGGTACTTCAGAAAGAGTTCGTTCCGTTCGACGGCGTGACGAATATCGGCCTCGAGCTGATGACGCGACAATCCACGCTCGCGCAGGCTCTCGTCGAAAACGACGGTTTGTTCGTGGTCCGTTCCTATCTTGGCCTCGTACATCGCGATGTCGGCATCACGAATGACGTCAGCGGCAAAGTCGTAGGAGGAGCCTCCGAGGACGATGCCGATGCTCGCCCCCACGACCCGGTCGGAGCCTTGCACGCCGAACGGGAGCGCAAGGGCCGAGTGAACACGCTTTGCGAATGCATCCGCCGCAGACTCGCTCGCTATGGAGTCCAGCAGGATCGCAAACTCATCGCCCCCGATCCTTGCGACGATGTCCTCGGGCCGCACGCAAGAGACGAGCCTTCCCGCAGCTTCCTTGAGTACGATGTCGCCTTCGAGATGTCCGAAGTCGTCGTTGATGGCTTTAAAATCTTTGAGGTCGAGGTAGAGCAGCGCGAACCGCTGGAGCGGATGACGTTTCGCCCTCGCGATCAAGCGCTGAAGATGATCCACCAGCAGCGCACGGTTTGGCAGCCCCGTGAGCGAGTCGTGAAATGCCCGATCCCACATTCCTCGCTCCGCTGCTCGCCGGGCCGTCACGTCATGGGCGGTCGCCGCGAATCCCTCGACCGCAACGTCGCGCTCGGCATTGAGGAGGGTCAAGCGCCGGACCGCCATGAAATGCGTGCCGTCCTTCCGCAACTGTGTGCCCTCGATTTCGAGTTGACCCTTCTTTCGAGCCTGGGACAGTTCGCGCTGCGGTATGCCGCGCGCTACGTCTTCAGGAATGAAAAGTGTCGCGAAGTTTCGACCCACGATCTCGTTTGCGGCGTAGCCAAACGTTCGTTCAGCGCCGGAATTCCAAACGGTAATGTCGCCCTCCGGCCCAGTTGAAAAGATCGCGTGCTCGGTAACGCTCTCCATCAAGAGCCGGAACCGTTCCTCACTCTGGCGCAACGCGATTCCCGCTTCATATCGCTCCGTGCTGTCGCGAACGATCTTGGTGAAGCCGAGTTGCTTTCCGCTCGAATCTCGTATCGGTTGGACGGTATTCGTAGCCCAGAAGCGGCTCCCATCCTTTCTCACATGCAAGCAGTCGCGGTTGACTCTGCCGTCCGCGATCGCCTGTCGCATCTCGAGGGCCGGCCAACCGGCCGCAATATCCTCGGGTGTAAAAATCTGCGAGAAGTTACGTCCCACGATCTCAGAGCGATCGTAGCCGAAGGTGCGGACGGCGCCCGTATTCCATGTTGCGATTGCGCCGTCCGAGGTGACCGTGAACACCGCGTATTCAGTCAGGCTGTCCCATATCGAGCTCGAGAACTCTCGATCGATGTCGGTCGTCTGGTTCTGGAGTTTCGATACACTGCCGCGAGTCTTCGGCGCGACTGATGGCAGACTCGCTGCTGAACGCGCCTTTACCGTCCCGCGCCCGGAAGCGGGCTTCTTAGAGTGCAATTGAGATGAAGCTGGCACGAGACGTTCGGCTCTCCGAAGCTCGGAACGGCAGTTGACGCTCACGACAGCTTCGAACGGCCAGTATATCACGGAGGGCACGGCATACCGCGGATTTCAGGTGGTTAAGCCGACTTGTCATACAGACAATCGTAACTGGATCTGCCTGTGTGATCTCTTTTGCTCACAAATCGGATCGGCGTAGCTCACCGCTACCGCAGACACCTCGATCGCAGCATTGGTGCCTTGGAACGATTCCATCAGTCGCCTTGCGGTGACATCCTCGTCGGCCGGGCGTTTCGGATCCAAGGATCGACCAGCAGCTTGATTTGCGCGGCCCGGCCTTCGAGCATCGGGACGAGGCCGTCTTCGACGATCCGTTCGAGTGGGATCGCGCTCGGCGCGACTGCTTGCCACACGGCGGGATCGGCGGCCAGCAAACGCGCAGCTTCGGGAACGTCGTCACGGCCGATCAGCGCGTTGGTGCCGACGATCTCGAGCTCTTTGCTCGTAACGCGGCGAGCGTCGACCGTCACCGGGTGTTTGGCGATGCCGACTTCAACGAGCCGACCGCCGGCGTCGACCGCTGCGATCGCCGACGCGATGCCGGCGTCACTGCCGCTGACCTCGAACACGAGCGTCGGTACGAATCCGAGCGCGGCCAACGCGCTCGTCAGCGCGACCGCATCACCGGCGGTCACGGTCTCGATCGCGCCGAGCCCGCGCGCGATCGCCAACCGCTCCGCCGAGATATCAGCCGCTACGACGCGCGCGCCGTGCTGCGCAAGCGCGAAGGTCAGGAACGCCCCGATCCCGCCGGCACCGATCACCAGCACGTTCTCGCTGATCTGCGGCCGGCCGCGGCGCAGCGCGTGCACGGCGATCGCCATCGGCTGCGTCAGCACCGTTACGTCGTCGCTCAGCCCGAACGGCTCGGCGCGAAACACGATGTGGGCGGGGACGCGCACGAACTCGGCCAGCCCGCCGTCGCGGTGCAAGCCGACGGTCGCGTACAGCGCGCAGATGCTGGTGCGTCCGGCATGGCATTGCGCGCAAACGCCGCACCACAACGCCGCGCCGGTGACGACCGGCTCGCCTTCGGTGAAGCCCTCGACGCCGTCGCCGACTTCGGCGATCCGGCCGGCGAACTCGTGACCCGGAATCAGCGGGCCCAGATGCCCGGTCAGCCCGTGCCGCGCGTGCAGCGGGTACATCTGCGCGCCCGCGTATTCGCTCGCGTCGGTGCCGCAGATCCCGTTGGCGTGCACGCGCACCAGGACTTCGCCGGGCGCCGGGCGCGGTCGCGGGACATCCTCGATCCGGATGTCGCGCGGGCCGTGATAGACCGCCGCGCGCATCGTCCCCGCCATGGAGCGCGATCTTGGCGATTCGAGGACCGAGGCCTGGCGCGTTGAAGCGGGCGCGATGCTCTCGCACGGCCGCATGACCTACACGCCCGCGTTCGCGCGCCCGCCGCTCGCACCGTTCCCGGGCGGGTCGCGCCTCGCGCTCCACCTGATCGTCAACGTCGAGGTGTGGGACTACGCCAAGCCGATGCCGCGCACCGCACTACCGCCGCCACAAGGCGGTGGCACGGTGCCCGACGTTCCGAACTTCGCCTGGTACCAGTACGGCCAGCGCGTCGGGATGTGGCGGCTACTCGACACGCTCGGCAAGTACGGTGCGCGCGCGACGCTGAGCGTGAACTCGGCCGTCTGCCGCGAGTACCCGCAGATCATCGAGCGGACGACGGCAGCGGGTTGGGAGATGATGGCGCACGGTGTCGTGCAGCGCACGATGGCCGGCGTCGACGACGAGCGCGCCGTCATCTACGAAGCGCTCACCGAGATCGAGCGCGCAACCGGCACGCGACCGCGCGGGTGGCTCGGACCCGCGCTCGTCGAAACCGAACGCACCCTGGACCTGCTGGCGGAGGCGGGACTCGTCTACTGCGGTGATTGGGGGCCGGCCGACGACCTACCATTCGATCTCGACGTGCGGAATGGCCGCATGATCGCGATTCCGTATGCGATCGAAACCAACGACATCGTCGTCTACGCCGTCGAGCGCCAGCCCGCCGAGGAGCTCTACGCGCGTTGCGCCGCCGCCCTCGAAACGCTCTTCACCGAAAGCGCCGGCAGCGCGCGCATCCTCGCGGTCGCATTGCACCCGTACCTGAGCGGAACGCCGGCTCGCATCGCCGTCATCGACCGCATCGTCGCGCTCGCCCGCGAACGCTACGGCGCCGTCACCCTCACCGCCGGCGAAATCCACGACTGGTACGTCGCGCAAGTTCCCGCGCCGCGCTAACGCTATCGCGGGCCACAGTTACTTCTGGAGGCCGCCGGTTGGGTCGAGTGGGCCGCCGGGGTCGAGCGGGCTGCGGTCGTCGTCGTGCATTCCGGGCGGTAGGCCGGTCGCCGGGTCGGTGTCGCCGCTCTTGCGGGTCACCGGCACGCGCTCGGAGGGCGTACGGTTCTCGGCGACGCGCTCGTCGGTCTCGGTCCGTTCGCTCGATCGATCCTCGTTCATGCCGCTATCATTCCCGGCGGTGCCCCACCCTACGCGTCACAGGTGGCTATCCGTATGAACGCGGATCATCCTCGATGCAGAACTACCGGGTCAGCATGGTCGGCGGTGCGCAACTCGACGTCGACGAGCACGAGATGGCGATCATCCGCGCCACGGCGGCTGCCGCGCTCAACGGCGAAGCGACACCGATCATCTCGGTCATGCTCAGCGGTGCGGACGGGACCAGCACGAAGGGTCCCATGATCAACGTGCTCCAAGTCGTCTCCATCGACGACGTGCCACGCGCCGGCGTTTAGCGCGGAATGACGGCGGTCGCTTCGATCTCGACTTTGGCTTCGTCTTCGAGCAGGGCCGCGACCGCCACGACCGACATCGCCGGGAAATGCCGGCCCATCGTCTCGCGGTAGGCTTCGCCGATCTCGCGCTGCGCGGCGAGATACTCACGCTTGTCGGTGACGTACCAGGTCAATCGCACCACGTGCTCGGGCCGCGCGCCGGCTTCGGCCAGCACCGTGACGACGTTGCGCAGTGCCTGCCGCACTTGGCCGGTCAGATCGCGCGCGGCGAAGCGCCCCTGTTCGTCCCAACCGACCTGACCGCTGACGAACACGCCCGTGCCCTCGGCGCTGACGCCGCAGGCGAACCCCTTCGGACGCGGCCAGCCGGGCGGCTGCAGGATCGTCATGTCGTCTGCTCCGCCGTGCGCAGCTTGTAGCGCTGCAGCTTGCCGGTCTGCGTGCGCGGCAGCTCATCGACGAACTCGATCGCGCGCGGGTACTTGTACGGCGCGATCCGCGCCTTGACGAACTCCTGCAGCTCGGTTGCCAGCACGGCGTCTCCCGGCGCACCTTCGTTCAGCAACTTGTCCTGAGGCTCTCGAAGGAGGACGAACGCTTTGACGATCGTGCCGCGCGCTTCGTCGGGCACGCCGACGACCGCGCACTCGAGCACGCGCGGGTGCTCGAGCAGCGCGCCCTCGACTTCCGGTCCGGCGATGTTGTAGCCCGACGAGACGATCATGTCGTCGGTTCGCGCCTGATACCAGAAGTAACCGGCTTCGTCGAGCAGGTACGCGTCGCCGGTCAGATTCCAGCCGTTCTGCACGTAGTCGCGCTGGCGCGGGTCGGCCAAATAGCGGCAACCCGTCGGGCCCTTCACGGCGAGGCGGCCGACGTTGCCCGGCGGCAGCGCGACACCGTCGTCGTCGAGGATGCACGCGACGTAACCCGGGACGGGCTTTCCGGTCGCGCCCGGCCGGATCTCGTCACCCGACGCCGCGATGAAAATGTGCAGCATCTCGGTCGAACCGATCCCGTCGATGATCCGCACGCCCGACGCGTTCTCCCACATCGTGCGCGTCGCGACCGGCAGCGTCTCACCGGCCGAGACGCACGCGCGCAGCGTGCCGAGCCGCGCGCGGTCGACCAGCGGCGCCATCGCACGATATGACGTCGGCGCGGTGAACAGCACGGTCGCACCGAGATCGTAGACCGCACCGAGCAGCGCTTCGGGGGTCGGCTTCTCGATGAGCACGGTCGACGCGCCGGCGCGCAGCGGGAACAGCAGCGCGCCGCCGAGCCCGTAGGTGAACGCCAGCGGCGGCGTCCCGGCGAAGACGTCGTCCGGCGTCGGCCGAAACGACGACGGCGGAAACGTGTCGCACACCGCCAGGATGTCGCGGTGGAAGTGCATCGTGCCCTTCGGGCGGCCAGTCGTCCCCGAGGTGAAGGCGATCATGCACACGTCGTCCGAGGCGGTCGCGGCGTTCTCGAAGGTGGCCGGTTGCCGAGCCGCCAGCGCCGCGAGCCCGGTCGAACGGTCGTCGTGCGAGAACACGACGGTCCGCAGCGTCGGACACGACGGCAGCGCGCTCTGCAGGTCCTCGCTCAGCCGCAGGTCGCAGATCGCGTGCGTCACCTCGGCCGCGGTGATTACGTCGACCAGCTCCTTGGCGCGCAGCAGCGGCATCGTCGTGACCGCGATGCAGCCGGCCTTGACGACACCTAGCCAGCATGCCGCCATCACGTCGTTGTTGAAGCCGCGCAGCAGCACGCGATTGCCCGGCACGAGGCCGAGCTCGCGCACGAGCACGTTCGCGATGCGGTTGGCCTCGTCGAGCAGCTGCGCATAGGACAGGCGGCGCTGCCCGGAGACGATCGCCGGACGCGCGCCCAGTCCACGCGCGACGGTGGCGTCGAGCAGCTCGGCGCCAGCGTTGAGTTGCGCGGGATACTGCAGCTCGGGCAGCCTGTACAGGAACTCGGGCCACTGATCGCGCGGCGGCAGCCGGTCGCGGGCGAACGTGTCGACGTGCGCGGTAACGGTGGTCATCAATCTCCCTCGAACACGGGTGCGCGCTTGGCGGCGAACGCATCGTACGCGCGCCGGAAGTCCTTTGTTTGCATGCAGATCGCCTGCGCCTCCGCTTCGGCCTCGATCGCCTCGTCCAATCCCATCGACCACTCCTGATGCAGCATCTTCTTCGTCATCGCATGCGCGAACGTCGGCCCGTCCGCCACCGCGCGCGCGAACGCGTGCGCCTCGTCGAGCAACGACTCCGGCGCGCACAGCCGGTTGAAGAACCCCCACGCCAGCGCGTCGTCGGCGCCCAGCGCGCGCCCGCTGTAGAGCAGCTCGGCGGCGCGGCCGTGCCCGATCACGCGCGGCAGCAGCGAGCACGCGCCCATGTCGGCGCCGGCCAGACCGACGCGGCTGAACAGAAAGGCGACCCGCGCGCCCGGCGTGCCGTAGCGCACGTCGCTGGCCAGCGCCAGCATCGCGCCCGCTCCCGCGCAGGTACCGTCGACCGCCGCCACGATCGGCTGCGGGGAGGCGCGCATCGCCTTGACTACGTCGCCCGTCATGCGCGTGAAGGCCAGCAGCTCCGGCATCGCCATTCGGGTGAGCGGCCCGATGATCTCGTGCACGTCGCCGCCCGAGCAGAAGTTTCCGCCCGAACCGGCGACGACGACGGCGGCGACGTCGCTCGCGTACGTCAGCCCGCGAAACAGATCGCGCAGCTCCGCGTACGATTCGAAGGTGAGCGGGTTCTTGCGCTCGGGCCGGTCGAGGGTGATCGTAGCGACGCCGTCCTCGACCTGCCAGCGGAAGTGCCGCGCGGCGTAGGGCGCGTACGGCTGATCTGCGTTCATTGCGGTCGATCGCTTTCGAGAGCGTTGAGGTGGCGCTTGAGCTTGGCGAGCAGCGCGTGCAGCTGGGTGCGCTCGGCGACCGAGAGGCCGGCGAACATCGTCACGATCCAGCTCTCGTGCCGGGCCGCCATCTCGCCGAAGGCCCGCCTTCCGGCGGCGCTGAGCTTCACGATCGATGCGCGCCGATCGCCGGGCGCGACGCTGCGCGTGATGAGCCCTTCGGCGACGAGCTGGTCGGCGATGCGCGTGACGTTGCCGCCGGTGACCATCATCCGCTGTGAGATCTCGGTCATGCGCAGTCCGCCCGGGCTGCGCTCGAGCTGCGAGAGGAAGTCGAAGCGCGGCAGCGTCGTCTCGAACGCGTCGCGCAAACCGCCCGCGACCGCGCCTTCGACCAGCTTCGTGCACGCCAGCAGCCGCAGCCACACGCGCACGGACAGATGGTCGTCGTGGGTAGCACGCGACTCGGCGTCGACCGCCATCAGTGCTGCACCTCACCGCCGTCGACGACGATCGCCTGTCCGGTCACCGCGCCCGAGTCCGGCCGGCATAGCCACACCACTGCGCTCGCGACCTCCTCGGGCTTCACGAACCTTCCTAGCGGGTTGCGCACCAGCAGCGTGGCGGCGGCGTCGTCCTCGCTGCGGCTCGTCGCCGACGCGATCGACGCCAGCGCGCGGTCGAGCATCGCCGACTCGGTGAAGCCCGGACAGACGGCGTTGACCGTGATCCCCTTCGACGCGAGCTCGGTGGCGAGCGACCGGGTGAAGCCGACCACGCCGTGCTTGGCGGCGCAGTACGCCGCGATGTACTTGCCGCCGACCAAGCCCGCCGTGCTCGCGATGTTGACGATCCGGCCGTGTCCCGAC
>Ga0302324_100005807_pt1 | contig 26836 bp, 14 predicted proteins | sample Palsa_T0_1_FD_201949 | JGI IMG/M metagenome (GOLD analysis project Ga0302324, IMG submission 201949) | Peat permafrost microbial communities from Stordalen Mire near Abisko, Sweden - Palsa_T0_1 | ecosystem: Environmental > Terrestrial > Soil > Palsa > Peat permafrost | place: Sweden: Abisko...
GCTCGGCGACTTGGCGGCCAAGGGCGATGACCGGGGCGATCTGGTCGTCGGCCAGCGGTTCCATGTAGGTCTTGCGCCTGAGGGCCGCCTCGATGAAGGGCGCGAGTTCCTCCTCCTTGCGCCTGACCCGTTCGGTCTCCCGGGCCTTGAAATCACCCATGACCTCGGCGGCGAAGAGTTCGAGGGCCTCGCAGATATGATCATGACGGTTGCGGCCGCCCTGCTGGATGAACGACACCTGATCGACGCCGCAATCCTCGAACTTGCGGAGATGCTCGCGAAGCCCTTCGGGGGTGGCGATGCCGCCCTCGGCGACCGCCCCGTCGGGCATTTTGGCCGAGGCGGCCTGGAACTTCGCCCAAATATCGGTGCGTCCGGGAATCTGTTCGCCGAAGCCATAGTGCCAGCCGAGGGCGAACTGGAAGAAGCGGAAACCCTCCTGGAACCGTCGCCGGGCTTCGTCGCGGTCGCGGTGCAGGCCGAAACTCGAAACCATGGCGATATTGGCGTTCACGGCATGGCCGATAGGGACACACTCCTCCTTGAGGATCCTGTAGTAGTCATCGACCCACTGCCTCGCTTCGGCAGGGTCGACGAAGGCGAAGGTGAGGGCGCCGATGCCCAGCCGCGCCGCGAGCTTGATCGTCTCGCGGTTCGAGCAGGCGACCCATAGCGGCGGATGGGGCTTCTGCACCGGCTTGGGGACGATGTTCCTGGTCGGCATCGAGAAGTACCGCCCTTCGAAACCCGGGTAAGGATCCATCGCCATCATGTTGGCGCACTGCTCGACGCCCTCGCGCCAGGCGTTTCGCTTCTCTTCTACCGGCACCCGATAGCCGCCTAGCTCCAGAAGCGCGGAGCTCTCGCCAGTGCCCCACTCGACCCTGCCCCTCGATACCAGGTCGAGAGTGGCGATTCGTTCGGCGACCCGGGCGGGATGGTTGTAGCCGGGAGGCATCAGCACGATGCCATGACCCAGGCGGATGGTGCGGGTGCGCTGCGAGCAGGCGGCGAGGAAGACCTCCGGGGCCGAGGAGTGGGAGTATTCCTCCAGGAAGTGGTGCTCGACCTCCCAGACATTGTCGAAACCCAGGCGGTCGGCGAGTTCGACCTGATCGAGGGCGTCCTGGAAGAGCTGCAACTCGAGACCCTCGGTCCAGGGGCGGGGGAGCTGATGTTCGTAGAAAATGCCAAATCTCATCGCTGAGGTCCTTCAATCCCAACGCCCGGCCCGGGCGCGCTTCCTTTCGGCGGTGGTCGCCGTCTCCACAGCTTCCGCCGCCTCCTCGTCGGCTTCGGGCGTGGCCATGGACGGCACGACGAGGCCGGCGTCCGGGGCCTGGCCTATCGGTTCCTCCTGGAGCATCCGCGCCCGACGCCAGCCGCCAAAGCGGTAGTAGAGCGCGGTGAGCGTGCTCGAAGTGATCGTGCCTAGCGGAAAGCTCCACCAGATGGCGTCCTGACCCAACCTCGGGGTGAGCGCGACCGCGAAGGGGATGCGGATCCCGACCATGGAGATGATCAGGATGATGAGCGGCACCCATACCGCGCCGGTCGATCGCACCACTCCGGAGAGGGAGAAGGTGATCGAGAAGAGGACGAAGCCCCAGAGCACGGTCTTGTTGATGTGCTGAGCCAGCGGGATCGCCGGCGAACCGTGCGGCAGGAGTATGCCCAGGACGAAGTCGTTGAAGGCGTAGAGCAGCAGGGCGAAGGTCCCGGTGACGACGAGCCCGGAGATCACGCCGGACCTGGCGACCTTGGCGACCCGGTCCCACCTGCCGGCGCCGACGTTCTGCGCGGCCATCGAGGACACCGACGCGCCGATCGCCATCGTCGGCATTTGCAGGTAGCTCCAGATGATGGAGGAGATCGAGTAAGCGGCGCTGGTGAGCGCTCCGTAGCCATTGACCATGGTGATCATCACCAGGGCGGTCCCCGACATCACCAGCATCTGCACTCCCATGGGAAGACCACGGGTAACGATCGACTTGAAGATCGCAAGATCGGGCCGCAGGAGGTGAAACTCGCCCGGCCGCAGCAGCAGGATGCTGTTCTTCCGGTAGAGATGGATAATCAGGAAGATCAGCGCCGTTCCCTGGCCGATCAGGGTCGACGTCGCCGAACCGGCGATGCCCATCTTCGGAAATGGCCCGATCCCGCGGATCAGCAGCGGGTTCAGGGTCACGTCGATGACGATGGCCAGGGCCAGGAAATAGAAAGGCGTCGTCGAGTCGCCGGCGCCCCTCTGGGCCATCTGCATGAAGACGAAGAAGTACATGAACGGCACCGAGGCGAAGATGATCCTCAGGTAGATGATGGCGTCGGCCCGCGCCTCGCGGGGGGTGTTCATCAGATCGAGGATGTACGGCGAGAGGAATATCCCCGCCGCGGCGAGCGATACGGAAAGCCCGATGAAGAAGATCGTGGTCGTGCCCATCACCCTCTTGACGAGCTCCAGGTCGCCGGCGCCGACGGCTTGGCCGATGAGGATGTTCGCCGCCATGCCGACCCCGAAGATCGCGCCCAGCATCAGCATCATCACGATGTTGGAATTTCCCAGCGCCGTAATCGCGGTCTCGCCGAGGGTGTGGCTGACCCAGATCTGATTGACCGTCCCGTTCAGCGACTGGAGCGCGTTGCCCCCGAGCAGGGGCAAGGAAAAGAGCAGCAGGGTGCGGGTTATCGGACCTTCAGTGAGGTTGCGGCGGCCATGCAGGTGACCTCGCCCATGGCTTTGAACACCCATCGGAGGGCGCGGCATTTCCGGCCCGCCCGCAGGGGGCGCCTTGGCGTCCATCAGGGGTTCCGCACCGGAACGTCCGCGGCGATCGCCTCGGCCGTGGCGAAGAGGGCTGGGTCGACATCGACTTCGGCGGCGGCCGCGTTCTCGTCGAGCTGTTCCGGCCGGCTCGCACCGACGATGGCGGAGGCGACATTCTCTTCGCGCAACACCCAGGCGAGGGCGAACTGGCTCATGGTGACGCCCGCCTCGCTCACGAGGGGCTTCATGCGTTCAGCGGCCTCCAGTACCTCCGGCCGCAGCCAGCCCCTGATCGGCGCGCCCATGGAATCGCTGGCGCCGCGGGAGTCCTCGGGCGGGGGCGAGCCGGGCGCGTACTTGCCGGTAAGCACTCCCTGCGCCAGGGGCGACCAGACGATCTGGGATATGCCATTGGCTGCGCAGAGGGGGATCACCGCCTTTTCCGGCCGCCGCCAGAGCAGTGAGTACTGCGGCTGACTGGCGACGAAAGGCTCGACGCCCTCGAACGCCAGAGCGTCCTCGATGTTTCGGGGCGACCACTCGGAAAAGCCGATGTAGCGCGTCTTACCTGCCCGCACCGCGGCCGTGAGCGCCTCCATGGTTTCCTCGAGCGGGGTTTCCACGTCGTACCGGTGGCACTGGTAGAGGTCGACGTGATCGACCTTCAGGCGTTTCAGGGACCCATCGAGCTGCTTCTCGATCTGGGAGCGGGCGAGGCCCTTGTCGGTGTCGCTCATCTCGCCGAAGACCTTGGTCGCCAGAATGTAGCTGGACCGTGGAACGCCGGTCAGCGCCTCGCCAAGAAGAGTCTCGGCGGCGCCGCGGCCATAGACGTTGGCGGTGTCGAAGAGATTGATCCCCAGATCGAGGGCCCGCCGGACACACGCCGTCGCCCGTTCCCTCTCGACACCGACGCCGTAGGTCAGCCACGAGCCGAGCGAGATCACCGAGACCTGAAGCTTGCTCGCGCCCAACTGACGATAGCGCATGTCACTCCTCCGCGTCGGCCTCACCCTACAGGGAGGCTAGCCCGCATTCCAAGCTCGATGGGCCTGCCGGCGAAGCGCGGTCCCACAGCGGCCAGAAAAGGAAGGCGCGGGACCTGAGCCCCGCGCCCTTGGAATTGTGCGACTGCGAGCGTCCTAGAACTTGAAGTGAAACTCCACGCCGTAGAGGCGAGGCGGAGTCAGGTCGTAGGCGGTGGCGTAGGCATTTCCGCCGCCGGCCGGGGTGACATCGTAGCCAGCTGCGCCAGCGTCGTAGCCGATCGTGTTGAAGAGGTTCTTCACATAGAGCACGACCTCGTAGTGGTCATGATTCCCGCTCCAGGTGGCGCGAAGATCCACTTGATCCCAGGACGGCGCTTCATAGTAGAACCGCTCGAAGATATCCCCGTAGGACTTGTCCTTCCACACGAAGCTGCCGGAAAGGATCAGGGCGTTGTCGCCGAAGGGGATGGTATAGTTGGCGTTGAGCGCGACCTTGTTTTCCGGCGCATTGGGAAGTTCGTCGCCGTTGACCGCCTGGACGCCGGACGTCCCGACCGGCCGGGCGCCTGGGGCCAGAGCGTGCGTGTCGGCCGCGTCGACATAGCAGGCGCCGATCGGAACAGTCCCCACCAGCTTGCAGCCAGTAAGGATGCTCGTGTGGTCGAGGCCATAGACAAGCGTGATGTTCAGGCGGTCTATCGGTATCCAGGTCGCCGAAAGCTCGAAACCATCGGAGACCGCCTTGGGAATGTTGATGAACTGGGTCTGAATGAGTGTTCCCGCCGTCGTGGTCAGGGGAACGCCGATCGGCGTCTGGTCATCGACATAGTTGTAGTAGAAGGCGTCCGCGTCGAGGATGAACGTATGTCCGAAGGTCTTCTTCACGCCACCTTCGATGTCGTCGACGCTTTCCTGCTTGGCTTCCGGAGCGAAGGCAATCTGACCCGGATTGAGGGCGAAAGCCTTGTAGCCGCGGTTATACCGGAGGTAGGCCAGGGTGTCCGCATCCGGCGTCCACTCGATGCCGGCAGTTCCAGTAAGAGCCGCCGAGTGGTCGCCCAGGCACCGCGTAGCATACCCGGCGTAAGGGCCAGTAGTCGGGAACTGCGTGGCGCAGGTAATGCCTTTGCCCGGCGCGGTGTCGACCTCGAGCTGGGTGATATTGAACGCCGGAAGGTTGGCGCCGAGATTTTGCGCGTTCAGGCCCTCCCCAGCAGGCAAGGTAAAGGCCGGAGGAATGCCCGGAGTGCCAGCGAGAAAGCCAGTGCCTGCCGAGAGGTTACCGAAGTCGACGAAAAGCGCCTCTTCATTGACCGACTTGTAGTCATACGTATATCTCAGGCCGCCCGTAAGTTTGAGCGTGGGCGTTATCTTCCAGTCCACCTGACCGTAGCCGGCGATGCTGTTGACGCTGTCCTGGTAGTCGTAGACGAGATTGTAACGGCCGGGGTTGCCTGGGGCAGCGGTTCCGGCGAGAGTCAGCGGGCTCGCCAACTGCGGTTGCTGGAACTGGCTCCAGCTATCTATATTGTTGTCCGTCTCGTTGTAATAGTAGACACCGGCGATCCACTGCACAGGACTGTTGGTCGTCGAGGCAAAAGTGATTTCGTGACTGAACCACTTGGTCTCGGTCTCGTATTGAAACTGGAGGTCCGGGAACACCGTCAGCGGCGAGCAGGGCACGCCGAACGCCGGCAGGGTGGCGCACTCGCCTCCGGCCGCCAGCGGGATCTGGTACTGCGTGATCCCTGAATTGTCGGCCTCGAAGGGATCGGCGGTGAACAGGTTGTACCGGTACTGATCCCAGCCTCCGACGTATTTGATGTCGAATCCGTCCATGTGATGGGTTTCGTGCAAGACCACGGCGTAGGCGCCGCGGACGTTGATGTCGGTGGGAACGGAGTGAGCGAAATCGCGGATGTTGTTGGCCGTTGGATTGGTGCAGGAGACTTCACCCACCACCGAACCGGGCACTGCCCCGCCGCCGCAGGGGAAGTTGGGGTTGAAGGCTAGCGGAAAACCGTCCGTCGCCAGCGAAGTGTCCAGCGGCCCAACGGTGGGATTGCCCAGCAGTCCGCCCGGACCGCCTCGGTCGTTGTTGAAGGTGAGGGCGTACATGTCGAGCCACAGGTCGTCTTTCTCGGTCTTGTATTCGAACTGCAGGTCGACATAGGGGTCGTGGCGGACGTCGCCCTCGGACGGCTGGCCGGGAACGAGATTGGTGAAATAGCCGCGATTCTGATTGAGATCGTAGAAACTCGCCCTGAAGGACAGGTTCTCCATTATCGGGCCGGAAATCGTGCCCTCGATCTTGTTGTAGCCGTAGTTGCCGGCGACCTCGCGGATTTCGCCCGACCAGGTGTCCGTCGGACGCTTGGAGAGGGTGTTGATCAGGCCACCGATGGCGTTGCGGCCATAGAGCGTGCCTTGGGGACCGAGCAGAATCTCGACCTGGTCGATCAGCATGTCGTCGCGGCCGACAAGGAAAGTCGTCTGGGCGAAGAAGTCATCGTAGTAAATCGCCACCGCCGAGTCGATCGTATAAAAGTTGTTGTTGCGGCTGAGACCGCGCATGACCGGACGATCGAGCTGGCTGGAATAGGTGAAGCCAGGGGTGAAGTCAGTCATGTCCTGGATCGTGCTGATCCCTTCGAGCGCTCGTTCCTTGCTGGTGAAGGCGGTGACCGCGATGGGAACGGTCTGGATATTCGCCGCCCGCTTTTCGGCCGTGACGATGACCTCGCTCACGGTGCTGGCCGCGCTTGTGTCGGTCGTGTTCGCGTCGGCGGCCGCGGCGTAGGCGCCGCCGCTCGAGAGGGCCAACGCGCTCAAGGCGCAAGTCGCCAACAGTGCATGCTTCTTCATGATCACTCCCCAACCGGCGTCGTTGAGCGCCGTCCCCTGACCTAGCCTGGGACGCCGCAACGGCGTCCTGGCGGATTCGACCTTTAACCTGAGGCAACGCTCCAGGAGCGTCAATCCGCCTGCCCCCCGTTAAGGCAAACAAATTGACGAAGTGTGTCCCAGGGGCCGCGCAAATGCGCCGCGCTGTCTCACCCCGGCGCGAACGGATAGGGGGAGATCGACTTGCTGAAGTCGTCGACCGTGAGCGTGCGGCCGAGGGGCTCGGCGGCGCGCTGGGGACAAGCAGGACGCTCGCAGACGCGGCACGCCGGTCCGATCTCCGTGACCAGCGGGTCGGCGAGATCGAGTCCCCGGGCATAGACCAGACGATCGGCGTATTTCAGCTCGCACCCGAGCCCGATGGCGAGGTCGGTGTCTTCCGGAGCGTACGCCGCGGCCGCCCGCGGCGCGGTCCGAGAGAGGGTAAAGAAGCGCTTTCCGTCGGAAGTCTCGACGATCTGGGTCAGGATCCGGCCGGGCGTTCGAAAGGCGCTGTGCAGGTTCCAGCGCGGGCAGGCCCCGCCAAACCGCGAGAACGGAAACGCCGCTCCGGCGAATCTCTTGGAGACGTTCCCGGCCGAGTCCACACGCAGCATGAAGAAGGGAATTCCGCGGGCGGTCGGTCGCGAGAGTGTGGTCAGCCTGTGACACACCTGCTCGAAACTGGCGCCGAATTTGGCGCCGACGAGCTCGATGTCATGGGCGGCGCCTTGGCAGGCGAGTCGGAAAGGCTCGTAGGGCATCAGGCTCGCCGCGGCCAGATAATTGGCCAGGGAAACCTTGAGCAGCCGGGCTGCGTGGGGATCGGGAGGAGCGGCGCGCTGGACCGCGGCCAGGAGCTCGCCGTCATGTTCCAGGAGCGCGAGCTGATAGGCGATCGCGAAGGCCCTCGCCGGGCCGCCGAGTCTTTCGGAGAGGAGCAGCCGCCGGCGATGATGATCAAAGCGGCGAAGAGAGTCGGGCAGCGCCTCGGTTGGCGCGACCCTCACCTGGACGCCGTGCCGTTCCGCCAGGCGCTGACGCCCGACAGCCTCAAAGCCGCGGGGTTCGGGACGAAGCTCGGCCGCCAGCCCTTCGCCAATCTCGTCGAGATCGGGAAAGAAGTTGCGCTGGCTCTGGATGAAATCGCGCACCCAATCCGACGGCGTCACCGCCGACCCGCTTTCGTGCCATGCCTCGCCGTTCAGCGCCCCGCCCAAATCGGTGAGGCGGCGGCGCTCGGCGTAGGCCCGGTAGAGTCTGACGATGGCGTCGGCGACGCCGGGTGCGTTGCGGGCCACCTCATCGACTTCATGACGGGGAACCGCGAGATCGCGGAACAGCTGGTCGGCCAATACCTCCGAGAGATCCCTCGCCCCGGCCGCGTCGTCGTCGCCGGAGAAGGTGCGGATGTCGACGTCGTAGGCCTGGGCCAGGCGCAGCAGAACCTGCGCGGTGACCGGGCGTTGATTGCGTTCCAGGAGATTGAGGTAGCTCGGCGAGACCCCGAGATCCTCGGCCATCCGCGTCTGGGTAACGCCCAGCTCCCCGCGCAAGCGCTTCAGCCGTGCGCCGAGAAAGAGCTTCCGTTCAGGAGCGAGCGCCATCGTCCAGATTTGTCACGACTTGACATTCGTGACAAGGTGTTATTGTGACAAGTTTGCCTTGTGAGTGGTTGCGCGCTTCTCTTCAAAGGCGCGCAACTTGCTTAGCTGTAAATACCCGCACAAAGGAGAGCTTGCCGTGAGTGACTTCCGCAGCTTGGTTCCAGGCGCTGCCGCAGGGCGCTTCGAGGGAATCGAACGATACTACACCGCCGCCGATGTCGAGAAGCTCCGCGGCTCACTGGCGATCGCCCATACTCTGGCCGAGCGCGGCGCGAACCGACTCTGGAAGACGCTCGCCAGCAAGCCATACGTCGCCGCTCTTGGGGCGGTCACGGGCAACCAGGCGATGCAGATGGCTCGCGCCGGCCTCGAGGCGATCTATCTCTCCGGCTGGCAGGTGGCGGCCGACAACAACACCGCCGGGACCATGTACCCCGACCAGAGCCTCTATCCCGCCAATGCCGCGCCCGAACTGTGCCGGCGCATAAACCACACCCTGCAACGCGCCGACCAGGTGGAGCACGCGGAGGGCGGCGCCAAGCGGGACTGGTTCCTGCCCATCGTGGCCGACGCCGAGGCGGGGTTCGGCGGACCGCTGAACAGCTTCGAGATCATGAAGGCGTTCATCGAAGCGGGCGCCGCCGGCGTGCACTTCGAAGATCAGCTCGCCTCGGAAAAGAAGTGCGGCCACATGGGAGGCAAGGTTCTGATTCCGACCTCCGCCCACATCCGCAACCTTACGGCCGCCAGACTGGCCGCCGACGTCTGCGGAGTCCCGACCCTGGTCATGGCCCGCACCGACGCCGAGTCGGCGAAGCTGATCACCTCAGACGTCGACGAGCGCGACGGCGCGTTCATCGAGGGCGGGGAGCGAACCGCGGAGGGCTTTTATCGGCTGAAAGAGGGTTCGGGTCTGGCCCACTGTATCGCCCGCGGCCTCGCCTACGCGCCGCACGCCGATCTGCTCTGGTGGGAAACCTCCCATCCCGATCTGGACGAGGCCCGGCAGTTCGCCGAGGCGATCCACAAGCGCTTTCCCGGCAAGCTTCTGGCCTACAACTGCTCGCCATCCTTCAACTGGCAGGCGAACATCGACGCCGCCACCATCGCCGGTTTCCAGAAGGCGCTGGGCGCCATGGGTTACAAGTTCCAGTTCGTCACCCTGGCGGGATTCCACAGTCTCAATCACGGCATGTTCGAGCTGGCGCGCGGCTACAAGGACCGCGGCATGACGGCCTACTCGGAACTTCAGGAAGCCGAGTTCGCCTCCGAAGGCGGCGGATATTCGGCGACGCGCCACCAACGGGAGGTCGGCACCGGCTATTTCGACCAGGTCGCCCAGGCCATTTCGGGCGGAGCGTCCTCGACGACCGCCCTGGCCGGGTCCACCGAGACGGCCCAGTTCAAGAAAGCGGCGGTGGCGGCGTAGATCGGACGCGGGCTTGCCCTCGCCTCCTTCCGGGGGATAGTTCCGAGGCAGTCTGGAGCGACGATGAGCGAACTCGCGACCCTATCGGAAGTCGAGGTGCTGGGGCCCGTGGAGGGACGGGCGAAGGAGGTTCTCACATCCGACGCCCTGGATTTCCTCGGCGGCCTCCACCACCGGTTCGACGGCAGACGCCGCGAGCTGCTGGCCGCGCGAGAGGGTCGCCAGAAGCGCTTCGACGCCGGTGAGCGTCCGGATTTCCTGGAGAGCACTAGAGCCGTTCGCGAAGCCGATTGGAGAGTGGCCGAGATCCCCTCCGACCTTCTCGACCGCCGGGTCGAGATTACCGGGCCGGTGGATCGCAAGATGATCATCAACGCCCTCAACTCCGGGGCCAGGGTGTTCATGGCCGATTTCGAGGACGCCACCTCGCCGACCTGGGCGAACCTCCTCGAAGGTCAGATCAATCTGAAAGATCGATGGGCAGGCACGCTCGCCTTCACCGACGGTGGGAGCGGCAAGGCCTACGCCGTGGGCGCGACGCCCGCCGTTCTGGTCGTTCGCCCTCGCGGATGGCACCTGCCCGAACGCCACCTGCGGGTTGGCGGCCAGGCCATTTCCGGCTCGCTCTTCGATTTCGGTCTCTATTTCTTCCACAACGCCAGGGCCCAGATCGTGCAGGGAACCGGGCCGTACTTCTATCTTCCCAAGCTCGAGAGCCACCTCGAGGCGCGACTGTGGAACGATGTCTTTCTCCACGCTCAGGAAGCGCTCGGCCTCGAGCCCGGAACCATCAAGGCGACCGTGCTGATCGAGACCCTACCGGCAGCGTTCGAGATGGAGGAGATTCTCTTCGAGCTGCGCGAGCATATGGCGGGCCTCAACTGTGGCCGCTGGGACTATATCTTCTCGTACATAAAGCGGCTCGGCCGACGGGCCGACGCGCTCACGCCCGACCGGGCGCTGATGGGCATGGGAGCGGCGTTCCTGCGCGCCTATTCCTTGAAGCTGATCCAGACCTGCCATCGGCGGGGCGCGTTCGCGATGGGCGGCATGGCGGCGCAGATCCCGGTCAAGGGCGACCCGGCCGCCAACGAAGCGGCCTTCGCCAAGGTCCGGGCCGACAAGGAGCGCGAAGCCGCGGACGGCCACGACGGAACCTGGGTCGCCCATCCCGACCTCGTCCCGGTGGCGATGGAGGTCTTCGACCGGCTGATGCCCGCGCCAAATCAGGTCGCCCGCCAGCGCGAGGACATCAGCGTAAGTCGGGATGATCTGCTGAAGGTGCACGAGGGGGCAAGGACCGAGAACGGGCTTCGCGAGAACATCCGCGTCGGCGTGCAGTATATCGAGGCCTGGCTCCGGGGCCGGGGCGCGGTGCCGCTCTACAACCTGATGGAGGACGCGGCAACGGCCGAGATCTGCCGAGCCCAGGTCTGGCAGTGGATCAGGCAGGAAGCGACCCTGGAGGACGATCGGGTCGCGAGCCCGGCGCTCTTCGAGAGGCTTCTTGCCGAGGAGATGGCGGCGCTGGAACAGGCGCTGCCGACGCAGGCCTTCGTCAGTGGCCGCTTCGCCGATGCCATCCGCCTCTTCCGTGACATGAGCCTGGCGTCGCGGTTCGAGGAGTTCCTGACCTTGCCGGCCTATGAGGTGCTCGAAGGGGGACGTTGACGCCGGCGGCCGGGACGGTTCTATGGCGCCAAGCCGACTAGGATCGGCGGATCCGCCAAGCGCGCTTTCGCGCTCATCCCTGGGAAGAGAGCATGACCGCCATAAACGACGTGACCGACTACGCCCTCGAAGGGGATGTGGGCGTCATTACCCTCAACTCACCGCCGGTGAACGCACTGTCTGCCGCCGTGCGCGACGGCCTGGCCGCGGGCATGGAGAAGGCCTCCGCCGACGCCACGGCGAAATCCATCGTCATTGTCTGCGAGGGAAGAACCTTTATCGCCGGCGCCGACATCACCGAGTTTGGTCGACCCCAGAAAGGCGCCAGCCTCTTCGACGTGCAGGACGCCATCGAGGGCTCGTCCAAGCCGGTGATCGCCGCCATCCACGGGACGGCGCTGGGAGGCGGACTGGAGGTCGCCCTGGCCTGCCACTATCGCGTCGCGGTGCCCTCGGCGCGCCTGGGACTACCTGAAGTCGCCCTGGGTCTACTGCCGGGCGCAGGCGGCACCCAGCGCCTGCCGCGTATCGTCGGGGTGGAAAAAGCCCTGGAGATGGTGACTTCGGGCCAGCACGTGCCAGCAAGGCAAGGCCTGGAAATCGGCCTGGTCGACGAGTTGGTGGCGGAAGGCAAGCTTCGCGAGGGCGCGATCGGCTACGCCCGCAAGACCGTCGCCGAACGACGGCCGCTGAAGAAGGTGCGGGAATCCAACGACAAGGTCGAGAAGGCGCGCGGCCATCCGGAGATCTTCGAGAACTTTCGCAAGGCCAACGCCCGCAGGTTCCGCGGCTTCCTGGCCCCCGAATACAACATCCGCTGCATCGAGGCAGCCGTGAACGAGCCGTTCGAGGAGGGTCTGAAGACCGAGCGGAAGCTCTTCATGGAGCTGATGACCGGCCCGCAGAGCGCGGCGCAGCGCTACGCCTTCTTCGCCGAACGCCAGGCCGCGAAGATCCCCGACGTGCCCGACGACACCAAGACGATCCCCATTGAGCGGGTCGGCATCATCGGGGCCGGGACCATGGGTGGCGGCATCGCCATGAACTTCGTCAACGTCGGCATTCCGGTGACCATAGTCGAGGTCAAGCAAGAGGCCCTCGACCGCGGACTTGGGGTCGTGCGGCGCAACTATGAGCGCACGGCCTCCCGCGGTGGCATCACCGCCGAGGATGTCGAAAGGCGGATGGGTCTGATCAAGGGCTCGCTCGACATGAACGACCTGGCCGACGTCGACATGGTGATCGAGGCCGTTTTCGAGCGCATGGACATCAAGAAGGACATCTTCGAGAAACTCGACGCGATCTGCAAACGCGGGGCAATTCTGGCGACCAACACCTCGGGGTTGAACATCGACGAGATCGCGTCCGTGACCAAGCGGCCGGAGGCGGTGATCGGACTGCATTTCTTCTCGCCGGCCAACGTCATGAAACTGCTGGAGGTCGTTCGCGCCGACCATACTTCCAAGGAAGCGATCGCCACCTCGATGAAACTGGCCAGGAAAATCGGCAAGATCGCCGTTCTGGTCGGCGTCTGCCCAGGCTTCGTCGGCAACCGTATCCTCGGCCAGCGGCAGCGGGAGGCGCAAAAGCTGATGTTCGAGGGCGCCATGCCCTGGGACATCGATCGGGTTCTCTACGATTTCGGCTTTCCGATGGGACCCTTCGCGATGAGCGATCTCGCCGGTCTCGACATCGGCTGGGTGAAAGAGAAATCCAAGGGCGAAACCATCCGCGACGTTCTCTGCGAGATGGACCGCCGGGGCCAGAAGACCGGGGCGGGCTATTACGACTACGACGAGAACCGCACCGCTCGTCCATCGCCGGTGACGGAAAAGGTGATCAGGGACTTCGTCGCCAAGTCCGGCGTCAATGCACGCGCGATTTCGGACGAGGAGATCCTGGAGCGCTGCCTCTATCCGATGGTCAACGAGGGCGCGAAGATCCTGGAAGAGGGCAAGGCGATCAGAGCTTCGGACATCGATGTCGTCTGGGAGAACGGCTATGGCTGGCCGGTCTACCGGGGCGGTCCGATGTTCTGGGGCGACCAGCAGGGCCTGCCCAAGGTCCTTGCCGCGATGCAGCGCTACCAGGCTCAGATGGGCGACGCCTACAAGCCCTCGGCCCTGCTTGAGAAGATGGCCGTCGAGGGCAAGCGGTTCTCGTAGTCGCCGCCCTCAGTGGAAATCGCGGCTGCGGACCAATCGGGGGACGATTTGATGGGGCGCGGGCGTTGGTTGGTCGGCGTTCTTCAGCTCGGACAACCTTGGCGTCAGATCGACGAAGCGCTCGGCGACCACATGAATGACCTCTCCGGCTCGCTGCAGTCGGCCGCGCACGAGAATCAAGGATCCTCCCATCACAACGCGGCGGTTTGCGGTGAACACGTCGCGCCAGACCACCGCATTGGCCGAGCCGGTCTCGTCCTCGAGGGTGACGAACACCACGCCCTTGGCGGTGCCGGGTCGCTGACGGATGAGCACAATGCCGCCGACGGCTACCGGGGCCCCGTCCTTCATGGACTTCAGTTGCGCCGCCGTGACCGCCCCCAGGCTGGCGAGCAGGGTGCGGAAGAACGCGCAGGGATGGGCCTTCAAGGAGAGGCTGGTCGTGCGGTAGTCTTCGGCGACGTGGGCGCCAAGCCGCATGGCCGGAAGCTGAACCGTCTTTTCGGCGCCTGAGCCCAACGGCGCCAGTAACGGCGCCTCGCTTTCGACCTTCACCTCCGGCGCCAGGGCCTTCACCGCCCACAGCCCGGCGCGCCGGTCGAGGCCGAGAGAGCGCAAGGTGTCGGCTTCGGCCAGAAGCTCCAGGGACTGCCGCGAGAGTTCCGCCGCGAGGGCGATCTCGCGCAGAGTGCGGGCGCCAGCTAGGCGGACCTCCACGAGCCGTTCGGCCTCGGCCTGCCGCAGGCCCCGGATCTGGCGCAGACCCAAACGGACGGCTTGGAGGGGCCCCGCTTTCGGCGATGGCTCGAGGGTGCAATCCCAGTCGCTGGCCAGGATATCGGTCGCCCTGACCTCGACATCATGCTCGCGCGCGTCGCGAACCAGCTGGGCCGGCTGGTAGAAGCCCATCGGCTGGCTGTTGAGCATTGCGGCGCAGAACACATCCGGCCGCCGAAACTTGATCCAGGCCGAGACGTAGACGAGCTTGGCGAAGCTCACCGCATGGCTCTCGGGAAAACCGTAGGAGCCGAAACCTTCGATTTGGCGGAAGCAGCGGTCGGCGAAACCGGGGTCGTAGCCGCGGGCGACCATGCCGTCGACGAACTTCTTGTCAAAGACGCCGACGTCGCCGTTCTGGCGAAAGGTGGCCATCGATCGGCGAAGACCGTTTGCCTCTTCGGGCGTGAACCTAGCCGCGTCGATGGCCAGGCGCATGGCCTGCTCCTGGAACAGAGGTACGCCGAGGGTCTTGCCTAGCACAGCCGTCAGCTCGTCGGCGGGTCCGTGCTCCGGGGCGGGCGCAGGAAATTCCACGACCTCCAAGCCTTCTCGCCTTCGAAGGTAGGGGTGCACCATGTCGCCCTGAATCGGACCGGGCCGCACGATCGCCACCTCGATGACCAGGTCATAGAATTCAAGAGGCCTCAGTCGCGGCAGCATCGACATCTGGGCCCGGCTCTCGACCTGGAAGACACCGACGGTGTCGGCCCGGCCCAGCATCTCGTAGACCGCTGGATCCTCCGCGGGAATGTCTGCCATGTCGGCGATCCCGAGGATGTCCATGGATTTCTTGATCGCGGTGAGCATGCCCAACGCCAGGATGTCGACCTTCATCAATTGGAGGGCATCGATGTCGTCCTTGTCCCATTCGATGAAGGTGCGGTCCTTCATGGCCGCGTTGCCGATCGGACAGGTCTCGTCCAGCCGTCGCTTGGTGAGGACGAAGCCGCCAACGTGCTGGGAAAGATGACGGGGAAAGCCGAGGAGCTCGGCGGCCAGCCTCGTCGCCCGGCGTATATGCGAACTGTCGGGGTCCAGGCCCGCCTGTCTGATGTGCTCGTCGGGAAGGCCGTCGCCCCAGTTTCCCCAGACCGTGCCCGCGAGCGCCGCGGTGACGTCCTCGGTCAGCCCCAAGGCTTTGCCGACATCGCGGATGGCGCTGCGCGGTCGATAGTGGATGACAGTCGCGCAGATCGCCGCCCGCTCCCGCCCATAACGTCCGTAGACGTACTGCATGACGCGCTCTCGCCGTTCATGCTCGAAGTCGACATCGATGTCGGGAGGCTCGTCGCGCTCCTTGGAGATGAAGCGGGCGAAGAGGACATCATGCTTGGGGTGGGTCGGATCGACCGCCGTGATCCCAAGGCAGAAGCAGACTGCCGAATTGGCCGCCGATCCCCGTCCCTGGCAAAGAATTCCGTTATCCCGCGCCCATTTGACGATGTCGTGAACGGTGAGGAAATAGTTGGGGTAGTCCAATTCCGCGATCAGACTTAGTTCCCGGCGCAGAAGATCGGCGACCTTGCTCTCGACGCCGCCTGGATAGCGACGCGACGCGCCTTCCCACGCTAGGTCTGCGAGGTGGGCCATGGCCGTCTTTCCCGGGGGAACCGGTTCGTCCGGATATTCGTATCGGAGTTGCGAAAGATCGAAATCGATCCGTTCGGCGACCTCCGCTGTCCGCTCCAGCGCCTCCGGCCAGCGAGAGAACAGCCGGGCCATTTCGGCCGGGGCCTTGAGGTGCCGCTCGGCGTTGGCTTCCAGGCGCAGGCCCGCTTCCTCGATCGTGCATCCCGCGCGAATGCAGGTCATCACATCCTGAAGCGGCCGGCGTTCGGGACCGTGGTAGAGCACGTCGTTGGTGGCGATCATCGGCGCCCTGGCTCTCGCGCCCAGCAGATCCAGCCGCGACAGCCGCTTCAAGTCCGCCGCGCCGTAGGGTCTCGAGGCAGCTAGCCAGCAATGGCCGCGAAACTCCCCAGCCAGGATTTCGAGAGCAGCCTTGAAGTCCTCATCGAGGCGCTTTGGGGGGACCACGAGGATCAGCTGGCCTTCGCCGTGCGCCAGAAGGTCGACGTGGCTGAGACGGCATTCACCCTTTTTCGCCCGGCGCTGACCAAGGGTGAGCAGTTTCGTCAGCTGGCCCCAGGCCGTCCGATCTGTGGGATAGCAGAGGACGCTGGGGGTCGCGTCGGCGAAGTCGAGACGGCAACCGCTGAGGACTCGCTGGCCGATCTCGCGTCCCTTCGACCAGGCTCGGACGACGCCAGCCAGGGTATTGCGGTCCGTGACGCCGATCGCCGCCATCCCCAGCGCCTTGGCGCCCGCCACCAACTCGCCCGGATGCGAGGCGCCGGTGAGGAACCCATAGCAAGTGGTGGTTTGGAGTTCGGCGTAGGTCATCCAAAGAGGCCGTGCAGCCACCACCTGACCGGCGTCGCTGAATCGTAGAGGCCCTCGCGGAAGAGCCAGAACCGTGCTCCAGCTTCGTCTTCGACACGGTAATAGTCTCGGATCTCGCCAGGCCCCGCCTCGTCGAACGGCCGACGCCACCATTCCTGGGCCAGACGTTCAGGACCCTCGGCCCGGCGCACTTTGTGGGCCGAGCCCCGCCAGCGGAAGAGCACCGGCGGATCATCGGGGACCGGCGCGACCGCCCAGATCGGTTCTGGGCGATGGAATAGACGCAAGGGACGTGGGCGCTCGACATCCCACCCAGGCCCATGCGCCGGCGCCAGAGGCGGGCGTCGGACAACCGCCCGTTCGGGGGCGTAGCTCGGAAAGGCCTGATCGCGCCAGATCCTCGCCTCTCCAAGACGATTGGCAAGGCGGTCGACGAGGCTGGCGACCCCCTCCTCGTCGGCGCCGTCAGGGTCATCGTCCATCCCTTGCTGGCGGGGGAAAAAAGGCTCGATCCCATCGGCGGTCAGGGTCGCGACCTCGATCCCGAAGCCGGGATCCACCCTTTCCAGAAGCGGCGCGAACAGACGCGCGATCATCGAACTATCCCGACCGGGCAAGGCAAGACCGATCGCGAGGTGTTCGATGCGGCCATCGAGGCGATGGAAACCGAGCTCGAAGCGCGTGGCCCCCCGCCCCCCGGCCACCAGCAGCGCGCACAAGAGGGTGGCGATATCGGCGGTCACCCGGGCCAGATCCTCCGGGGCGCTTATCGGGTCGGCAAGGGCAAGACGGACGAACCACGGATTGGGCGGCCTTCGAAAGGCCAACCCCTCCCTGGTCCGGCCCATGGCCTGATCGATGCGGCCGACGACCGCAGGACCAAAGCGGCGGGTGAGCTCGCCTCGCGGGAGGTCGGTGAGATGGCCTATGGCGACGAGCCCCAGGCGAACGACCTGGGCGGCGACCTCCGGCGCCAGCCGGAGCAACGCGACCGGCAGGGGCGCCAGCAGCTCGGCTTCCCTTCCTCCCGGAGCGATGGTGACGCCCGAAGTCCGACGGGCCAGGGCCCAGGCTGCTCCGGCGGTTCCAGCCACCGCCGCGCGGGCGGGAATGTCGTTCTTCGCCAAGCGCGCCACGAGATCCTGCGCCATCGGCGCCTCCCCGCCCCAGAGGTGGGCGATGCCGGTGATGTCGAGGAAAAGGCCCTCTGGAGGATCGGTCGCCACCGCTGGAGAGAAGCGTACGCACCAGTCGCAGAGCGCTTCGAGAGCGGCCAGGTCAGCGGCCGGATCGGCCTCGGCCGTCGCCAGTTCGGGCGTCAGCGCCGTTGCGTCCGTGGCCTTCTGGCCAATGAAAAGGCCGAGCGCGACCGCCTCCTCGTCCACCGCAGAAAGCCGGCGCACTCCGCGGTCGGTCCCCACCAGAGCGAAGGGACGCCCCGGGCGGCGCTCCTCAGCTCGCGAAGCGGAGGTATTGCGGCGTCTCCAATTCGCGATCGCCCAGTTCGGCGACCACACGCAGAGGATACGCGCCATCGGTCTTCTCCATCGTCCACGTTCCCGAGCCTCCTCCCCGGCAGCGCTCCAGGATCACTCGCCAGCGGCAAGGGCCAAGGCCCTTCTGCCCGGACTCGGGGACGCTCGGGGCCGAAGCGACCCGCCAGCGGGTCGCCGTCGCCGAGGCCGCGGCCTCGTTGCTGGAGCAGCCGCCGAAGGGCCAACTTCGGATCAGGAAGCCCGTGGCGCCGCTTTTTTCGCAGGCCAGTTGCAGCCTGCGCCCGGCCGTAAGGTCGATTCCCTCGGTTTCGCCGATCGCGGCGGCGATTCCCCTGGCGCCAAGGGCGTCCTCCAGAGCGGCCAGAACCTGCTTTTCTTCGCGGACGCCGACCTGGATCAGCCGATCGCCCGGAAACCCAAGACCGGTAAGCCCAGGCGCGTAGAGATCATCGCGGCGCATCACCCAAACCACCGCCCCCCGCTCAGCCAGGGGTGAAGCGAGGGCGGCGACAAAGGCGGCGACCGCCGCCGCGGTTTCGAGCTCCAGTCCCTCACCCACCACTTCGTGGCAGCGGCCAAGCGCCAGGCCGCCGCCAAGCAAGACCCCGTCGACCCTGGGATCGCCAAAGGGCAGGACTCCTCGGAAAGGTGTCCCCCCGGCTTCGATAGCGGCAATCCTGGCTCGCGCCGTCCTCAATCGCGCTTGACGAGACATGAGCTTTGTTCACCATTTTGTTCTCTTTTTGTTCTAGCTCTGCGCCTTGGAGAGTCAAGCGCAGGCTCTATGGTGAGGTGAAGCAGACGCTTCGAACCCAGCCAAAGTGAAATGCATGAGCTTCAGGAATATCCTCATCGCCAACCGTGGCGAGATCGCCATCCGGATCGCACGGGCGGCGGCTGACCTCGGAATAGCCACGACCGCCGTCTTCGCCGCCGACGACGCCCATTCCCTGCATGTGAAATCCGCCGACAAGACGATCGCCCTCGCGGCGTCGGGCGCGCGCGCCTATCTCGACATCGACGCCCTTGTCACCGCCGCCCGGAGCGCGGGCTGTGACGCCATCCATCCAGGCTACGGTTTCGTCTCCGAGAACCCGGCATTCGCCCGCGCCTGCGCCGGCGCCAAGATCACCTTCATCGGCCCCACCGCCGAGGCGCTCGAGACATTCGGCGACAAGGCGAAGGCCCGCCTCCTCGCCGCCAGAAAGGGCGTCCCCATCATCCCTGGGACCAAAGGGCCGACAGACCTAGCGGAAGCCGAAGCCTTCTTCGACAGCCTCCCCCAGGGCGCGGCGGTGATCATCAAGGCCGTGGCCGGCGGCGGCGGCCGGGGCATGCGAATCGTGCGTGAAAAGCGCGCCCTGCCCGAAGCTTTCGCCGCTGCCACGCGCGAAGCCCGAGGCGCCTTCGGCAACGGCGCTCTCTATGCCGAGCGCCTCATCGAACACGCCCGCCACATCGAAGTTCAGGTCGCCGGAGACAAGACCGGTGTCCTGGCTATCGGCGATCGGGACTGCTCCCTCCAGCGACGCCACCAGAAGCTGATCGAGCTGGCGCCGGCCCCGAATCTGAACCAGGCCCTGCGCGACCGACTGCACGAGGCGGCGGTGACGGTCGCCGCCGCTACGCGCTACCGAACCCTGGCGACGGTGGAGTTCCTGCTCGACCTCGATAACGGCGGTTTCGCCTTCATCGAGGCCAACGCGCGGCTACAGGTGGAGCACACGATCACCGAGGAGGTGACTGACATCGATCTGGTCCAAACCCAGATCCGCCTCGCCGCCGGCGATAGCCTCTCCAGCCTGGGCCTCACGGCGACCCCGCCCGCCAGGGGCTTCGCGGTCGAGGCGCGGGTCAATCTCGAAACAATGAGCCAGAGTGGCGAAGTCGAACCGACAGGCGGCCTCATTGCCGTCTATGAGCCGCCTTCGGGCCCCGGCGTGCGCGTCGATGGGTACGGCTACGCAGGCTACGCGGCCAATCCAAACTACGACTCCCTGCTCGCCAAGGTGATCGCCAGGGCCCCGAGCCTCGAAGCCGCCGTCGCGCGCACGCGGCGAGCCCTGTCGGAATTCCGCATAGGCGGCCTGGAAACCAACGCGGCGTTCCTGCAGGCGGTGCTGAGCCAGCCGGACGTTACCGCCGGCCGGGCCACCACCCGCTTTATTCGCGATCACACGGAAGACCTCGTCCGATCGGTCGCGGCGCTCCCGGTTCATGACTTCACGGCTGTCGCCGCCGCATCCTCGCCGGCGTGGACGGAAGAAGTCGAAGGCGCCCAAGCTGTCGGCGCAACTCTTCACTCGACGCTCGGAGCAATCGAGGTCGTCCAAGGCGATCTGGTGCGAGCTGGACAGACCTTGGCGATTCTCGAAGCCATGAAGATGGAGCACGTGGTCGTTGCGCCGATCGGCGGTCGCGTGGTCCAGGTCACAGCGGCCAAAGGCGATATCCTCGCCAAGAACCAGCCGATCCTGTTCATCGCCGAGGAGCACGTCGACGAGTTGGAGACGGAGGCGGCGACCCTTGTCGATCTGGACCAGATCCGTCCCGATCTGGTCGAAGCCAATGAGCGATGGCGCCTCACCCTGGACGCGGCCAGACCCGAAGCGGTCGAACGCCGGCGCCGGCGAAACCAGCGAACCGCGCGCGAGAACATCGACGATCTCGTCGATCCCGGCACCTTTCTCGAATATGGCGCTTTCGCCCTGGCCGCTCAGCGTCGCCGGCGCTCTGCGGACGAACTGATGCGCATGAGCCCGGCCGACGGACTGGTCTGCGGCGTAGGCGAGGTCAACGGCGCCCTCTTCGAGCCGGAGCGCGCCAGATGCGCCGCGCTCGCCTATGACTTCACCGTCCTGGCCGGCACCCAGGGCACGATGAATCACCGCAAGACCGACCGTCTCCTGGAAGTGGTCGCCGACCAGGAGTTGCCGGTAATCTGGTTCGCCGAGGGCGGGGGGGGCCGGCCAGGCGACACCGACGGCATTGGCGCTTCGGGCCTGGCGACGCCAAGTTTCAAGGCTTTCGCGCGACTGGCCGGCCTCGTGCCCAAGATCGCCGTCGTGTCCGGCCGGTGCTTTGCCGGAAACGCATCCTTCGCCGGCCTGTGCGAAATCCTGATCTGCACCCAGGGCTGCAATATCGCGATGGGCGGCCCGGCGATGATCGAGGGAGGCGGACTAGGCGCCTTTGCGCCCGAGGAAATCGGTCCCATGTCGGTCCAGACGGCCAACGGCGTGGTCGACATACTGGCCGCCGATGAGGCCGACGCGACCCGTCTTGCGAAGAAGGCGCTCTCCTATTTTCAGGGCGAACTGAAGGACTGGTCCGCCGCCGACCAGCGGCGACTACGACCGGCGGTCCCGGAGAATCGCCTGAGGGTCTATGATGTTCGTCAGGTGATCGAAACACTGGCTGACGAGGGGTCGTTCCTCGAACTGCGGCCACTCTTCGCGCCCGGCATGATTACCGGCTTCATCCGACTGGAAGGCAGGCCCATGGGGTTGCTCGCCAACGATCCCAGGCATCTGGGCGGCGCGGTCGACTGCGATGGCGCGGACAAGAGCGCCCGCCTGTTCCAGCTCTGCGAAGCCTTCGGTTTGCCAGTTCTTTCCCTCATCGACACCCCGGGTTTCATGGTCGGGCCAGCAAGCGAGGCGCAGGCAGCCGTTCGCAAGACCTCCCGCATGTTCATCAATGGCGCTCGGCTGGGAACGCCGATGTTCGCCGTCGTCCTTCGTAAGGCCTACGGTCTGGGCGCCCAGGCCATGGCCGGTGGTTCGACGCTGGCGCCGGTTTTCTGCGTCGCGTGGCCGACCGGCGAATTCGGCGGCATGGGCCTGGAGGGCGCCGTGCGCCTCGGCTATCGCCGGGAACTCGAGGCCGAAACCGACCCCGACGCCCGAAAGGCGCTCTTCGACAAGCTTCTTGCCGGTCTCTACGGCGCGGGCAAGGCGATCAATGTCGCCGCGATGCTCGAGATCGACGCTGTCATCGATCCGGCCGAAACAAGGAAGTGGATCCTGCGCGGCCTGAAAGTTTGCCGGCCTCGGCACGCGCCAGCGCGCCGGTTCGTGGACGCTTGGTAGCGCCGCCACCGAGGCGCCCACCGGAACGCAAATTGCACTGACCCCGCGACCGGGCGCAACCGGCTCAGAATTCCTTCGGACCCATTGATGCTGCGGGCACGGCTGCTCTCCCCACGGGACCTCGGCGTCCGGGATCTGGAGTACTGGCGCTCCCTCCAGGGCGCCGACAGCGCTTTCCGCAGTCCGCTGATGGGACCGGAGTTCGCGGCGCTTGTAGGCAAGGTGCGTGATGACGCCGCCGTTCTCGTCTTCACCCGCAACGGACGACCGGTTGGCTTTCTCCCTCACCATCGTCGCCCATCCGGAATGGGACGGCCGATAGGCGCCCCTTTCTCGGACCTGCACGCGCTGGTTTCCGAGGACGGCCTCGGCCTGGATGACGAGGCGCTGCTGCGTCACGCCGGTCTCAGCTCATTCCACTACTCCGGCCTCATCGATCCCCACGGCGTCTTCGCGCGCAGCACGAACGCGCGCCAGCTCAGCTGGCGCGTCAGCGGCGAGCGGGCCTTCGAAACAATTCGCGACGCCCATCGGATTCATTTCAAGAAGGCTCTGCGCCACGAGCGCAAGTTGGCGGCCCTCGATCAGGACGTGGCGGTGAATCTCAGGGACACCAACCCAGCGACCCTCGACAAGGTCTTCGGATGGAAACGGAGCCAGTTGAACAGAACCGGCCTTCACGACTTCTTCCGACCTCAGTGGACGCGAAGCCTGATGAGGTTGATCTTCGAGAGCCCGTTCGGCTCGCTCGTGACCTTGAACGTCGGCGGCAATCCTATTGCAGGAAGATTCGCCATCACCGTTGGTGGCGCCTGCCACGTGTGGATAAGAGCTTATGATCCGGCATTCGCCCGCTACTCGCCGGGTAACACCCTGCTCTGGCGGTTTCTGGAGGCCATGCCGGCGCTCGGCATCGATATCTGCGACGTGGGTCCGGGCGGCGAACACGACAAGGCGACGTATTCGACCGAAACGATCTCGGTCTGCGTCGGCGTTGCGCCGTCCAGACGGCCGCCGCTATTTCCGGCTTCTCGCTCGGTCCACAGGCGGCTGGAACACATCGCAGAGGTCGAGCTCGACGGTTGGGGTCGGGCCTATGGGCTTCTGTTCGCCCTTGCTTCCCAGGGCCGGCGTTCCGGCCGGGAGGCGACAGTGGCCGACGTCGAACCTGCGCACCCCAAGGACCTGGTGAGCTAGAACTTCAGCGCACGCGCTTCCTTGACGTGCGGCAAGCCGCGGATGCGGGCGACCAGAGCGTCCGGCGGAGGGTCGTCCACCCCCACCAGAGCGATGGCGTCGTCGCCGGCGGCGATCCGACCGAGGTTAAAGTTGGCTATATTGATTCCCGCCTCGGCCAGGAGCACGCCAAGGGCGCCGATGAACCCCGGCTTGTCGAGGTTGTTCACGTAGAGCATGGACGGCGCGAACGCCGCGTCGAGTTCGATTCCCTTGACCTCTACGATTCTCGGCGCGCCGGCCACCAAGGTCCCGGCGAACGCGCGTCGTCCTATGTCCGTGCGCACCGTCACCCGTATCAGGCTTTCGTAGATCGGCGAGATGTCCTGGCGCGACTCTGAAACGGTGACGCCGCGCTCGCGAGCCACGGCGGGCGCCGACACCATGTTGATCTCGGCCAGCATCGGTCGCAGGACCCCCGCCAGGGCCGCGGCGGTCAGAGGCTTGACGTTGAGACCCGCGACGTCGCCCTCGAAGGCAATCTCGATTCCCTCGAGATTGGCGTCGACCATCTGACCGGCGAATGCGCCAAGGCGTTCGGCGAGAGCAACGTAGGGTCGAAGCTTGGGCGCCTCATCCGCGGAGATCGAAGGGCTGTTCAGACCATTGGTCACCGCCCCGGTAAGCAGATAGTCGCTCATCTGCTCGGCGACCTGGAGGGCGACGTTCTCCTGCGCCTCGCTCGTGGAGGCGCCAAGGTGCGGCGTGGCGATGAAGTTCGGCGCCCCGAAGAGCACGTTGTCCGTGGCCGGCTCGTCTACGAAGACGTCGAAGGCGGCGCCGCCCACCCTGCCGTTGTCAAGCAGCGCGCGGAGCGCCGCCTCGTCGACCAGTCCCCCGCGCGCGCAGTTGACGATCATGACGCCCGGGCGGGTCTTCTCCAGGGATTCAGCCGAGAGAATGTTTCTCGTCTTGTCCGTGAGTGGCGTGTGGAGACTTATGATGTCTGAACGCGCCAGCAATTCTTCCAACTCGACCTTTTCCACGCCGATCTCCACAGCGCGCTCCGACGAGAGAAAGGGATCGTAGGCTAACACCCTCATCTTCAGTCCATTGGCCCGATCGGCGACAATCGAGCCGATATTGCCGGCGCCGATCAGTCCCAGGGTCTTGGCGTAGAGTTCGACCCCCATGAACCGGTTCTTCTCCCACCTCCCGGCCTGCGTCGATTGATCGGCGGCAGGAAGCTGGCGGGCGAGAGCGAACATCATGGCGATGGCGTGCTCGGCGGTCGTGATCGAATTGCCGAAAGGGGTGTTCATCACCACGATCCCCGCGGCGGTCGCCGCCGGGATATCGACATTGTCGACCCCGATGCCGGCGCGGCCAATGACCTTCAGGTTCCGCGCCGCCGCGATGACCGCCCGATCGGCCTTGGTCGCCGAGCGAACGGCCAAGCCCTCGTATGCGCCGATGACGCCCAGCAACGCTTCCTTGGTAAGTCCGATCTTGACGTCCGCGTCGACGCCGCGTTGCCGGAAGACATCGATGGCGGCCGAAGAAAGTTTGTCGGCGATGAGTACGCGAGGTGGCATTGATCCATTTCCTTGCATTCTAGTGCGGGAGAACAGCGGCGCTGAGGTGAATACACCGAGGTATCGCGCCGGCCTGACGCGTCAGGCCGGCGCAAGCTCCGCCGCTAGGGTGGCGAAAGCCCAATCGAGCCACGGGACGAGTGCTTCGACGTCCGCGGACTCTACCGTCGCCCCGCACCAGATTCGAAGGCCCGGGGGCGCATCCCTGTAGCCGCCGATGTCCAAGGCCGCACCCTCGCGCTCCAGCAGCGAAGCCATTCTTGTGGCGAAGTCCGCCCGCGCCTCGATGGAAAGTCCCGTCACCTTTGGATCAACGATCTCGAGGCATACCGAGGTGTTGGAGCGGGTGTCCGGATCGGAGGCAAGAAAGGCGATCCACGGCGTCCTTCCCACCCACGCTTCAAGCACCGACAGGTTCTGGTCGGCTCGGCGCTTCAGCTCCCCGAGGCCGCCGATCGCGGCCGCCCAGCGGAGGGTGTCGATGAAGTCTTCGACGCACAGCATCGAGGGCGTGTTGATGGTGGACCCCTCGAAGATTTCCGCGCTGAGCTTGCCTCCCTTTGTCAGCCGGAAGAGCTTTGGCAAGGGCCACGCGGGGACGTAGCTTTCCAGACGAGTCACCGCCCGCGGAGAGAGGACCAGCATGCCGTGCGCGGCTTCCCCGCCCAGGGCTTTCTGCCAGGAGAAGGTCACGACGTCGAGCTTCTTCCAGTCCAGATCCTGGGCGAAGCAGGCGCTGGTGGCGTCGCATATCGTGATTCCCGCTCGGTCCTTGGCGATGAAATCGGCGTTGGGGACTCGGACGCCCGAGGTCGTGCCATTCCACGTGAACACCAGATCCGCTTCGGGCTCGACGCGACCGAGGTCCGGAAGCGAACCGTAGGGCGCCTCGAGCAGCTCCGCATCGATGCGCAGCTGCTTGACCACATCCGTGACCCAGTCCTTGCCGAAAGATTCGAACGCCAGAAGCTGGACCGGGCGGGGACCCAGCATCGACCACATCGCCATTTCCATGGCCCCGGTGTCGGAGCCAGGGACAATGCCGACAAGGAAATCGGCAGGAACCTCCAGCACCGCGCGCGTTCGCGCGATCGCCTCCTGAAGCCGGGTCTTGCCGGCCTTTGACCGATGCGATCGGCCAAGAACGGCTGTGCGTAGGTTTTCGGGGCTCCATCCGGGCCGCTTGGCGCAAGGACCGGACGAAAATTCAGGTCTCGCCGGCCGCATGGCCGGCTTCGCAGCAATCGCCATCACATCTCCCATCCTTTCAGATGGGCTGCGCCCCGTTGGGAGGGCGTGGCCCGCCAACCAAGAAACAGCGATCAAGCCCGCAGGCAAGCGCTTTTTGGACTTTCAAGACAGGGATGCGCGTGGGGCCGAAGAGCTCACGGCAGGACCGGCTTTTGCGGCCCGCGCCCTGCGTCGCCAAGCCATTATGGTGCCGAGAAAGATGCAGATATTGATGCCCGTGGTGTCCAGGTTATTGACGACCTTGAAGCCAAGGGAATGGTTGAAATCAGGCCTCGAGGCGCCGACGATATAGTAGGCGTGGAGGCTGAACTGAACCGCCTGGAGTAGAAGAGCGCCGCCCAGCCACAGGCTCGCATATCGTAGGGCGAGGAACAGAAATCCGGCCGCGAGCGCCCCATCGACCAGGAGCAGGGCCGTGGGCTGGGCGCTCCTCTGGAGCAACGGCTGCAGGAACATCGCGAACAGGCCCGCGGCTAGATTCATACCGCCGCCGGCGCGCTCCGCCACGTCGCCCTTCCACAAGGCAAACGCAAAGA
>Ga0302324_100005808_pt1 | contig 26830 bp, 21 predicted proteins | sample Palsa_T0_1_FD_201949 | JGI IMG/M metagenome (GOLD analysis project Ga0302324, IMG submission 201949) | Peat permafrost microbial communities from Stordalen Mire near Abisko, Sweden - Palsa_T0_1 | ecosystem: Environmental > Terrestrial > Soil > Palsa > Peat permafrost | place: Sweden: Abisko...
CGAGATGATTTATATCGGCGATGCCTTGTATGTGGGGGGCAATGACCACGCGGCTGAAACCGTGGGAGTCGATTGCATCTCGGTCAACGATCCTGCCGACACGAAGCGGGTTGTTCAAACAATCATCGCCTGTTTAGAGGTCACCAATCAGGCAGCGTGAGGTCGGAAGAGGCGCTGATGAGAGGATCGGATGAGCGGGTTTAACTTGCAGCGTCTCGGAATGTTGATGGAGCCGGAGCCGGGTAACCTCCATGAGATCGAAGGCGTACTGAATCCCGCTGCCGCTCGTGGCCCTGACGGTGAGCTCTACCTCTTCCCGCGGCTGGTCGCGCGGGGAAATTACTCACGCATTGGCATTGCCCGAGTACGCTTCAATGATGCCGGCGATTCCGTGGGCGTCGAGCGTCTCGGCATCGCGCTGGAACCCGAAGCGGAATATGAGCGGCGCCCCGATGGCAGCGGAGGTTGCGAAGATCCTCGTATCACTTTCGTGGAACCATTACAGCGCTACGTGATCACTTACACGGCATTTTCGCCGCGAGGCCCGCGGATCGCCCGGGCAATTTCGCAAGACCTCTTCCACTGGGAGCGCCTGGGGCTGTCGACCTTTCCTCCGTATCATGGCATCGATTCCAGCGAGATGGATGACAAAGACGCCTGCGTATTCCCTGTTGCCATTCCGAACCCATCCGGGGAATCGGAGCTCGCGCTCCTCGACCGGCCGCTGTTTCCCGGAACTCGTCCGGAGGAAACCGCCTGCAGCGCCGCGTCCCGTGAAGTGGACCTTGATCGCGAGAGTATCTGGATTTCCTACCGCCCGCTTTCCTTGGAGCCCCGTGGACCTAGTAACCTCAGCCAGTTTTCTCATCACCGGCTGGCGACTCCAGTCGCTCCCTGGGAGCGGCTCAAAATCGGCTGCGGCACTCCGCCCGTCCTGACGCAGCACGGTTGGCTGATCGTCTATCACGGTGCCAGCGAAATGGAAGGACCCAGCCAAGAGGTGCATCCCCTGTGCTACTCGGCGGGAGTGATGGTGCTTTCGAAGGAGCATCCGCAAGTGATCCGTTATCGTTCTTCGGAGCCGGTGTTGACCCCAGAGCTGCCGCGGGACCGTCGCGAATGTCGTGTTCCCGACCGGAATTGACCGTCGCGACGATCTCGGCTCGCCGGAACGGTTCGACATTTACTATGGGACGGCTGACTACCGGATGGCGTGGCACGTCTTAACGTGCCCGATATTTTGCCGCCGGGAGGGGTCGCTCACGCACGGGACGCAAAGGTGTAAACGCCTCCTTCGTTGTACCCTTTCCGGACTCAGCAGCTTTGGGTGCCGCTCTTGGATGAAATGCACTCCATCAGGTCGTTCTAGGACTTGACGAAGGATGCGGGTCCTTCGTCCAGAAGTTGAGCAGCCAAGGCGCTGAATCACGCCCCAAAATCTGCGTTTTGGTCGATCTAGTGGCGCTTTGCTTGGTTGCAATTCCAATGTGCAATCGCTCCTTGGACGTCCCGTCAACCCGAATCGTCGTCCGTGGATCTAGGTAAATTTCTCTTTCAACTTAAGCGTCAACCACCGGCCCGTGTTCGCAGGAGGTCAAGCCGTAGTTACGAAATGCCAAGACGAGCAAAGACAGGGATCTTCACTCCGTCCAAGATCAAGCCGAAAGCGATCGCCGCTGCAAATTCAACGGCCAAGACTGAGATGGGCAGTGGTGCCATGGCAATCCCGCGAATAGCCAAGGTTGAGATGATAAGAACGTCGGCAACAGAGGAGGCTACCAGCCATACAGTCGGCCGCAGTCCCCAAAGATGGCGACGTCCTCGCATAGCGTAAATTGTGGCTTGGCTGCCATATACGATGGCGACAACGGAAAGCGTTCTGAGTGCCTCTATTCCGAATCGCATTTCGAACTTGCCGACCGCCAGGACAGCTATACAAAACATGAGAAAGCAGGCTCCCAGAATGGCTCCTGCGGTTGTAATCCTGCCCACTTGCCAGGAATTCGGCATCGGCGATGGCCGCACCCTGTCCGTGGTCAACGACATGGCTAGGAAGTCGCCTGTGATCATCACAATGACCATCAGCATAGGCGTCAAAACCGCGTGTCCGGTTATGACGAGGCCAATTGCTAGCAAGAGCACTTGCACGATCTTCTTCAGGACGGAGTTCAGCGTGTAGGTAAGAATGCGCTGAAAGGTGATCCTACCCTCTTTTACAGCGGCAACGATACCGCCAAGCCCAGCCTCCGTCAGCACAATGCCAGCCGCCGACTTGGCGACATCAGTTGCGGTCGATACGGCAATCCCCATCTGTGCCTGACGGAGCGCCGGTGCATCATTGGCGCCGTCGCCGCACATTCCGACTGTACGTCCGTTCTTCTGGAAGGCCTTGACCAGGTTGTATTTTCCTTCGGGAAGAATGCTTGCGAATACCGCGAAGTCCTTCGGTTTCACGCCCTCGGGTATCGCACCGGGAGGGCATACAGCGCCATCCAATCCCACCGCCTGGGCAACGATTGCCGCCGTAGCCGGAGCGTCACCGGTCACCATGACAGTTCGCACACCCAGAGTCTTGAGCTCCGAGATCAGAGAGATCGAATCCTCACGGGGCGGGTCGCTGAGCGCAATAAGACCCATAAGCTTCAGAGATGCTGGAGGGCCCGCAGCCACTGCCAAAACCCTGAAGCCTTGCTTTTCAAGCCCGTCGGCCAAACCGGCCGCGGTGGGTGATGGGGCAGTGAGGCTCGCGACTACCGTGAAGGCACCCTTGACGATGCGCTCCGCGCCACCCTTCGCCTCGGTTGCTGTTGCTTCAGATGTCTTCTTGGCAGGGTCGAATGCCACAAACGCGATTAGCTTTGGCAGGTCGGATGCTGGCTTGTGGGTGGAGGCAGAGCGAATCGCCGCATCCACCGCGTCATCGCCACCCTCAGAGCTGGCGAGGGCTGCCATGCCAAGAACGTGGGCTTCGTCAAACCCGGGCATCGGCTTAACGCTGGTGACCGAAAGTTCATTGCGGGTGAGGGTTCCTGTTTTGTCGGAGCATAGGACGTCAATCGTGGCAGCTTCATCTACAGCGGATAGCCGCGTTGGAAGAACGCCCAGCTTGGCCAGAGATCGTGCTCCTAGGGCCGCCGCCAGCGTGAATGTTGCCGGTAATGCCACGGGTATTGCAGCAAGAACCGACGTGAGCAGCAGAGGGATGATCTCACTCCACGGCATCGCATGAAAATAGGCATATGCTCCGATAATAAGGATGACGGCGCCATTGAAAATAGCGAGATCCCGCACGATGCGCAGCACAGCTTTCTGCTGAGAGCTTGCGGCGCGCGCAGTACGCACAAGCTCTGCCGTACGGCCAAACTTGGTATGAACGCCAGTGGCTGTCACTTCCGCGGTTGCTTCACCACGCCGTACCAGTGCTCCCGCGTAGGTATCAACGCCTGGACCAGCTTCAATCGGCAGAGATTCGCCTGTAAGCATGGATTGATCAAGCAGGACAGATCCCTCGATCAAATGCACATCCGCCGCAACCACGCCACCGAGCGACAACTTGACGAGATCGCCACGCACCAACTGCGCAGCCGGTACCATCTTCCATACCCCATCGCGCTCGACGGAGGCATTCAAGGCGAGACGTGAGTTCAAAGCTTTTAGAGTGGCCTGGGCGCGCCCCTCCTGGAAGTAGGCTAGCGCTGCGTTGAACACCAGCAGGCCCGCAATAATCGAGGCCTCGAAGTATTTGTGCAGCACGACCTCAAGCACAATCGACGCTTCGAGCAACCATGGGACGGGCGCCCAGAACTTGGCCAATGCACTTCGAAGTGGATGAGCGGACACGTCGGGCATTGCATTGGGCCCGTCTTTTTGAAGACGACTATGTGCTTCGGCGCTCGTGAGTCCGGACGAGGCTATGTTCTGGACCGGCTTTGCGGGCGGGGTTTGATGGTGCAACTTCGACATGTGCGGCCATAATTCGCTATGTGGAACTATCTGTTCCCACGATTCTTCAAGATTGCGGAGTAGAGGCTGCGCAATTTGGCGCCAGTTCGACGGACCGAAGTAGCAACAACGGGCATTGCACCTGTTTAACGACCTTCTCTGCGATCGAGCCGAACACCAGCGGGCGCCAGCCAGAGATGCCGTGCGTCGAAATAACAATCATGTCGATATGCTCACGTTCGATCACCAGCATGATGTTTCCGACCACGTCGTTGCCAATTTCGATACTGGAACTGGCCTTGATCCCTTTGGAAACCAGGGCGGCGTCGCACGTGGCCAACTGTCGCTCCGCATTATCCTCGGCCTCGTGGAGGTACTCCGTTTCAGGAAAGGAGACGGTTTTTGTGCCCATCGGAAGCATGGGAATGACGTTCAGGAGGTAGAGCTCGGCATGAAAGTGCTGAGCGAGGTCGGATGCGGTCTCCAGCGCGGCATCGGATGACGAGCTGAAATCAACGGGCACCAGAATCTTTGTGGGAATGAAATGCGAAGCAGTCACTTGTGGCACCATGTCACCTCTCCCAACCTCGTAGTTACTGGAGCCCTATTTTCGTCCATCAGAGGATGGAAGGACTGTACTCTTTTAGACACATTTGGGGGATCTCAAATTCATCAACAGCGACCGCAAATGGACAAGGTTGATTAAAGGATCTTGTCGGAGTCTCTTTAATCCCACTCGATGACTTCCTTGATGGTCTCGGGCGAATGATGGTTCACTGACTCCGCAAACTGGCCGTACGAATAGCGATTCGTGATCAGAGCGCCGATATGAGCGCCCCAGCGCAGGTGAGCTTGAAACAGATCATCCGCGCCCATCTGAAAGTGGCCACGCGCAGCATTGACGCTGCCCAGCATTACCTGATTATCCAGGACCAACTGGCGGACGAGTTCTGCGCCTTGAATTTGCAACGGATGATCACCGCCGGGAATGCCTGTGATCACATAAACCCCATTCGGGGCCAGAGCATCGAGCAGATTGAACTCCAGCGCCGCAAATCCACTGGCATCGACGACCAAGTCCATTGGACCAATCTTCTTCTCGACCTCGTCGGCTGGCACCTGGCGTTCATCCACATAATGTCCAGCAATCACATTGAGCCACTTCGGGCGTGCGCTTGTGCAATCGACCACGTCCAGTCCGTAAACGTCGGCTCCTCGAAGTCGCAACACCATGCAGGCCAGCAAACCTACGGGACCCAGTCCTGCGACCAGGCAACGGCGTCCGACAATCCATGCAGGAGTGATGGCAGCCTCGGGGGAACGCACAGCTTGCAAGCGGAGCGCTTCTTCAATACCTTTCTCGACGACGGAAAGCGGTTCCATCAGCACGCCAACCGCTTCCAGTTCGGCTGGCACGGACACAATGTATTGTTCCTTATCAACTACAAATTCTGTTTGATAACCATCCAGTCCGCGGATGCCTCGCTCTTTGTAGTCGCCAGTCTGGCACATATCTGCACGTCCCATCAGGCAGGGCGCGCACTGGCCGCATCCTCGTCTGACGGTGAAGACGGCGAAATCTCCCACTTTTACGCGCGTGACCGACGTGCCCACTTCCACCACTTGGCTGAACATCTCGTGGCCGATGACCAGTTCTTTCTGCCCATCGGGGGCATCGGCACGTCCCCCGGACACTTCTTCCCTGTCTGTGCCGCAGATGCCCACGCGTTTGACTTTGACCTTGACCTCATCGGGGCTGGTAATGGCGGGTTCGGGCCGGTCCACGATCCGCGTGCCGGCTGTACCGGGAACAATCGCAATTGCTTTCATTAGTATCGCCCTTTTCCAAGCTCTGGCTTCTCGCATGCTGGTGTGGAGCAGAGTTGACTGTTCGTTGTTATCCCAGCCGTTCCAGAAGATGGTCTCCCACTCGCAGCGCATTCGCCATGATGGTCAAACTGGGATTTACCGCCGCAATCGACACGAAGAAGCTGGCATCGACAACATAGAGATTGTCCATGTCGTGGGCCTTGCAGTTCAGATCAAGCGCCGAGGTCCTGTGATCAGGGCCGAAGCGAACCGTTCCCGCCTGATGAGCAGTACCTCCAATCGGAATATTCTTTCCCAGATACAACGATCGGGACATTAAGTGTTCATGCAGATCAAGATCGTTGAGCATGCTCTTGAGCTTTGCGATCAGGCGTTGATGGCCTTCCGTGTTGGTCTCTTGCAAAGCTAGCGTGATCTTTCCATCCGGGTTCAGGGTGACGCGGTTATCGGGATGGGGCAAGTCTTCGGACTGCACCCAGAAATCGATGGAGTGCTCTGCCATATAATCCAAAGCGAATTCGGGTTTCCAGATGGCCCAGCCCGGCGCTTCTCCCTTGAGCATTTCGCCATCGGTCTTGCCCAGCATCTGGATGCCACCCATTGGGTATTCCCAATCCTCGGAGCGAAAATAGAAGTCGTTCAGCCCCAGGGTTTTCTGGAATACGGTCGGATTGGGTTTTCTGGACAGGGCCATAAAGGCCGAATTGTTATGCCGCATGTAGTGTCGCCCCACCACATCGGAACTGTTCGCGAGCCCGTTCGGGTGTTTGTCGTTCGCAGACCGCAGCAGAAGCGCCGCGGAGTTGATCGCTCCACAAGAGACGACAACGATGTCCGCCGAATATTCCTCAGGTCGTCCCTCACGCTCGACCAGCGCTTTGGTGATCGTTCGGCCGGACGCGTCTGTTTCGAGACGCTTGACGTAGGCGCCCGTGAGAAGCGTGACATTCGGGTGATCGAGAGCTGGATCAACACAAATAACCTGCGCATCCGCCTTGCCGTTGACCAGACACGGAAAGCCGTCGAATGCCGCGCAACGCACGCAAGCACTCATGTGCAATGCCTTGCCGTCTTTTTCATCGAGCAGGATACCCAGCGGCAATGGGAACGGATGATGGCCGCTCGTCTGCAAATCGTCGAAGAGTTCTTGAATACGCGGTTCGTGGCTCACTGGAGGGTAACTATAAGGAGCGCTCGCTGGGCCTTCCGTGGGATCGATCCCGTGTTTTCCATGAACGTGATACAGATTTTCCGCTTTGGTGTAATAAGGTTCGAAGTCCTCATAGCTAAGCGGCCATGCGGGTGAGATGCCGCCATAATGCCGGACTTCTCCAAAATCCTCTTTGCGAAATCTCAGCAAGGCCGCGCCGTAGACCTTTGTATTACCGCCGACGTAGTACTGAATACCGGGATGGAATGTGTTTCCGTCCTTGTCGTACCAGGTTTCCTTGGCTTGATACTTCGCTTCAAGAAACACGGCACGGGCTTCCCAGTTGTCCTTTTCCCTCGGCAGGTAGTCGCCCCGTTCCAGAAGCAAAATGCGTTTGCCGGATGGAGCGAGATGGTAGGCGAGCGTTCCCCCACCGGCTCCGGTGCCGATGATGATAATGTCAAAATGATTCTCTTGCGGCACTCTGGTCATCTCCCCTGGAATAACATTCTCGGCGTCGCCATCTCTTGGGATGGCGGTACGGAGCATAAGGAAGTATTTGTTATTGTTTGATCTCGACCATGTAGTCGCGGCCTTCCCACGAATTGTTTCCGGGCCAGAAGAAGGTGAATCGGATCGGCGCATGCTGCGCTGCAACGATCGGAATATCGACGAAGTCAATTCCGAGAGTAGTCGCCGAGGACGGAGTATCTTTAACCGTATCCCAATCGTCGCCTGTCCAATGAAGATGGAAGGAAACCGGAGCCTGGACTCGAAGCGTGTAGCCCTTCTTCACGAAACGCACCCTGCGATTCGGCTTCCAAATCTCGAATAACTGACAGGCCTTCCGATCTCCGAGGTAGCGCTCTGCAACTTCAGGAATCAGATCGAAAACGCGGCCATCGGATACGGACCTCAGCAGTTTGACGTACTCGGCATGAGCCCACATGAGAGGCATGGCCGAGCCCGTAGGTCGGCCGAGGAACATATGAGCATCCGGCTTGTCCTTTTCATCCCACACTTGCTCCGGCAGTAAACCCGTCGCCGAGGCGAAGCCTTCGATCGCTCGTATGAACGGTTTTACATCTCGTCCTGCAGCGAGTTCAAGGTGCGCGCGTTCTCCGGTGAGAAGCGGCCATGCGCGACCCTTGCCCCACCCGACGTAAGGCCCTCCGTCTTCTCGCTGCCCGTAACCATCATGATTGTAACGGCGCCAGACCGGCCCCACCGGAGTGTCCACTCTCAGAACCGCATCGATTACTTTCAATGAATCCAGAATTATCGGATCGTTCGGTTTTCTTATGCCGTAGCGAACCAGTTCAAGAAATCCGGCATCGACAATTTCCTTTGCGGGAAATGAATTCTGGGTTCCGGGCGCAAGGTTTGCGATCTTCAGGATTCCTGAGTTGGGGTCTTCCGCCGGGTCAGGGTTGTCCACATCGTCTGGCAGTATCCGTATGTAGTGGCGGCGAATGCCTGGAACCAGCGTGCCTTCGGTTGTGACTGTCCATGCATCGATATGCGATTCCAGAAAATCAGCGTACTGCTCTAGATATTCCGCCGCGGCTTTATCCGCTCGCTGCCTGCAAAAGTAAGCCGCGCCAATCAGGGCTGCGATATTTGAAGCCAAAGTAGACGGAGAATAACCGCTGGCTTCCTCCCAGCGTTCCTGCTGGGTGACCGGCCCATGCCGCAGCAAGTAACTTGCCGCTTTTAACACCATCGGGTACGGATCAACCTCCTGAAGCGCATTCTGTCGGCTGAGGCGTAAGGCCAGCAGTATAGGAAAGGCAACCTCATCCAATTGAATTCCCCGCCAGTACGGATTTCCATTCACCCAAAAGTTCTGCGCAAAACCACCGTCTTCTTGCTGGCAGACCGCAAGATAGATGAGTGCCCGTAGCGGCGTGGCACTCTCACCGGAAGCGAGCAGCGCGGAGGCACTGTTGACCATATCCCGGGTCCAAACCAAGTGGTACCCGCCCTGGTCCTTGTCACCTGCTGATTCTCCCCAAGGAATCGAGAGAGAGGCGATTAAGGCACCAGGATAGGATTTGTCCTCGTGAGCTAGCATCAAACTGAAACTGCTGTGATAGAGGCTGCCGTGGTCGCTCGAAACCGTCTCTAGTGGCATCTGGTGTGCGGAAGTGCGATCCCATTGCTCCCTGTAGCGTTTGTGATGCTCTTCGAAGGGGGTGCCCAGCGCCTGAAAGAGTGTTGTAATCGCGTGATGTTCGGTATCTCCAAAGGCGAGCCCTAGGGTGAACTCGTGGTGGGCACGCAAGTCCAGTTGCCCGGTAAGCGCTATGTTGCCGTCAGTAGCGTGGTCGAACTCCCAATCCATTTGAAAGTTGCCAGCGAGATCCGTCCAACCGTCGCTGCGACCGACATAGCCGCAGGAAACCCGAGCAAAGGGCACTGTAGCGGCTAGCGCCAGCCATGTTCCTTCTTTGTGTGCCATAAGAATCGTGCGGCCATTCAATTCGGCAACATAGCCGTTATTCCCCCGCCCTCCGACTTCCAAGTGAGGAGCACAAAGCGCATACAGCTGTAACTTCGAAATGAACGATTCTTCACCTGTCAATCTTGTGCGCTGAAGAACGCAGGCGAGGTGAGGGTTCGTGATAATTTCCTTGACGATGGCGTAGCGTCCGTCGGGATCGGAATTGGTGCAGCGGTATCCCAGCCCGTGATCGGATAGGCGCTCGCATTTATGTTTGAGGTGACGCTTCTCGTCATGGAAAAAACTCTTACCATCGGTAATCAAGTATTGAAGGTCGCGGAGCTGCGGTCGATCCACCGTTGGATAATAGACTTCGGTGATGATGCCGTTCCAAAGCGTAAACCAGATTTGGCTGGACGCTGCATACGCAGTTCCCACTCCCTCTTTGCCTCCATGGGTCCATCGGGGACGAATCCCGGGCTGCCCAAACGCTCCATTCTCGTTGTCAGACTTTGTCATCCAGCCTCCTGTGCTCCAGCTTTGCGCGCGGTCGTTCTCCTAGTGGATTACCGGAGCAAGCGCAATACAGCCCAAACCCAATACAAAGAACAGAAACATAATCGCGAGGAGACCCTTGACCCGGTTTCCCGCGCCGTGAAATTCCTTCCACACAAAAATGCCCCAGATGGCGGAGATCATTGTGTTGCCCTCGCCCAGGGAGAAAGAAGTGGCGGGTCCAATCATCGGCACGTAGGAAGCCACGAAGTTGGCGATCGTGCCGACACCCCAAATTGTTCCGCCTAAGATTCCCCACGCGTGCAGACTCATTGGTCCTTTGAAATAGTCCTTCATTCGGAGCGGTTTGCCATTTACGGGCCGACGCATCAGTCCATAGTTCATCGGGAGATTGGAAACAAGAGATCCCAACGCGAAAACGAAAAATACGGCGTAGGGTCCCAAATGATTCGGACCTGTTAACGCCTTGGCAACAAATGGATAGAACAGTCCTACGGCGACACCACAAGCCAGACTCAATCCAACCCCTTTTGTGCTGGCCTTCGCACCCCCAGGCAAGCGGCGATATGCCATTGCATCGAGGACAATGGCGATGCAAATCAGCGCGATTCCTCCGAAAAGCAGAATGGGGTTCCCTTTCGGCGAAATGATGTAGTTGATGATGGCTCCAATCACCAACGCCAGACCCGCCCCGATCGGGAACGCCACCGCCATGCCCGCCACGGATATCGCTGCTACGAGGAGCAGATTTCCGAGGTTGAAGATGACACCGCCGAAAAAAGCTTCCAAAAGACTGCGGGAACTTGCGGTCTCTAGATTGCCGAGAAAGCTATCCGGCGACGCAGGGCTTGTATTTCCAAGCGTCAAGCCAAATAACAGTGCACATGCCAACACACCCCACATGTAGTCCCAGTAGAAAAGCTCGAAGCGCCACCGTTTGTCAATTTTCTGTGTATTGGCCCAACTACCCCAACAGAGCATGCTCAGAAGCATAAGCACTAGCGCTGTGGAATAAGTACGTGGAACGAACAATAGTCACCCCGCTCGAACCCGAAACAAATAAGCCATGTCGGGCACTCCGCCGACTCGCAAAAGCTCCCCGTCGTTCCTCCGTCGGTCGGCTTTGGAAGCCTTTACCTAGACGGACACGTTTCTCAGCAGAGTCCCCATGAATCGTTGGCGATCAGCCCGTTAACTCTTGTGACAACCGGCAGTTCACCTGAGGGTTCTCAACCCCGACCTTCATGGACAGGAGTACCCTAGGCAGACAACGCAAGTTTTGTCTCGACCCGAACGCTCTTCGCAGGAGCCGCTTTTGGCATTACCACCTCAAGCGTGCCATCGCTAAATGTCGCTCTGGCCTTCGAAAGATTAACCTCGCTGGGTAGATCGATGACCCGTAACATCAGTAGTTGTCCGTGCCTGGGCAAATGGGTCTGTTTCGCAGACTGGTGGTTTTCGTGGATCTCGGTTTTTCCACTGATGCTCAGTCGACGGGGCTCGACGCTGACCTTGATCTCTTCCCGGTTGAATCCAGGAACTTCGGCGCGCGCGGTAAGCTGGTCGCCAGATACCGATAGGTGGAACTTCACCGGTGTAAGTAACTCGGATTCTGCGAGAAACCAATCCTCCCGGTCGTTTCCATGCACGTGCCCGCGGCTCTCGAAAATCTCATAGGCGCGCCGGGCAATCAAATTGTAGGCATCCTGCGTATGTTCGAAGAGTTCATGAACCGATACGGGTTTCAAATCAGTATGGTGTGTCATGGCTTCCTTTCTTTACTGCGGAATAAAGTCTTATCCGGGACCTTCGCTATAGTGAAAGGTGACTGAGACGAGGTGAGAACCCGAAGCTATCTCTCCGGCCCTCGTTAATGGAGACCTCATCCCTTCGACCTCCGCGACCCGCCCTCCGCTGGCGACTCCAGCGAGAGCTTGACGGCCTCTCCGAAATCGAGTGCGATGATGCCTAGGCTGGGCAGCCGTGGTGCAACTGTCCACAATGAACGCCGCCTCTACTTCTGCTCTTCAGTGTGTTCCGTCGCGTGTTGCATTCGCTTAGCGAGACGCGCTTCTTGTCTGCTAGTTTCCGTAACTTCGCCACCGCTTTTTGATCCCCCCTCGAAAATCTTGCTTAGAAACTCAGTACTTCCATACTGCCGAAAAACGAGTTCTGAATGACTAGGCGTGCGATCAGCGGTAGTCTCTCGGACGATAAAGTCCACACTGGCCTTATCGCTTTCACTGGTGACGGTCATCACCTCCAAGTCCGAATCCTGCATCATCCGGAACGCATACTCACCCGGCGGTAGGGTCGTGTTGCCAATGATGAAGCTGTGGTCAACGTGGGCTCGAATTGCGTCAGCAATCTGACCATGCAACCAAGGTGCGCCTGCTGCTACGAAGAGCAAGCTGGCTAGGGCGGGAGCTAGCGTTCTGAGGTGGCACTTCATAAGCATCTCCTCTAGGGGCCACTAGACTTCATTTACATGGCCCGATTTGACATTTGTGTTCATATACGTTCATAGGACAGCCTCTGAGTTCCCGATTACTGATGCTTGAACCCTTCTTTTTTCAGGTTCTGCGAACTACTCCATGGGCGACCGCCCTCCACTGGCGACTACTGGAGATCACTATTCAGCTCTGGCTTCATGGACATATCCGCCAAGTTCGTGCAGCAGCGCTTGCGCCGATGCGGGAGTGGCAACTTTGCCGTCAAGAATTTCATGTCGGTTTACGTCGTCGCCATACATGGCTTTGTCTCCACTTTTGTCGGCTTGCATTACAGCGCCATCCAGGCTCACCCCAGCGAAAACACCCTTCGCCCGCGAATAAGACAAAATCTCCGCCTTCAGTTTAAGGTCGGTGCCAGCAGCAGCGTTCCGGCCTACCGGCCCGGCTGCCACAGAGGCGTCGGCCCCGAGCTTGAATTTGTCGCTGAGAAGGCTTTGCAAGGCGTGATCGTTCATAAAGAGCATTACCAGGTCGGTGGAAGAGCCCCCGATCTGATAACCCACGCTTCCGCTGTCAATCGCTACAAACATAGGAGCGCTCCAGCCATGCTCGGTGCGACAGGTTGCTAATCCCCGGCCGTAGCTGCCGCCGAATATAAAGGCGAACTTCACTTCTCCTGGAACAATCGCGATGCATTTCGCAGATTCCAGCAGATCCTGAGGAATACCCTGATCCGGCGTGTTCATGATCTCCTTGAAGACCTGGGCGGCTCTATCGGTGCGCTTAACGTCATCCTCGCGGTCCGAGGCGACGGCAGTTAGAGCTACAAGTAGAACTAGCGTTGTGACGATCAGAAGACGTTTCAACATTGTTTTATCCTCCTTCGGGTTCGAACTCACTAACGGAGATGCGGCGCCAATCCACAGATGGCTAGAACTCGGTGCCGTTCGCACAGGGTGTTGTCCATCAGCGCAGCTTCGGATCAACAGTGTGCGATCCAAAGTCATCCTAGATGTTGGAAAAAGGTATTTCTGTTAAATAGGGAACACATTTCAATTCGCTGTTACGGAGTGGCATCCTGAGATGTGGATGGCAGGAGAAACGGTGTATTTGCCCCTGTGGCGAAAGAACCAGTGCCTGACGTCTCCGGCATCAACGGGCTAAACGTGCATCTTGCTCCACTAGCGAAGTCCTCGTCTGGAAGCGTCGGTTATGTTGCCAAAGACCATCGCGGCAAAACCCAAGGTGGTGCAAATCAGCAAGGCTTACCCTCAGCAGCAGGAACGGAGCGCCACGCTCCCGCGCAACAACCGTGCCGAAATCTGGCCAGAGAAACCCGGCACCAAAGAACAGATCTCGCGGAGTTCGGAACGTGCCCGTACCCTACACATTTCATGAATGCGGGGGGCAGGAGTTTCGTTTTAGAGAAGTCTTTTTCGCTAGGCAGGGCCGCCCTCAGGTAGCAATTTCTGATCTGGATTTTCGGTTTTGTTGTCCCCACGACCGTACACGAGAATGTACACGGCCGGCACGAGAAACACTGTCACGACCACAGAGACTGAAAGGCCGCCGATGATTGCACGTGCAAGCGGGGCGTATTGCTCGCTTCCAGCTTCCAGTCCAAGGGCCATGGGGATCATCCCAAGAAGAGTCGCTAGAGAAGTCATCAGAATTGGCCGCAGGCGGATTTTGCAAGACTGTACCACTGCCTCTCTATAGCTTGATCCGCGCTCATGCAGAATGCTTGCAAATTCCACGATTAAGATGCTATTCGAGACTACGATGCCGACCATCATGATCACGCCCATCAGTGACATGACATTCAAGGTGGAACCCGTGAGGACGAGCAGCACGATGACACCCGCGAGCCCAGGTGGGATTGCCATCAGGATGATGAGGGGCTCGATGAATGAGGTGAACTGTGCCATAAGTAGCAGATAAACCAGCACGACAGCCAGGACAATTCCAAGGCCAAAACGCAAGAACGATGCATCCATGCTCTGCACCGCTCCATGCATCAGAACACGCATACCATCTGCCGTTGGGACATTCTTTATGGCTTGGGTCACTTGCTTGCTGACGGAATTCAAAGCTTCGGCCCTCGGCAGCACGTAAACATCGATGACCCGCCGCAACTGATAGTGGTCGACCTCGGTTGGCGTATCGATCTGCTTCGTAAACACAACCGAGCGGAGAGGCGTGTAGCTCTGGCTGTCCTTGCCGCGAAGCGGGATATTCCCGAACTCCTCCATATTCATATGGCCAATCTGTCGATTCGAATATTGAACGGTGAGCATGTAATTGTTGCCGGTCTTGGGATCAATCCAATAGCTCGGCGCGATAACGCCGTTCGAGGTAAGAGCCGTGATTACGTTGTCGACGACGTTCTTGGGCGTCAACCCAATCAAGCTGGCTCGCTCGCGGTCGATGTCCATTTCGAGCCCTGGATACTTCAGATCCTGCGGGATGAAGACAGCAGAAACGCTACTCGATCCGCGCAGCTTCGTCGCCAGGCTCTGCGCCTGCGCATAAGCTGCCTCTTGATCGTTCGAAGAGATTTGAATGTCGATTGGCGCGGGTAGCCCCTGATTGACAACGGAATCCACGAGGCCACCCACCTGAAAATAGGTATTGAGCTGCGGCAGCTGTGCAGCAAGAGCGTCGCGCACTTTTTCGATATAGGCGTAGCTGCCGGTCTTATGGCCCTCTTTCAAACTAACCTGCACGAATGCTGTATCCATGGCAGAGTTCGATGTGTAGATCGCCGAAAGATCAGCGGTGACGCCTATGTTTGAGACGATCATACCGAAATCGGCGGGGGCAACGACGTGGCGTATAACATCCTCAACTTTTGCGATGTCTTCGTTACTAACCTCGATGCGCGTACCGCTAGGCATCTTCACGTTCACGATAAACTGTCCCGGATCGGTGCGCGGAAAATAAGCGCGGCCAAGAAATGGCACAAATAATGCAATCACCAGTGCTGTTCCCCCGAGCATGACAGCGGCCGAGAGTCCCGGTTTTTGGATCATCCAGTATGCCAGGCGCTCGTACCGCTCCAACATCCCCGCGAATCCAAGGTTGAAGAGATCCAAGCCGCGCTGGAAGATCGAGGGCTTCTTTTTCTTATTGGCTCCCTGTGGAGTATTCTCGCTTTGCTCAATCGGCTCCGTGTCCCCGCTTTCTTTTGGCTTGGGGTGAATGAACTTCGCACAAAAGAGCGGAACAAGTGTCATGGAGAAGATGTAAGACGCGAAGATCGAGAAGACGACCCCGTAAGCGAGATCGGTGAAGATGTATTTACTCACACCACTCAGGAGAAACACGGGAAAGAACACCACCGAGGTCGTCACTGTTGCTGCAAAAACGGGGAGCGCGACCTCTGTTCCGCCATCTCCCGCAGCCTTGTCCGCCGGAGCGCCCTCCTCCATGAAGCGGAAGATGTTCTCCAGCACAATGACGGAGTTATCGATCAAACGAGACAGCACCAGCGCTAGACCACCGAGGAGCATGGTGTTGATTGATCCTCCCATGGCGCTCACGATCAACAGGCAAGTCAGTATCGAAAGTGGAATCGCGATCAAAGCCGCTAAAGTCGCTCGTGCGCTGCCCAGGAAAACCAAAATCATAATGCCAGTCAGGAAAAGGCCGATCCCAGCCTCCTTCAGCAGGTTTCTGATCGCTCCTTTTACGAATACGGACTGATCAAAGACAACCGCGGTCTTGAGGCTCGAAGGAATATCCACCAACTTTGCTACAGCAGCGCGCATGCCATTCACGATGGTGATGGTGTTGCTCTTGCCCGGCTGCTTCAGTACCGGTATGTATACGGAACGTTGTCCGTCGATGCGGACGATGTTCGTCTGGATAGCCCCGGAATCTTCGGCGTGTCCCACGTCCCCCACTAGCACGGAACCATTGCCAACAGAACGCAGCGGAATCGAATTGATAGCTTCAGGCGTAGAGATTTGGCTGTTGGCGTAAATATTGAGGTCTTGTGTGCCGATGCGAACGTCGCCTGCCGGCAGAATCAAGTTCGAGTCGTTCACACCGCCGACAACGTCCATGACGCTCATATTGTTTGCTTCAAGCTTCAATGGATCGACAAAGACCTGAATCTGCCGATACGTACCGCCAAACGGTTGCGGAACCGAAGCGCCTTGTACATTGGCAATCTGATCGCGAACTGTGAATTGCGCCAAGTCCTTTAGCTGGGTCTCGTTCAGTCCCTTGCCTTCTAGGGTTACCAAGCAAATCGGCTGGCTGGAGGCCGTCATACCGAGAACGACCGGCGGAAGCGTCCCCGGAGGGAGGCGTCGCAGATCTGCGAGCGCTAGTGTTGCAATGTTGCTCAGCGCAGAATTGCCATCGGTTCCCGGGCGAAAATAGACTTTGATCAAGCTGACGCCGGTGAGCGAGCGCGATTCAATGTGATCGATGTTAGCGCCGAGAGTAAAGAATCGCTCGAAGGTGTCGGTGATATCGGCCTCGATTTGCTGCGGCGGCATGCCGGAATAAAAAGTGGCAACTACGACGACAGGCATATCGATGTCTGGAAATAAGTCCACAGGCATTGTGGTCATATTCGCTATGCCTACTACAAGGATCGTCAGGCAGACCATGAGAACGGTGTAGGGATAGCGCAGAGCAAAGTTAGGCATTATTTGCTGCCTCCCGTATTCTCCTGGGGATCCGTCACACCACCTTCTTCATGCATGACGTCGTTGGCCGGCTCCTGCTGGATCCGTGGATCCACTTGTTCTCCGTTGTGGTAGTTGCTCGCATCCCCGAGGACTACATGATCGCCAGCCTGGAGACCATTGGTGACTTCCACGAGAGTAGAGCCCCGAATTCCTAGCTGCACCGAACGCTGCTCTACTTGATTATTCGCGTTCAGTATCAGAACGGTGCCCGTATTGCCGGTCCTTTGCACCGCGACAATCGGGATCGTCAACACGTTTTCTCGGTGCGCCAATTGCATGTAAGCATTTGCGTACATACCCGGAGTGATGGCCAAAGTTGGGTTTGGCACATCCACCTCCGTCTCCATCGTTCGCGTGTTCAGATCTAAGTTTCGAGTAAATCGCACGATTTTCCCGCTGAAGTCCTGGCCGAGCGCGTCGACACGGATCTGCATTGGGTCGCCTTTGTGCACGTAGCGCACCGCGTCTTCCGGCACGGGCACGCGCAAGCGCAATAGATCGCTCTGGGCGAGCTTGATCAGCGGCATGGCTTGACTTTGAGAGTTCGTGCCTTGCTGCAGCAGGACTCCCGTATCGGCATAACGCCAGGCCACCACACCATCCAGGGGTGCTGTCACCTTGGTATATGATTGGAGCGCGCCGACGCGTTGCTGGTCGGCGGTGGCTGCGTTAGCGCCCTGCTCGGCAGCCGATAGCTGTGCAATTGCCGCGTCCAATTGCTCTTGTGAGGCCTCGGCCTGGGAACGTGCATTGTCGAGATCCTGTGCGGCAACAAGACCTGGTCGCTTGGCCGAGACTGTCGCCAGACGGTCGTAATTGGCCTGCACCGCCGCGTGCAGCGCCTTCGCCCGGCTTACGTCGTGTTGCGCAGCGGCAATGGCATCCTGGGACCGGAGCGACTCGGATTGGGTGCTGCGATATTGCGCGTTCAACTCCGGCACTTCCAGCGTGGCCAGTGTCTGCCCCGCATGGACTCGGTCGCCAATATCGACATAAATGTGCCGCACATAGCCCGCTACCTTTGCATGGACGTCCACCACCTGATAGGCCTGGAACTGCCCTGCAACACTCAGCAGATGCGAAATGTTTCCACGCTGCACAACGGCCACTGCTACTGCCGGCGGCGCTGGTGGCTTCTTCTTGGTTCCACTGCAGCCGGCGAGAACAAGCAGGACACCGCACAAGGGTCCCAGGTGCCGGAAAACAAATCGTGTTTGCATTTAGAAATCCTCCGCAAGCAGGGCCATGAAAGACTACAGGATGTGAGCCAGCGTGTAGTTACCCCAGCGGGGGTCGGCGCGCTGCCCATCAACTATCGTTGGGCCCGGCTCTGATGGACAAGACCGGGCAGGCTGCTCTAGTAAGCAGTTGATAGGCAAAGCTGGTGTGTAAATGCCGGCCAAGCTGTGATTCCGCACGGACACCAAGAACAATGAGCCCCGCAGTCTCTGCTTCCGCTCGCTCTAGTATCTGATTCACTTCGAGGCCATGTCCAAGATGAAAGGCGGGCGTACACCAGGGATCCGCGGTCTCCGGCATCATGCGGCAAAGGGCCTCGCAGTAATCTTCAGCTAACTTCTGAGCCGACTTTGGGTCTTGCTTGAAAGATGTTGATGTCAAGTGGCAGACCTCAACCGGAATCTCAAACTGTTTTCCCAGCAGCATAGCGTAGCGTCCTGCGGCTGCAGCTGCAGGTGTGAAGTCGGAACAGTAGAGTATTTCCTTAAACTTGAGACTTAGATCCACCCCACCACGAACATGCGCACCAACGGAAAGTGTTGGGCAGTACACAGTCAAAAGAATCTTTTCCGTATTCGATCCGATCAGAAGATGATCCGCACCGAGATGAATACCATGGACACCGAGGACTAGGAGATCTGGCGCATAAGCTTTTACTTCACCGAGTATCACCTGGCACGGAGTGCCATCTTCAATGAGCGTTTTGACCTCAAGTCCGGTGCGTCGAAGCCCGGCTGCGAAGGCTTCTAGTCGCTCCTCCGCTTCTATTCGCGAAAGACTTGGTTGAGCCGTCGCTGCCTCCGCTCCTTCTGCGGCGGGTGACAATTCCACCGCATGCAGCAATACCACCGTCGACTTAAATTGGTGCGCAAATGCCACCGCGTAGTCCAGAGCAAGCCGGGAACTCTCCAGGAAGTCCGTTGCAAAGAGAATCCGCTTTATCCTCAGTCCATTCATGGTGTCAATCGGTGTTTTCCGTTATGTCGTCGTTGCTAGATCGAAATCACGTTTTGTGCAAAGGTAATTCGTCGCCATTTAATCGTGCGCGGGACATCAGCTTTGTTCGGTCTTGAGTCTCCAGGAATGAGTGTCGAATGGAAACCACAGGACAGGTTGCCTTCGCAAGGAGTTGATAAGCAAAACTGGTATGAAGGTGACGTCCGAGCTGCGATTCCGTGTGGATTCCGAGAACGATCAATCCCGCGATCTGACTTTGAGCACGCTTGATGATTTCGTCCAACTCCATGCCTCGATCCAAATGAAAAGAGGGCAAAACCCAATTTGGGTCCGACTCGGGAAACTCGCGCCGGATCGTCTCGCAGTACTCTCTTGACAAATCCTGACGAAGTTTCGGATTGTTCTCGGCCAGCAAGGGCAATAGTTGGCACACATCGATGGAAGCGTGAAATTCGTTGCCGAGGAAGACGGCATACGGAGCAGCCGCGGTTGCCTCTACGCTTAAATCAGAGAAGTAAAGAATCTCTTTAAAGTGCAGCTTAGGATCAACCCCTGATAAGACATGGGCGCCGACGGTCATCGTTGGGCAGTTTGTGGAAAGAAGAATTCGTTCTGTATTGGAGCCAATCAGCAGATGCTCTACTCCACGATGGATCCCATGAACACCTAGAACGAGGAGATCGGCCGCATGATGGTCGACGGCTCGAAGAATCACTTCATGGGGAATCCCGTCCTCGACAAACGTCTCCACTTCAAGTCCAGTGCGTCGAGCGCTGTGTGCGATGGCTTCCATTCGCCCCAGAGCATGCTTTCGTGTCAGGCATGGTCTGGATGTTTCTATCTCAACTTCTGTCGCCGGATACGGGAGCTCCAAGGCATGCACCATGATAATGGTGGCCTTGAAGTGCTGTGCGAACGCCACCGCATAGTCGAGCGCAAGGTGTGAACTCCCCAGGAAATCAGTTGCGAATAAGATTCGTTTTACTTCCGGTTTTTCGAACGTCATGCGCTACCTTCCTTTACAACCTATGGCTGCGATCCACTTTGGAACCGCAACGCCGCGAGGTCCGCTTCATAGTCAAATCGGGCATTCGCTTCGGAGATCTGCGCCTGCGTCTGCTGTAACTGGGCCTGACTCAACTCAACGATTGAACTGAGACCTGCGCGATACCTCGTATCAGCCAGATCGAGCGCGGTGTTGGCCTCTTTCAAGAGCTCCGCCGTCACAGTCATCTTCTTCTTTGCGGTGTTCGCTCTTAGCCACGCAGTACGCACGTCCCGTACGATGCGGTTAATAAGTACCCGGCTCTGCTCGTCCGATGCCTTGGCGCGAAGGTCGGCTTCGGTGGCCTGCGCATGGAATTTGAAGCCATTGAAGATCGGTATGCCTATGTTCACGCCTGCCGCCCCATACCGATTCGTGGTGAAATAAGTGCTAGATCCGACGGGAGTGAGACCCACAACACCCAGCCCGGAGACCGTAGGGAGGAACTGATCGTGTTGCGCTCGACTGAAGCGCAGATCCGCCTCATGATTCAGTTTGAGAGCAAGAAGATCGGGACGCTGTTGCAAGGCTAGAGCAATCACTGCCTCCGCTGTAGTCGCGACCAGCTGAGGAGGCGACAGGTCGTCGACGAGAGTGTACTGTTGGTCGTTCGTGGTGCCGAGCACCTCGTTGAGATCCGCCGTTGCGGCATCGAACTGATTTTGCGAATCGAGATCGAGCAATTTGGCTTGCGACAAATCGACCTGCGCAAAACTCTGATCGAGCGTGGACTTGAGGTTGTTAGCAGTGAGAGCATCGATCTGATCGCTAACCGCCTGTCTGGCATTGACGGTGCTTTCCGCGACCTGCAGAGTGGCCTGCGCCTCCAGAGCATTGTAAAAGGCAATGTCCGCTGCCAGGACGATATCCTCCCGCGTCGCCTCCGATCGTTGGTCGGAAGCTTTTGCTTGAAAAGAGGAGGAAGCCACTAAATTGCTTGTATGGCCGAAATCAGTAATCAGCTGATTGAGGTCAACCCCCGCTCCCACGTGATAGAGGAGCCGGGATGCGGCTAGCGAACCCGAAGATAGGCGGCTTGCTTCTTCCGCTTCAACCCCAGTCACATTGCCATCCAAAGTCGGGAGTAACGCCGAGCGAGTCTCGCGGACGACTTGCTTCTGTGCGAGGGCGAGCAGTGCCGCGACGCTGATCCGTGGATTATTTTTGAGGGCTAACTGCTCCGCCTGTTGCCGCGTTAGGGGCTCGCCCGTCGGAGGTATCGGAGGAGCAGGGGGTGCGGGATTGGTCGCCGGGGGTTGCAGTGCTGGATTAGGCTGTTGCGCTTGAGTCTGGAGTTCCGGCGCGTCTGGAAGCTTCACGACACTCTCTTGTGATCTCATAGAAAAGGGGCACAGAAGAAGCCATAGCGGCAAAACTAGACTTCGGTTACGCATAGATCACCTCACCCGATCGGGGTTCGATTTCGTCATCACGAACGTCTTTGCGATGAATGAGACGGTGCGCGGTTGGCACCAGAAATACGGTGACCATGCAGGAACCGGTCAACGGGCCGAGAATTACGCATGTAAGCAGGGTACGCTGATCGCTGCCCGGCTCTGGAACCAGCGCCATTGGAATGAGACCGAGGACGGGGGCTAGCATGGATTTGGGCGTCGATGTACTTGACCGTGGCGCACCGATCCACTCCGAATAGACAGGAACATCTCTGCGAACGGGCTTCGCTACGTCACCACAGTTGGTGGAGTTTTCGATATATGTGCGCATTCCACCGAACTCAGAACCATCGCACTGGCGCCGATCCAAAGGGTTACTCGGCCTTGGCAACCGCCCAATGCCAGATGCAGATTCTGAAGAGGCATATTGTGCGGTGTGCGAAGCGGGCATGAATCCGCCAGAGCGAGTTCAGAGGCAGAATGCCTCTTACTTGGCGTGCTGCTCGCTGGCAATCTCCTCCTGCTGTTCATCAGCCTTTTGCCAACTGGAATTGGGGTTGTATTCCTTCATGTTCTTGGCGACAACATCTGTCTTCTTACCAAGGTCTTTCTCGTAAACTACCCCGTCCTGGTTAACAATGAATGTCATCACGCCGGACGATCTGTACTCCGCTGGATAGGCCACGAAAGCAAATCCGCCGGTCATTTTGCCGTTTACTATGTAACTCTTCGCGCCACTTGGACCGTTTTTCCCCTGACGAGTCAGGATGTGAAAATAGTATCCCTGATAGGGGGTCGGAGCGTCCCCCTGGCTCTTGGAGTAGTCCTCTGCAACTGCTGCCGCCACCAACGGTCCGATGGGGCTCTCTGATGCCCCGTCCACAGCTTTCCAATAGAGACCGTTGTGCTGCCCTTCATCACTGAAGATTTTCTCGGCGTACTCGTTGTGCTGTGCGGAGTAGTATTCCTTTTGGGACGCGACGAGTTCCTGGCAAACGCGAATGGACGATATTTCGTTCTGGCCAATTCGCCTATACAAAATCTCTTTCTTGCCCGCCTCGGTGTCGAAATACCACGAATCTCCGTGCTTCACGAGCGGTATCGGCGTGGGCCAGTTCTCCGCTCCGATGTATAAGGTGGTGGTTCCATCCGGTTCTTTCACCAGACGGTGCATCTCCTGGTATTTCTCTACAAACATAGCGCGGCTGCTGGCGTCCTCGGCGTCGTCTCCTGACGAGACGATTTGCTTCCCTTCCGGTCCAAGGATATTGAGCATCGTTTTTTCGTCGCTACCCTGCGCTGAAGTGACCAGTGCCTGGCTGGCGTCTTCCGGCGATGAAAATGTTTTCTGGCCCGACTGCTGCGCCATGGAATGTGTAGGTAGGCACATCGTCAAAACGATCGCGACCGCCGCCAGTTTAGAAAGATTGGCCCAATCAATTTTGTCGAAGTACAGCGTCGTTCGTCGCATATGGCTTCTCTCCATTTCTAACTCATACAAGCTGATCGAAAACTTAATGGCACTTCGATTACCGATGCCCGCCGCCACCATGGCCGCCGCCTCCGCCACCGAAGCCCCCGCCACGCGCGCCGCCGCCCATACTGGCGCTTCCGCGTGATGAAAAGCTCCGGGTCTGTCCGCCATGCTGATAGCCGCTGAACGCGCCCGAACGGACGCCGCTCTGACCACGAGGCGCACCGTATCCTCGTGCAGCCTGCCTGTTTCCGTTGAAAGCCCTGCTGGCGGCGCCGGAGCGGGCGTTCGCTGCGCCGCGCTCGCCGTTAAATCCGCCGCGGGCGCCGCTCGACCCGCGTTGCACATTCCTTGCTACGCCCCCTTCGCCGCCTCCTCGGTAGTAGCTGTTCCGGTTATAAAACGTATTGCTGCGAGAGTAGTACCTGCCGCCGCCGTACATTCCATATCCGCCGCGCCAGTTGAATCCCCAGTTATTCCAGCCCCAGCCATAACCGCCGTACCAGCCAATCCCGAAGCCGAGTCCGAAATTGAGATACGGACCGCCAAACCAGATTCCCGGATACGGGTACCATCCCCCCCATGCATCGATGGGATCTCCATACGCAAGCCAGGGATCGTACGCGGGGACGTAAACGACATCGGGGTTTGTGGGCGCAATACTGATGTCAGAGTCTTGCGTCGCGACCGTTTGCCGCGGCGTGGTCTTAAGGCTGCCAGCTTGTTGCGCCCGCCGGCGCATTACCTGTACGGCATTCATAACGTCCGCTTGCTGGTTGTAGTATGCGTCGCCTAGAGACGATGCCCAGGAGAGATTCTTGTCCATATTTCCCAGAACAGACGGAAACGCAGCCAGCGCCTTCACGCTCGGGTCCCAAGGTTGTTGGTCCACAGCCCTACCCAAATCGGCGCCCTTCAAATTGGGATTCGCTTGTACCCATCGGTCGGCCTCGACGACTTGCTCGGGAAAGGTCGACGCCGCCAGAATCTGCGCCACCAGCGAATCCGGATACAGCGCAATCGGCGCGACCAACTGCTGCAATTGATCGGGAGTCTGTTGGGTGTATGGCGGCGCCTGAGCGGCCGGCGCCGGGGCTGGGGCGTCTTGAGAGGCCGCCAGCTTCGGAGGCCAAGCCACGAAGCACAGAGCTAACGACAAGAGGCAAACCAGACTCCGATTGCCCAAACGAGACCCTGAAAAGCCCGCGGCATATTTGAAAATGTTCATGTTCTTGACTCCCCTCAGCACCTTCATTGCTTCGCTGCGACTGACGGCAGATCTGTTTTTCGTGAAAGAGCTACCACACAAACAAGCGCGCACCGGCTCCGGGAGAGCGAACCCTACCGGCTTGCACAGAACCATCGTGAACGGGAGCCATGTCGTCGCGGTCTGTGCCAGGGAGATGCGGTACTGAGGCACTGAGCTCTTCGATCTCTACAGCGCAATGGCGGTTCATAATTTCGGCAGCCGTGTCCGCTTTTTCGCCCGAACCCGTTGCGAAAACTATGACTCCTCCCCGCCGTACCCCTTCGACGTAAGCTTCCGCGTCCGCATCGGCGGCTCCGATCGTCCTGAGCTCCCGAGTCAGGTCCACTTCAAAATCAGTGTGTGGGATACTCATGACGCCGGTACCGGCCATCTCCCGCGGCTCACCTAAGATGCGGACGTCCTTCTGAGGAAAACCGCTGGCCGCGAGATCGCGAACCACCTCGTCGACCGAGCTCGAATTCTCAAACAAACCAACGGCTGTTTTTGCCATACTGGCCCCCTCCAATTTAATCTGCAGCACTGGAATCGCTAATTCGCTCGGACAATGTCTGCAGCAGTGTTTCGTTTCGGTACATCGCCATCCCCTCTGCTCTTGTCTTCGCTTGGGGTGACGCAAGCATTCTGATTCGCTGGTCGTACACGGCCCTGACTTCGACCACCGTGTTGTTCTTGTCGATGGTGATCTTCGCGGCCTGACCGAGATCGGAGAGCTGTATGTTTTTCAGCTGGATGTCCAGACCTTCGGTGATAGCCTTGCCCCCGGTAAGGACGGCGATGCCCTGCAACATACTCTTGCGCTGATCCCATGAGCCCGGCACCCTCACGGCGGCAACTCGCAGCGGCCCACTCAGATTCTTCACGACGAGAGTAGCCAGCGCCTCGCCGCAAACATCCTCTGCGACTATGACCAGCGGCTTGCCACTCTTTGTGATCTGCTCAAGTAGGGGAAGCAGGTCTTGCTTAGAATTGATTTGCTTTTCGTGAATGAGGATGTAGGCGTTCTCGAAGGCAACTTCCATATGTTCGGGATCTGTGACGAAGTAAGGTGAGAGGTATCCGGAGTCGAATTGCGCAAAACCGCCGAGCGGCATGTCACTGGCGCTGCGGGGAACGATACTCCCGTTGGCCATGTCGCCAGCGGCTTCAATACCCGCCAGAATGTGATCTTCTACGGTAGCAAGTTTGGCTGTCATGCCTGCAAATCTCCGTGAACCGTGCCTTAAGGGATGCTCTTTCGCGCGCGAGATGGATCATTCTGTTCTTGGTTGCGACGTGCCAGGTTCTTCGATCCAGCAATCGCGGATGACCGTTTTGTTTTCGCTATTAGGTCCTTCGACTGCTGAAGGATTTCCGCGTCTTTAGCATTCTCACGACTCGTTATCTCTCCTCTTTCACTTGTGTTTGTCATTGCTTACAAGTATGTCCGAAGTCAAGTTTGCAATATGGTCAGTTTGGTACACTCTGCAAATAACCCACGGGCGATTTCAACGAACGGAGTGTATCCGGGAACTTAACGAATCCATAGGATCGCTGCTCGAAGGATTAGTACGCTTCCACGACGATGTTTGACGGAAGTGGGTGCGGGCACATCTAGCTGTGATACCCGATGTCGATTTCCGGCTGGGGAAGTAGGCGGCTCGTCTAGAGCTTATGTTTCCAGACCATTGATTGAGGTGGCGTTTGCACCTGCGGCTGTGCGGCGAGCACCGACTGCGTCGCCCTGCGCTTAAAAGTGAAAGTTGGTCCCCAGGAAAATGAGCTGCCCATTCGCATCCTTCGGATAGATCGATGAAATCACGCCCTTGCCCCAGGCATGGCCGTAGTACAGAGTGGTGCTGAAGGAGGGCGTAATCTGGTAGTCAGCGCTGAGATCCCAGACGTTGGCCAAGCCGCGGTTGCCATTGCTCGGGCGACCCGTATATCCAAAGGTATTCGGCTGAAACGCGCCCCCACCTGAATACCAAAGATCGGCGGCATTCGCCAGTCGCAGCGTGTGCACTTCGCTGCGAAGAGCGAGCTTCGAAACTGGACGCAGATTCAGACTGGCGTACAAGTCTTCGTTGTTCATCATGTTGTAAAACGGGAAGCGCGCATACTGGCGCGGTGTGGGCAGGTCTTGAAAGAAAGTGCCGTGACGCGAATCATTGGGGTTCCCATCGCCGCTGCCGTAGGAATAGCCCGCGCTAACCCAGGGCTTGAGCGCTTTGACTGGCAGTTGCCACCCAGCCTCTCCCACAAACGCGCCCGCATGTTGTGCCAGGCTACCCCAGGAACCGGTTTGGACGGCTCCCCAAACCAGAAAATCGAACTTGCCGGAATTGGTGGTGTTGAAGACGTGGGCGTAGTCTGCGCCCCAAGTTGCAATCTCAATCTTGCCAAGGTCGGCCGCGCGAACCGAAGAAGGACGGTTATCG
>Ga0302324_100005809_pt1 | contig 26826 bp, 27 predicted proteins | sample Palsa_T0_1_FD_201949 | JGI IMG/M metagenome (GOLD analysis project Ga0302324, IMG submission 201949) | Peat permafrost microbial communities from Stordalen Mire near Abisko, Sweden - Palsa_T0_1 | ecosystem: Environmental > Terrestrial > Soil > Palsa > Peat permafrost | place: Sweden: Abisko...
GCCGGAGAGCGTCAGCTTCGTGCCGCCGCAGCCGACCACGAAAGGGCTCGCCGCCGGAAAATCCACTGCCGGCGAACCGTTGGTGCTTCCGTCTGACGCGCCGTCATCACCGGACGCGGCGAGGACCGTGACGCCCATGGTGGAAGCGTCCTGAAACGCGGAGTTGAAGGCGTCGCGCGACTGCGCGGTCCACGAACTTTCCGCGCCGCCCCAACTGATGGAAATGATGGACGGCTTGAGCGTCGCGTCATGCACCGCGGTGGTGACCGCGTCGATGAATCCCTGGTCCGTGTTCGGCGCGAAGTATGCGGCGATTTGCGCCGCAGGCGCGATGGCTCCGACCACTTCAATGTCCAGCTCGACTTCGGCATCGGCGCCACCGGGATCGCCCGTGGGGGAGTTCTTCGCGCCATCTACGGAAACGGCGGTGACCTCCGGAGTTGGGAGACCGAGATTGCTGAAAAATGAATTGAGATCGCTCGCGGCATATCCGCCGCCCAGCTCGATCACGGCGATGCACTGCCCGGCGCCCGTTGTGCCGGACGGGAAACTGTAAGCCTTGGCGACTTGCAGCGGCGAGTAAGAAACGTCTGCTGCTTGTGCGCGCACGCCGGGTTTTTTATTGCGCAGCCGAAAATGCGTCTTGGCTTGCGGACGGTTGTCGAGTCCGAAAACGCCTTGCACGACGCCATCGAGATCGGCGGGAATGGTGAGGGCGCCCGTGCGGCAACGGTAGGTCCCGGAGACATGCTGGTAGCGCCGCAGGTCGGCGCCGAACGCGGCCTGGAAGGCTTGCACCGTGCCGCCGAGCTTCATCGTCCGCCGAGCGCGATCTTCGCTCGCAACTTTCAAGCCATACGCAGCGGCGAACGCGCGAATTTTCTCCACGTCGGCGGGTGCCGCGCCGTGCAGGCGCGCGAACTCTTCGCGCGTGAGATATTTCCGGTCGAGGGGAAGGCGCGCGCCCATCTGTTCAACCGGCGGAAATTCGGCGGGCTTCGATCCACGGCGCAGAAAAACGGTGACTTCTATTTGTTCGTTGGGGTCCGCGGGGCCCACGTCTTGCCCGCCCGGCAAGGGCTGCCGCGTGCTGCCTTTCAGCTCTACCCGATCCTGTTGCTTTGCCATGAATGCCTCCAGGAGAGACGTATGCGTGCATCGGCCGGGTGACAAAAATTATATTCCGGAATGAGGCGGTTGACCCCGCGAATTCTGTTTCTCGTTCGAACCAGTCGAAGCAAAAAGAAACGGCCCGTGAAAGTTCACGGGCCGCTCTTTCGCGTTTGCAATGCGGTCCCAGGAGACCGCTTGCTTGTGCCAGGATTACGGCTTCTTCTCCGCCTTCGGCTCACTTTCGTGCGACGGTTCGGATTTTGGAGCGGCCGCGGGCTTAGGCGCAGATTGACGTTGTGCAGCAGGCTTGGGCGCGCTTTCCGCCCGAGGAGCTGCCTTCGCGGGTTTGGCTTCTGGTTCCGGGCGTGCCGCCACAGGTTTTACGCGCGCGGGAGCGGGCTTGGCTGCCTTGGGCGCGGCCGACTTCTCCTCGCTCGTGCGAGCAGCGGAGGCCTTGTTCTCGGACGCTCTGTTTGCAGCTGCCTTGTTTTCTGCGGCCTTGTTCTCGGAGGCCTTACTCGCGGCTGTCTTGTTTTCGCTCGTGCGAGTTGCGGCCGCCTTGTTCTCTTCTGCCTTGTTCTCGGAGGCCTTGCTCGCTGCTGCCTTATTCTCGTTCGTGCGAGTTGCGGCTGCCTTGTTTTCAGCGGCCTTGTTCTCGGACGCTTTACTCGCAGCTGCCTTGTTTTCGCTCGTGCGGTTTGCAGCTGCCTTGTTTTCAGCGGCCTTGTTCTCGGACGCCTTACTTGCAGCTGCCTTGTTTTCGCTCGTGCGAGTTGCGGCCGCCTTGTTTTCTGCGGCCTTGTTCTCAGATGCCTTGCTCGCGGCTGCCTTATTCTCGCTCGTGCGAGTTGCGGCTGCCTTGTCTTCTGCCGCCTTGTTTTCTGCCGCCTTGTTCTCGGAGGCCTTACTCGCGGCTTCCTTGTTCTCCGCGGCCTTGCTCTCCGCTTCCTTGTTTTCTGCAGCCTTGTTTTCAGTTGCCTTGTTCTCCGCGGCCTTATTCTCGGAGGCCTTGCTCTCGGTTTCCTTACTCTCAGTTGCCTTGTTCGCTTCCGCGGCGCCGCCGGCTGCCACTACACCCTTGCCGGTAAACTCGCCGGGCTTGGAGGTGGCGGCAATTGCGGGCTTGCCGTGATTGACGGACGCCAACATCTCGTGATTTTGGCTGGCGGCCTGTTGATGGGAAGTTTGGGCGGCCGTTGCGGGAGTGTGGCGCTCATGAGCCTCGGTCTCTTCCGCAGCGGTTGCTCGGGCCGTGGTGCCACCGGTTCCGCCGTTGTAGCTGACGCTCGCACTGGCGCGCTCATTGACGACGGTCTTTTCGTAGGTGTTGTGAAAAGTCTCGCGATCAACGTTGTTCACGTAGGTGTTGTAGCTGAATTCGTTGTTGCGCCAGTATCCGCCCTCGTATCCGGAACCGCCGTAACCAAAACCATAATTCACGCCGCCATAGAAGCCGACGGTAGCGCCCCAGTAACCTTCATTCCAGGCGTACGCGCCGCCACCAAAACCCCAATACCCCGGAGTCCATAGCAGGCCAACCGACGGTGGCTCAACCCATGTGCCGGGCGTCCAGTAATAGCCTTCCGTTGCATAGCCCCAGTAACCGGGCGTCCACAGATAGCCCTGCTGAGGACAAATAGGTTGCGCATAAGCTACGAGTTCGGGCGGTGCGACAGTGATTGATACGCCGAACTGTGCGGACGCGATGGCCGGTATGGCCAACATGACAACAGCGACCAACAAAAATCGAACGAAGCGGTTTATACGCATTTTCTCATTTACCTCGCCAAGTCATCCTTCGCTTGCCCCGTCTTGCTTCGCTTACGGGGGCTGCGCGGATTGAGAGGCTACCGACACATTCAAACTGACACAGGCGGATTTTCAAGACTGTGCAATATGAGTCACTTTCTCCGATTCCTGAATGGCGCGGGGGATTGGTAAGGGAGGTCCGCCGGTCGGGTTGGCGACGGTTTCCTCGCAGGGGATACCGCTCGGCGAGGAGATCGCAGCAAGAAATTCGTGGGCCGCGAAGTGGATGCGGCGAGAACTTATTGCTTGCGCTCGGCGCGGATGCTTTCCATCACGCTCTGAATCAGTTCCTTGGCCTTACTGATTTCGGCGGTGATGATGCGGATGTCCATTACCGGCACCTGCGGATCGCGATTGGTGTGGCAATAAATTCCGTGCTGGCCGACCAGAACGAGCGCATTGGTAAGCAAGTCCAGGGTGACGGCGAGGCGCCCGCGGCGCTCGCCCATCATCGTTTCATAGTGCTCCAGCTCCTCGCGGTGCTCATCGAAAGCGGTCATGGCGTCCCTTTGGAAAGGTGGAATTTTGATATGCGATCCGCGGGCCGGCTTTAAGCGACGAACCGGTAGCCCACTCCGCGAACGGTTAAAAGATGTTTGGGCTTGGACGGGTCCTTCTCAATGTAACGCCGCAGCCGCACGACGAAATTGTCGATGGCGCGCGTGTCGGTGTCCTCGTGCAGCCCCCAGACATCCTCGAGAATAGATTTGCGCGAAACGGTGCGTCCATCCTTGCGAATCAGGTGCCGCAATAGCTTTGCTTCCATCAGCGTGAGCTGAATCAGGCCGTTCTTCGTGCGGAGTTCGAGCGTGCCGAAGTCGAGCGTCATTCCGTTGAACGAAAAAACTTCGTCCTCGGCAGCGAGCACCGTGTCGCCGCTGGCTTTCGGCGCTGCGGCTTTCTCTTTGGTGTCCTTCGCGCCATTCTTCCGCTCGCGCTGCCAATTGGAACGCCGCAGAAGCCCTTGAAGGCGCGCGAGGAATATGGGCAGCTGAAAAGGCTTGGGAAGATAATCATCCGCGCCGGCCGCGAATCCTTCGAGCACGTCATCCGGGCGTCCCCGGGCGGTCAGCATCAGAACGGGGATATAGTTTCGCGATTTGCGCAACTCCGTAGCTACTTCGAAACCATCAATGCCGGGAAGCATGACGTCCAGCACCACGGCATCGAATTTCTCGCGCGATTTCAGCAGCCGCTCAATCGCCGATTCGCCGTCGGGGACCACCTGCACCGCATAGCCTTCCGCTTCGAGATTGAAACGCAGGCCGTCGGCCAGGTGCGCCTCATCCTCCACAATCAGCACGCGGCTCATGCGGCGCTCCGGGGCAATTCCAGAGTGACCGTGGTGCCCAGGCCTTCGCCCTCGCTTTCGGCAAAAACCTTTCCCCCATGGGCGCGGGCGATGGAGCGAACGATAAAAAGTCCGAGCCCCGTGCCTTTCACCCTGGAGGTGCTGCGGCGGGGCACGCGATAAAAGCGTTTGAAGATGCGCTTGAGCTGATCGGCGGGAATGCCCACGCCATGATCGCGCACGCGCAGCGCCACGCGCTTCTCGTCCACGGGTTCGATACGCACGGCAACGTCAACGTGGTCGCCGGAGTACTTAATGGCGTTGTCGAGCAGGTTGGAAACCGCGGTGCGCAACTCCTCCGGGTCTCCCTGAATCGGGAATGGCGTGCCACCAATGTGCGCCTGCCCGTTCGCGGATTCAAAATGAAGAGCGCCGGGTTGCAAGTGATGGCGGGAGCGCGCGAGCTCCATGCATTCACCCGCGATGACGCCGAGATCCACTTCCGCGCGGTAGGGTTTGCCGCGCTTGTAGCCGACTTCGCCGGCCTTCAAGACCTGCTCCACGGTTCCAAGCAGGCGATCGGTGTCGTCCAGCATCAATTTGTAAAATTGCTGGCGCTGCCCTTCGTCCACTTCGCGGCGCTGCAGTGTTTCGAGATACAAGCGAATGGAAGTGATGGGCGTCTTCAGCTCGTGAGTGACGGCATTGATGAAGCTGCCGTGCTGTTCGTTCAAGCGGATTTCGCGTACAAGGTAGCCGGTGTTCAGGATCGAACCCAGAATGATGGCGGCGAAAAAGAACACACCGAGGAAGAGAAGTACGCCTTGCCGCCAATTGAGGATGATCCAGCCCACGTTGAGCGCCACGGCCAGAGCGACCAGTGCCGCGCCCAGCACGACAAAGAACGCAATCGTTTTCCGGCGGCTTGCGATTCGCATGGGTGCTTGTGCTTCCCAGCAGATTGTACCGCGGAGATTGGTTTTCTGGCGCCACAGAAGAAGCGCAGGGTAACTAGCAGGTAAGTCAGCAATCGAAATGCAAACGAATGGAGGGTTAGCAGAGGTTCGCAACGGCGCGAACAGTTAGCTTGCCGAGCAGGGAATTACAGTCCGGCCGACACCAGTTCGGGCTGCGGCTGCTCGACCATCGGAACTTCGGCGGCGCCGATTTGCTCCGCTCGCCTCGCATCCGGAATCTGGGCCACGCGAACCTGTTGCGCGAGCCCGACCTTCTCCAGCAGCCAAATGCCGTACCAGTTCGTGTCGATCTCGTACCATTTCAAGCCATGACGCGCGGAGACCGGATGCGCGTGGTGATTGTTGTGCCAGCCTTCGCCCCAGGTCAGCAGCGCGACCCACCAGCTATTGGTGGAAAGATCGCGAGTGACGAAGCGGCGCGTGCCCCAGGAGTGCGTCGCGGAGTTCACCAGCCAGGTGGCGTGCAATCCGACTACCGTGCGCATAAAGATTCCCCACAGGACGAATGCCGGGCCACCAATCGCGAGCAGAATGATTCCGAGCGTGACCATCGGAACGTAGTGATACTTGGTGATCCAGACGTGAAACTTGTCCTTGGCCAGGTCCGGGACGTAGCGCGCGAGAGTCGAGGTGTCATGGTGCATGGACTTGCCCATCAGGATCCAGCCCATATGCGCCCACCACTTGCCATCGATCGGCGAATGCGGGTCGCCCACATGGTCGGAATACTTATGATGAATGCGATGGGTCGCCACCCAGAAAATCGGGCCGCCTTCGAGAGCCAGCGTAGCGAAAACGGTCAGCGTGTACTCGAGCCACTTGGGGACCTTGTAACCACGATGGGTGAGCAGGCGGTGATAGCACATCCCGATTCCGAGGCTGGTGGCCACCCACCACAGAAATACCGCGACGAAGAACGCTTTCCAAGTGAAGAAAAAGAGGGCCACGATCGCGCCCACATGAAACAGCGCCATGAACGACGCGGTGATCCAGTTGACTTCGTCGTTGGCCGCTTGCTTCTTTTTCAAATCCTCGAGTTCGACGCTCATGGTTTTCTTGGCCCTTTCCGCCGTTACCGCGCGTTCGGTACTTCTTCGCCTGGCCTTAAATTGTCTCGCGTGGGATTAGACTAGCAGGAGACGCGAATTGGGTTTGTAATAGTTCTGTAATACCGGGACTTAACTCCCTGAAACGGTTACTGTTCCTTTTTGAGCCCATCGGTTCGACGGCACACTGGTGGAATGGCAGCGCAGCCAGGCCGCGTCGCCGGCACTATTGCGCGCTGAGGAACATGCCGCCCTTGTTTTCTTTACTCTCTGCCATCGACGAAAGATAATTTGGCTCGTTGAATAACTTGCGCAACGAGGGGCTGTAGCGAAGCGGAACGCTTGAGCGGTGGGAACGCTCATCGCCAAGGCAATCCTAAATCGTTCGCGCAGTGCGCTCTTTCAAGCAGCAATCGGCCCGGACACCAATCGCTTATACGATGCGTAGGGGGATGGAATAATGAGACGTTCCGACTTGGTGCGAAACGCGGGGAAGGGGAAGACGGTACGCACGTCGCAGATTGTGTTCGGCGAGCGCCAGCACCTTTTGCGCGTCCTGGACTCCGTGGAGCGCAGCGCTCTGCCCGCGCCGCGTCTGGAGCAGGAGCGCCGCGTGATCGAGCAGTTGATTCACGCGCGCACCCAGGAGCTGAACAGGATAAATCCAAGCTGGGACGAAAAAGTGGGCGTGGTGCTGAGCGCCGAGGTGAAGCCGGACACGCTCGACTCGCTCTCGCGGCAGGCTCCCAAGGAAGATTACTATTTGCTGCGCTTGATCAGCGAGCATCCCAAAGTTTCGGCCAAAACGCTGGGGCGGCTTTCGCATCATCCCTACTCCGCGATTCGCGAAAACATCGCGCGGCATCCCAATAGTGACGCGTCCACGCTCTCGCGGCTGAGCCGCGACCGGACGCAGCCGCTGTGGTACCTGGTGGCTTTCAATCCCAACGCGCCGGCCCCGTTGCGCAAGAAATTGCAAGAGCGCATGCGGCGCCTCGGCGAAAAATCAGCGACCCAGTAACACCGCGCGCCTCGCTTCAGCTAAAGGCGATAGCGCCTCTTGTGATGTAGAATCCCGGCGTGGCGCCGACCTCACCATCCCTGCCTTCCATATTCAATATCGCCGACGAATTCGTCTCGCTCCCTGGGCGCGAGCATCCCGAAAAGATGGCCATCCTCGGAACCGAGCGCCAGGTCACCTACGGCGCGCTCGAATCCGAAATGAATCGCGTGGCGCAGGCTTTGCGCGATTCCGGGTGCCGGCCGCGAGATCGCGTCTTGATCGTTCTGCCGGATTCGGTCGAGTTTGTTGCGAGCTTTTTCGGCGCGGCGAAAATTGGCGCGATTGCGGTGCCGGTGAATCCTCTGGCGCGCGCTCCGGACTACCGGCATTACCTTGCGAATTCAGGGGCGAAATTCGCCGTGGTGCAGGCGTCCATCGTTGGCGAGTTCGCTGCGGCCGGCGGTGCGAGCGCGCTCGAGGCGGTTGTGATTGCCGGGGGCAAGCCGGGGCGCCCTCAAAACGTGGGTCGCAAGACGGTGCGGTGGGACGATTGGCTGCCGCCCGGCTCGGTGCACGTTGCCGCGCATCCGACTTCTCCCACGGACCCTGCGTTCTTCCTTTACACCTCGGGCAGCGGCGGGCCGCCGAAAGCTGCCGTGCACCGCCATCAGGACCTGGTGGTCACCTCGCGCAATTTTGCGCAGGGCGTGCTCGGGCTGCGCGCCGATGACCGCACGTTCTCCGTGTCAAAACTTTTTTTTGCCTATGGCCTGGGCAATGGCATGTACTTTCCGTTTTTTCTCGGCGCCGGCACGGTGCTGAGCCCCGATTGGCCGCGCGCGGACCGCGTGGCGCAGATTGTCGCGCAATACCGTCCGACCGTGTTCTTTGCCGTGCCCACGTTCTACGCCGCGGTGATCAGCGAAGCGGAGCGCGGTTTGCGCGTCGATTTTTCGTCCGTGCGCCTGGCCGTTTCCGCCGGTGAATCATTGCCCGCGGAAGTTTTCGAAAGATTTCGAGATCGCTTCGGCGTGGAAATCCTCGACGGGATCGGCTCCACCGAGATGCTCCATGTTTTTCTCTCCACGCGTCCCGGAGGAGCACGCCCGGGAACGTGCGGCCGCGAAGTTCCGGGCTACGAAGCCCGCATCCTGGACGACGCCAAGGAGCGCGTCGCCGACGGCGAAATCGGCAATCTCTGGGTCAAGGGCGAAAGCGCCTTCGTGGAATACTGGCAGATTCCGGATTTGACCGCGCGCGTCAAACAGGACGGCTGGGTGCTTACCGGCGACAAATTTACGCGCGACGCGGACGGCTACTTCCACTATACCGGGCGCAGCGACGACATGATGAAAGTTTCCGGCATGTGGGTCTCGCCCGGGGAAGTGGAGAACGCGCTCCTGGGGCATCCGGCGGTCGCGGAATGCGCGGTCGTTGGACGCGCCGACGCGATGGGTTTGGTGCACCCGGTCGCGTTTATCGTGCTTCGCGCGGGCATCGCCACTCCCGCTGGCGGCCTGGACAGCGAAATCAACGGCTGGCTGCGCACGCGCTTGGCCGGCTTCAAATGCCCGCACGAATTTCGCTTCGTGGCGGAACTACCCAAGACGGCCACGGGGAAAATCCAGCGCTTCCTTCTGCGCTCAGCCTGACAAGACAAATTGGCTCTTTACAGTTATAATTAGGCCTTTATATTGGCCTACAGGGACAAGCCAATGCTGCCGCTGCATCTACAACCCGAAAGCCACGTTCCGCTGTACGTACAACTCCGCGACCAGCTTCGCGCGCTGGTGCATTCCGGCGAACTCCGCTCGGGCGATCGCATCCCCGCGAGCCGCGAACTCGCCACGCAACTCGGCGTGCACCGCACAACCGTGGCCAACGCTTATGCCGAGCTTGAATCCGAAGGGCTGATTCAGGGCCACGTCGGCCGGGGCACCTACATTTGCGGCAACTCGGTGAAGCAGTTCACTCCGCCTCCACGCACGAATGGCAATGGCAATTCCAACATGCGCTGGGAATCGATTTTCGCGGACGAGCGCGGGGACGAAGGCGTGGCCCGCTTGATGCCGGATGTTCCGCCGGACTCCATCGCGTTTATCACCGCGCGGCCATCCGAAGAGTTTTTTCCGGTCGAAGAATTCCGGCGCTGCTGCAATGCCGTGCTGCGGACCGACGGGCGGCGCGTCCTGCAGCTCGGGTGCTCGTTCGGCTACGGGCCGCTGAAGAAAGTCCTGATCGAATTTCTTCGCGCGGATGGCATTCACGTTCGCGACGAACAGTTGCTGATCACCGACGGCTGCCAGCAGGCCATCGGCCTCGTCTGCAAGGCTTTCTTGCGGCCCGGCGATTCCGTGGCGCTTGAGAATCCGGCGTATCCCGGCGCAGCGGCGATTTTTGCCGGGGCGCGCGTGCGCATGTTGGCGGTGGGCGTTGAGACGGAGACGGGCGGCGCGGTGGGCCTGGATATTAACGCGCTTGAATCCGTGCTGCTGCAGAATCGCGTGAAGTTCATTTTCGTCACGCCCGATTTTCACAATCCCACCGGCACGACCCTGCCGCTTGCTGAACGCCGCCGCCTTCTCGAAATTGCCGGCCACTATCAGGTGCCCATTATCGAAGACTCGATTTATGCGCGCTTGCGGCTTCGTGGCACGGCTCTGCCGTCGCTCAAGTCGCTCGACCGCTCGGGCAACGTGATTCAGATCGACAGTTTTTCGAAGATTGCATTTCCGGGTTTGCGCGTGGGCTGGTGCGTCGGGCCGGAAAGCGCCATCGAGCGGCTGCGCCTGGTGAAACAATCGACCGACCTGCATACGGATCAACTGGCGCAGGCCACGCTGGCCGAATTTGTGCGCCGCGGGTATCTCGCCCGGCACCTGGCGAAGATGCGGAAGGTTTACCTGCGACGCCTGGAGGCCATGGAAGCGGCGCTAAAGAAATACATGCCGGAAGAAACCATGTGGACGCGGCCCGAAGGCGGCCTGTCCGTGTGGGTCACGCTGCCGCCGGGATTCGACGCCGGGGAATTGCTGATACACGTGCGGGAGCACGGAGTGCTCTTCGTTCCCGGTCGTTATTTTTACTTGCAGAATCCGCAGCCCAACACGCTGCGTCTCGGCTTTGCCGGTCTCGATGAGAAACGCATCGCTCGCGGCGTTCAAACGCTCGGCGAGTTGCTGAAAGTTGAATTTCGCAAGCGGCAGCGGGGCGCGCGGAGCGAACTCTCTTCGCGCGTGGCTTTGGTCTAAAGGCGCACGAAGATACGAGAACAATGCTAATCGAGCCCAATCCGACAAATATTTGCTTTGGCTGCGGCGGCGCGAACGCCCGCGGCATGAAGCTGACCTTCGAGCAGGACGATGCCACCAAGCGCATTCGTGGCTCGTTCAGCCTGGGCGCCGAGTATCAGGGTGGCCCCGGATTCATTCACGGAGGTATCATCGCCACCGTGCTCGACGAAGCCATGGGCAAGGTCAACCGGTTTCGCGGCGTTCGCGCGGTGACCGCGGAGTTGAACATCGAATATCTGAAACCGGTGTGGACCGGCGTAGCTCTGCTGATTGAAGCCTATGAAGTTGGGCATGCCGGGCGCAATCTGCATTACGTGGGCGAGATTCACGATCACACCGGCCAGTTGCTGGCGCGCGGGCGCGGCCGCTTCGTGATCATCGAGCCCAGACCGGCGGCGCAGTAGCGCGACATTTACACGAAATTCTTGATTCAAATAGGAGAGAGGGATCATGGACATAATGAATGACAATCTGTGGCGCGTGAAAGTCGGCCTGGCCGAAATGCTGAAGGGCGGCGTGATTATGGACGTCACCAACGCCGAGCAGGCCAAGATCGCCGAATCGGCCGGCGCCTGCGCGGTGATGGCGCTCGAACGCGTGCCCTCGGACATCCGCAAGGATGGCGGCGTGGCGCGCATGGCCGCTCCGCGCATCATCCGCGAGATCATGGACACGGTTTCCATTCCGGTGATGGCCAAAGTCCGCATTGGCCATTTCGCCGAGGCCCAGGTGCTCGAAGCACTCGAGGTCGATTACATTGACGAAAGCGAAGTCCTTACGCCCGCGGATGAGGAGCATCACGTCTGGAAGCACGGCTTCAAGGTGCCGTTCGTTTGCGGCGCGCGCAATTTGGGCGAAGCGCTGCGCCGCATCACCGAAGGCGCGGCCATGATTCGCACCAAGGGCGAAGCTGGCTCCGGAAATATCGTGGAGGCGGTGCGCCATATTCGCGCGATCGTCAGCCAGATAAAGCGCCTCACGCTTCTTGGCCAGGAGGAACTGGTGCACGAAGCGAAGGAACTCGGCGCGCCGTTCGAACTGGTCACCTGGGTAGCGAAGAACGGCAAGCTGCCGGTGCCCAATTTTTCGGCAGGCGGCATCGCCACTCCGGCGGATGCTTCGCTCGTGATGCAACTCGGCGCCGAAGCCGTCTTCGTCGGTTCCGGGATCTTCAAGTCGAGCGATCCGGCGCAGCGCGCTCGCGCCATCGTCAAGGCCACCACGCATTACAAGGACCCCAAGGTCGTCCTCGAATCATCCGAAGAACTCGGTGACGCCATGAAGGGGCTCGACATTCGCCAGATTGAAGAAAAGGACCTGATGCAAACGCGCGGCTGGTAATGCTGCAAACTCGAAGCAAATGAACATCGGAATACTCGCCATACAAGGTGACTACGACGCGCACGCCAGAATGCTCGACCGTCTGGGCGTCGCGCACGCCTTCGTTCGGCGCCCACAGGACTTGCAAGATGTCTCGGGCGTCATACTTCCCGGCGGCGAGAGCACCACGCACCTGAAAGTGATGACCGAAGAGGGCCTGTTCGGCGCGCTCAAACAGTTCGCCTCGAATGGCGGCGCATTTTTCGGCACTTGCGCCGGCACCATCTTGCTGGCGCGCGAAGTTCACGGTCCTGCGCAGGAATCGCTTGCGCTCCTCGACGTCTCCGTCTTGCGCAACGGCTACGGCCGCCAGCTTGCCAGCGACGTTCACTTGGGCCAGACCAAGTTGCGCAAAGAGCCCCTCGAAATGGTCTTCATTCGCGCTCCCATCATCGAATCCGTCGGCCAAGGCGTCGAAGTGCTGGCGGAGGACGCCGGGCATCCTGTGCTCGTGCGCCAAGGCAAAGTGCTCGCGTCCACGTTTCATCCCGAGCTCACCAACGATACTTCCGTCCATGAGTATTTCCTGAACATGGCGCGCCACGGCTCCTGAGCGATGCCGCATCCCGTTAAAGTACTGTTTGTGTGCATGGGCAATTGCGTCCGCAGCCAGATGGCCGAAGCCATCGCGCGCCACGACGCTTCGGACATCATCGCCGCCGAAAGCGCAGGCGTCTCGCCGCTCGGCTTCATCGACAACACCGCGCAGATCGTTTTGCGCGAACTCGGCATTTCGTTTGACGGCCAATTTTCGAAAGGGCTGCACCATCACACGCTGAAGAAGCCGGACGTGATTGTGAATATGTCCGGCCTTCCCGGAACGTCGCTGTTTGTCTCCCACCCATTCGAAGACTGGAAAGTGGCGGATCCCTTCGGCGAAGCGGTGGAAACGCATCGCCGCATCTGCGATGATATCCGCGGGCGCGTGAAGGAATTGGCCGAGCGCTTGCGCCGGTCCCAAGCTTCTGGCCCCGAACACACTTCATAATCTGCGAGGCGTTTTGCGCCGAGAAAAGACCAGCGTTTCCCAGGAAGACTACCTCAAAGCCATCTGGGAACTCGTGCAGGAAGAGCAGGTGCCCATCAGCGCGCGCCTGGCCGAAGATCTCGGCGTCACGCCCCCCGCCGTCACCGCCGCGCTAAAACGCATGACCCGCACGGGCTACCTGCACGTTCGCCGCGACGGCCGCATCGCTCTCTCCGGCAAAGGGAAGGGAATCGCGCAGCATCTTGTTTTGCGGCATCGCCTGGCCGAGAAACTTCTCACCGACGTGATCGGCCTGAATTGGTCGCGCGCGCACGAAGAGGCCGAGCGCCTGGAGCACGGCATCTCGCCCGAAGTCGCCGACCTGCTGCTGAAACGCTTTGGCCGCGACGTTCGTTGCCCGCACGGCGTCCCGCTCTTCGGCGGCATGTCCAAGCTGCGCCGGAAATTCGGCGCGGTGAGGCTTTCCGAGGCGGAAGTCTCCCGTACCTACGAAGTCTTGCGCGTTTACGAAAAGGATCCCAAGTTCCTCGAGTTCATGGAAAGCCTCGAAATTCGCCCCGGGACTCGCTTGCACGTTCACCAGCGCGAATATGACGAAACCATGTCGCTTTCTGTCGGCCGCCGTTTCGCCCGCGCTCATCTCGGCAAGCCCGCCACCGAACGCGTGTGGGTTCGCCGGCCGAATTCCTGATGGCGAGGCGGTTGCCTCACGGTCTGCGCTTTCCAACCAGTTGTACTCTAAGAAGCTGTGAAGTAATGTCTTGGGCTGCGTGTGGGATCCGCCCGATTTGAGCTGCGAGGAGGTGAATTATGCGAATAGCCCTATTCAGCGTTGCGGCCTGGGTCGTACTGCTATGCGTCAGCGCTATTGCTCCGCCGTCCTCTGCTCCGCAAGCCACGACCGCGACCAAAACAACTCCGCTGATGCTCGAAAAGAACGAAGGCGAGCGTCGAATTCTGCGGGGCTGGCCCGGGCACCCCGATCCGGGAGAGACCTTCGTTTTTAAGGTCGACCCAAAAAACGGCGGCTCCTCGCATCTGGTGTTTATGACCGCGGACATCGCACCAGGAGGAGAGATCATTACTCATCGCCATCCCGGCGCGGACGAGATCCTCTTTCTGCAGACTGGAACTGCTCGGGTGCATTTGGGAGACAAGGTGCGGGACGTGCATGCCGGCGCCACCATCTTTATCCCCGCCAACACATGGATTTCCGCCAGCAACATCGGAAACGACACGATTAGAGCGGTGGGCATATTTTCAGCTCCCGGCTTTGAGGACTACCTGCGTGCGGTTTCGGTTCGCGAGGGCGAGAAAAACGTTCCGCTTACTGAGGCCGAGGATGAGGCGCTCGAAAAGCAGCACTCTCATGATGTGATATACCAGGAGCCGTAGATTCGTTCCTCGTAGCCTGAATGCTGCTCCGCCTCTACGAGAATGAGAAGCGCGAAAATCAAAGCCAACTTCGCAACTAGAGTTTGAATTCGGTGTTGAGGTTACCATGTCAGATCGACGGAGTTTTCTTGCGCAGGGTGCCCTGGTCTTGGCCGGACTTACCGCCGGGACTATCACTCCGCTGGAGGCAGCTATGAGCGTAAAAGGGCGGCGAGAGTTTCTGAAAGCGGTGACCCCAACCGCGGGAGCAGCAGCGACCGGCGATCAGGTCATCGGTTTCGGCTGGGAACTATCCAACATTGACAACAATGGCGCGGACGTCTTCTTTGAAGTTCTTGATTCCATGATCCTGAACGCGATTAACGTAGATGTCGCCTTCATGATCACGAGCGCGCCGGCCGCAGCCGGATTTGCTGAAGTTTTGTGCAACGGAGGCGTCTCCCGCGGTGCCAAGCCCAAGTTTTCCAGCCCGCCGGCGGCCTATATCGCCTTCCCGTCCAGCCCCAATTTCGGCAACCTCACGCCGCATAATCCCAATAATCTGAACTTAGGTTTGGGCGGCGTGGTCCAGGATCTCTTCTTCGACGTGATCCTGAAGACTTGGGTTCCTGCCGATGGCACCGGCGGCTACACTTCCCGCCAATTCTCTTCGCAAGCAGCCCTGGCCCTCAATAAGGGCGACTACCTGGTATTCCACATGGACCACGCGGGAGTGAGCGGGGACGTGGAAATGCAGGGGGTCTTGCAGTACACCGTGGTGTAAGAATTCTGCTGGAAGAAGACGTTTCACCCCTCGCGCTACTTTCCCGGACCTGTCCGCACTGTTATGCGGTAAGATTTACCTTGACACGGCAAGTACTTTGCTCTATAAAGTACTATTATGTTACTCACAGACGTGGTCTTCATTCTCTTGTTCCTGACGGCGGTCGGCACGCTCCTAACCGCCGGAGTGGTTGCCGCTATGGGAAAGTTTGAGCGCTCACGCCGTATGCTCCGCCGCGTCCTGGTCGGCGCTGCCGTTTACATGCTCGTGGTAGTGGTGGTCTCTCTGGTCTTGCCGCGGCGCATCCTGAGCCTGGACGAGCATCAGTGCTTCGATGATTGGTGCGTCGCTGTAGCGGGGTCCGAACGAACGGCTACGCCCGCAGGCCTCCAGTACCGCGTGGATCTGAAGTTATCCAGCCGGGCTCGCCGAGTCGCGCAACGCGAAAACCATTTGGCGCTCTATCTGTCCGATGGGAGCGGCCGGCGCTTCGATCCGGTTTCCCAGGAATCCGATGTCCCCTTTAATGTTCTGTTGCAGCCGGGTGAATCGGTGGTTTTGACTCGTCACTTCCTCCTTCCTTCGGACGATTCCGGCGTGAGCGCAGTGGTCACGCATGAAGGCGGATTTCCCATTGGCTGGTTCATCATTGGCTATGACACCTGGTTCCGAAAACCGCCTCTGATTCGGCTCGCGTGAGAAAGTCGCGCCCGCCGTCTCCTATTTGAACCTCAAGCCGTCCGGTGGCAGCAGCTCACAGGGGTTCCTGACAGAGCTGCGAGACGAGGCATTGCCTCGACTCAGCCGCTGGCGTACAATTCCCCGCCTGTGGCGGACGCCTCCTCGATTATTGGCCGCACGATTTCCCACTACGCCGTGCTCGAAAAACTGGGCGGCGGAGGCATGGGCGTGGTGTACAAGGCCAAGGACACGCGCCTGGGCCGGAACGTCGCGCTAAAATTCCTGCCGGACGACATCTCCCACGATCCGCAAGCGACCGAACGATTCCGCCGGGAAGCGCGCGCCGCTTCCGCTCTGAATCATCCCAACATTTGCACCATTCACGACATTGGAGAATTCGAGGGGCGTCCATTTATCGCCATGGAGCTGCTCGAGGGCAAAACTTTGAAGCACCGCATCGAGGGAAAGCCCATTGAAATTTCGGAACTCCTCGAGACCGGCATTCAAATCGCGAACGCGCTCGACGCGGCACACGCAAAGGGAATCGTCCATCGAGACATCAAGCCGGCCAATATCTTTTTGGTGGAACGCGGCCAGGCGAAAATCCTGGATTTTGGATTGGCCAAGTTGACGTCGGTGCACCGGGTGGCCGCTGAGTCGGTGGGCGCTACGGCGGTGCACACGGCGCCGAACGTTCTGCAGGACGAGCACCTGACCAGCCCGGGCAGCTCGATGGGCACCATCGCGTACATGTCGCCAGAGCAGGCGCGCGGCGAAGAGCTGGACGCGCGCTCGGATTTGTTTTCGCTCGGCGTGGTGCTCTACGAGATGGCCACCGGAACGATTCCATTTTCGGGGGCGACCACGGCGGTGATCTATGACGGAATTCTGCATTCCACGCCCGCCCCCGCGAAGAGGCTCAACCCGCGCTTGCCCGCGGCGATGGACACCGTTCTCGGCAAGGCCCTCGAGAAGGACCCTGACTTGCGCTGCCAGACGGCGGTCGAACTCCGCGCCGATCTCAAGCGGCTGCAGCGTGACGTCGAATCCAGCCGGCGTCCAGCCGCAGACAAGACCGCTCCGGACTCCGCGGCGCATGCGGCGCCCACCAAGCAAAAATCCGTTGCCGTGCTTTACTTCGAAAACCAGAGCGGTGCGAAAGAAGACGAGTACTTCCGTGACGGGATTACGGAGGACATCGTCACGGAACTTTCGAAGATTGTACAACTGGAGACGTTTCCGCGTTCCGAGATGCTCGCCTTCCGCGACAAGCCGGTCACCGCCCAACAGGTGAGCCAGCAGCTCGGCGCGGCCTACGTACTCGAAGGCTCCATTCGCCGCGCGGGCAATCGCGTGCGAATAACGGCGCAGCTGGTGGAGGCGTCCACCCGGCATCCGGTATGGGCGGAGCGTTACGACCGCCAACTCGAAGACGTCTTCGCCATCCAGGAAGAGATCGCGCGAAGCATCGCGCAGGCCTTGCGCATTACATTGACTCCGCAGGAAGAAAAAACGATCTCGCGCAAGCCCACGGAAAATCCGCAGGCTTACGATTATTTTCTACGCGGCCGGAGCTACGCCCGGCGGCTGGATTTGGATTTCTCTTTGCAGATGTTCGAGCACGCCATCAAGCTGGATCCGAATTTCGCGCTGGCCCACGCCGGGCTGGCCACCGCTTGCGGGATGATCTACCAGTTTCGCGAAGAAAATTCGCGCTGGATCGAAAAGGGACTCGCCGCTTGCGAGCGTGCTGTCGCTCTGGAACCTGGTCTTGCGGAAGTGCTGGCCGCGCGCGCCTGGATTCTCTCCGGACAGAAGCGCTACGACGAGGCCATTCAATTCGCCAAGCAGGCCATCGAGTGCAAATCGGACTGCGAGGGCGCCTACACCGTCCTGGCGCGGACGTATTTTTCCTCCGGCCGGTTTCAGGAAGTCGCGGACATCGTGGATCGTGCTCTACAAGCCAACGGAGACGACTACAATGTTTACATTCCCATTACCAATGCCCTGAAGTCGCTGGGTAAAGTGGAGCAAGCGCAGCTGCTGCTGGATCGCGGCATCCTTGCGCTGGAAAAGCAGCTGGATACGGTTCCAGAGGACGTCCGCGCACGCATGCTGCTGGCAGGTTATTACGCCGCCACCGGCAGGAGCGATGAGTCTGTTCGCCAATTGCAAACCGCAGTAGCCCTGCGGCCGCGCGATTCAAACGTTCTCTACAATGCGTCCTGCACCTATGCCCTGCTCAAGGAGCCCAAGGAAGCCCTGGAAATGTTGAAGGCAGCTAAAGAAGCCGGCTGGGCCAACCTGGACTGGGCCAAACGCGATCCGGATCTGATCTCCCTGCGCGAAAATCCGGAGTTCCAAGCGATTTGCGGGGGCACGCCCAAGACCTGATCTCGCCCTCGGAAATTAAGAGTAAGCGGCAAAAAGCGCCGTGTCTGGAACTAGCGTTGGCCCACGCCGCCCGACTTGAATTTTCACTCCCGCCAGAGTACCTTTGGTTCGCCCGTTCGCCCCTATCGCAGGCAGTCACACGCGCCCACGCGTTCGGAGACGTCAATGGCCACCCGAAATCCTGGAGCGATCTTGTCCCGGTCTGTGACGACGAATTCGTTTACAAAGTTCCCATCTCAAATTAGCGGAGGAGAATCCAATGGCAACAGCAGTTGTGCAACCCGATAGCAAAGTAACTGGTTTCGTCACCAAAACTCATAAAATCCTCATCAATGGCAAGTGGGTGGAAGCAGCCTCCGGCAAGACTTTCCCCACCTACAATCCGGCTACCGGCGAAGTTCTGGCCAACATCGCGGCGGGCGATCGCGAAGACATCGACCGCGCCGTCAAGGCCGCTCGCGCCGCTTTCGAATCCGGCCCGTGGTCGAAAATCTCCGCCTCCGAGCGCGGACGCCTGATGTGGAAGCTCTCGGACTTGCTCGAAAAGCATGCCGAGGAATTCGCGCAACTTGAATCGCTCGATAACGGCAAGCCCCTGAAGATCGCGCGCGTGGCCGATCTTCCGCTCGCCATCGATCATTTCCGTTATTACGCCGGCTGGGCCACCAAGATCGAAGGCAACACCATTTCGCTCGGTCTGGCGCAGCAAGGACGATTCCATGCCTACACCGTGCGCGAACCCGTCGGCGTTGTGGGTCAAATCATTCCCTGGAATTTCCCCCTGCTCATGGCGGCCTGGAAGCTGGGCCCGGCTCTCGCCACCGGCTGCACCGTGGTCCTGAAGCCTGCCGAGCAAACGCCGCTCAGCGCGCTGCGGCTTGGCGAATTGATTCAAGAAGCGGGCTTCCCGGATGGTGTGGTGAATATCGTGCCCGGCTATGGCGAAACGGCCGGCGCCGCTCTCGCCGCGCATCCCGACGTTGACAAAATCGCCTTCACTGGCTCGACCGAAGTCGGCAAACTCATCGTGCAGGCCTCCGCCGCAACCAACTTGAAGAAAGTTTCGCTCGAACTCGGCGGCAAGTCCCCGAATATCGTTTTCGACGACGCCGACTCCGACGCCACCATCGCCGGAGCGGCCAGCGCAATCTTCTTCAATCACGGCCAGTGCTGCTGTGCCGGCTCGCGTCTTTACGTCGAGAAGAAATCCTTCGACAAGGTCGTGGAAGGCGTCGCGAAGTACGCTGAAAAAATCCGCGTGCGTCCCGGCTTCGATCCCGATAGCGACATGGGCCCGCTCGTTTCCGAAGAGCAGATGAATCGCGTCTGCGGCTACATGGAATCGGGCAAGCAGGAGGGCGCCCGCGCGCTTACCGGAGGCTCGCGTGAGGGCACCAAGGGCTATTTCGTGAAGCCCACCGTCCTGGTGGACACTCGCGAAGACATGAAGGTGGTGCAGGAAGAAATCTTCGGGCCCGTGGTCACCGCCACTCCGTTTTCGGACATCAACGAAATCGCCAAGACGGCGAACGACACCATCTACGGCCTGGCTGCGGGAATCTGGACCCGCGATATCAAGAAAGCTCATGCTCTCGCGGCCAAGCTTCGCGCCGGGACCGTGTGGATCAATTGCTACAACGTGTTTGACGCGGCGCTTCCGTTCGGAGGCTACAAGCAGTCCGGATGGGGTCGCGAAATGGGCCACGAAGTCCTGAAGAACTATACCGAAGTAAAGTCCGTCTGCGCCGCGCTCTAGCGCAGCGCATCACAAAAGGGAAGGGGCCGGGGTGCAACATCACCCGGCCCTTTTTATCTTAGCCGCCGTCAGTTTTCGTCTTCTGCTCGCGAAGCTGTTGCTTCCAGCCCAGGATCCGCGCCTTGTTGCCCGCCTCTTCCGCTTCCGGGACCATACCTTTTCGTTGGTACGCGCGCGAAATCGTAGTCCAGGCCAGGATGTCCTCGGGTTCCAGAATCAGGATGCGCCGCGCCGCTTCAATCGTGCGGTCAAAATCTTCCCGGGCGTGGTACGCTTGCGCCAGGCCATGCAGCGCGTCGATCAATTTTGGGTCGAGCTCGAGCGCCCGAGTGTATTCCGCAATCGCCTCCTCGAGCTTTCCTTCGCCGAAAAAATCGATTCCGGCGTAATAGTGGTCTTCCGCAGTCATCTCATTCTTTTCCATTCCCGCACGATTCTATCATCCCCATGCTGAACGCCCTGCGCTACTACTGGATCATCTCCAAGGGATATCGCCTGCGCCCGTGGGCTTCGCCCTACATTCAATGGCGTCTCGAAACTTTTTTCGGCAAGGAAGCCGCGAATCTCGACGCCGGGAAATTCTTCCGGTTGATGTGGCGTGAACGCGCCCGCATGGAACGCTTCCTCGAATGGGTCCGCGTTCGGCGTCGCGCGCAGAAATATTGAGGGCAGGGTCGGCTACAGTCTCCCGGCCATTCGCGATAATAATTTTCCCTGCGGCGAAATCACTGAAACAATCAGGTGGTCGGTCAACGGCACATCTTTGTCGTGAATCTTCAGCACGAAGAGCATCCGGTTGTCGCCTTCTTCCGCCATAAACGGGATGCGCTGCACCCGCAATTGCGCCACCGGACGCATCACCAGCCCACGCTTCCACTGCACCTTGAACTGCATTCCGTTCACGAAGGACGGGGCCGGTGCGGGCGTGTAAATATCCGCGTTGCAAACTGAAATGCCCACTTGCACCTGCACCGTGATCGCATCCGGAAAAGTCTGCACCACTTGTGCGTTTTTCCGAAACACGTCTCCGTTAGCCGTTTCCGTTCGCTGCAAGCCGTCGAAGAACTCCCCGGCGCTCATGGCCGGCCCCAGGTACACGCAAGTATTGCCATCGCGTATTTGGCCGGACGATAGCGGGACCACCTCTTTGTATTCCACGATCTTCGCGACCTGCACACCCGCGGCGCACACCGCAACCGCGAGAAGCGCTGGGATTGAAGCCAAAACGCAGGCAAGCGAGGGACGCGCACACTTTCCGCCAAGGCCGGACGCAGCGCTCCGCTGTTGCCAGAAAAGCATCCCTCATTATCTCCGATTGCCGGCCCGTTGCGCTCTATGCGCTCGAATCCACACGCAACTGCCGCGCCCTTGCGCCGCGCGCCTTTGAATTCCGGCGTATAATAGCCGTTAGCGCCTGATTCGTGCGCAATTTCATGCAAGATTTGAAAATCCTGCAAAAGACAGCCTCGCTCCACGAAGCCCGTTGGTGGGAGCCCGAACCCGGAGGCAAGGCCCATTGCTACCTGTGCCCGCGCCACTGCCACATCGGCGACGGCCAGGCCGGTTTTTGCTTCATCCGCGTGAATGAAGGCGGCAAGCTCTATAGCCTCGGCTACGCTGCGCCCGCCGCCATGCAGATCGACCCCATCGAAAAAAAACCGCTCAATCATTTTTTTCCCGGCACGCGCGTTTTTTCCATGGGCACCGCCGGTTGCAACATGGGCTGCTTCTTCTGCCAGAATTGGGACATTTCGAAATCGCGTTCCGATCAGGTGCGTTCGACCCACGTGCCGCCGGAAGACGTCGCGCTTCTCGCCATCCGCAACAGCTGCCCTTCGATTGCCTTCACCTACAATGAGCCCACCATCTGGGGCGAATACGTCATCGATATTTGCCACGCGGCCAAAGAGCACGGCCTCAATACCGTGATGGTCACGAATGGATACATCACCTACGACGCCTTTCATGACATCTACGATCACGTGGATGCCGCCAACGTGGACCTGAAAGCTTTCACCGAGAATTTTTACGGCCGCATCACTCTCACGCATTTGCAGCCCGTGCTGGACACCTTGAAGTGGCTGAAGAACGAAACGAACGTCTGGTTTGAAATCACCAACCTGATTATTCCAACCCTGAATGATTCGCTGGACGAATTCCGCGCCATTGCCGGCTGGATCCTCGAAAATCTCGGCCCCGACGTTCCGCTGCACTTCACCGCGTTTCATCCCGATTTCAAATTGCAGGATAAGCCGCGCACGCCGCCGGAATCGCTCCACGCCGCGCGCTCCATCGCCCTGGCCGCTGGATTGCATTACGTTTACGAAGGCAATATTTACAGCGACGGAGCGCACACCTCGTGTCCCTCCTGCAAGACGCTCCTCGTCCGCCGCACGTGGCACGACGTAAAGGAAAATCGCCTGAACGATGGTCACTGCCCCCAGTGCGGCATGGCAATCGCGGGACGCTGGGCCAACCCGCATGGCGAAACCGCGCTGAAGTCCTTCAACAAAGCCCGCACGCTTGCCGCGGCCAAGTATTCCGATTTGAATCTCTAGTGCGCCGCCCTTACGTTCCACGCGGAAAGTAACTAAACATCCCCGCCATCCGTAATACTATTGAGGCTGGGATGACGGGGACCACTGATGGCATCGCGATCCGAACGGAACGGGTCTCGCGCAACTACCAAATGGGCGACGCGCTCGTGCGTGCCGTTGACGATGTAACTCTCTCTGTTCGCGACAAGGAATTCGTCGCGCTCCTCGGAAGTTCCGGTTCCGGAAAATCCACGCTCCTCAATTTAATCGCGGGCCTCGACCGCCCCTCTTCCGGAGCCATATTCGCCGAGGGCCACAATCTCGCGGAAATGACTTCCGCCGAACTCGCCCACCACCGCAGCCACACCGTGGGCATGGTCTTTCAGGCCTTCAATCTTCTGCCGCGCATGACTCTCGAAGAAAATGTCGAACTCCCGCTGCGCCTGGCGGAAGTGGATCGCGGGGAACGTCCCGCTCGCGTCAAAGAAGCGGTCGAACGCGTGCGCCTCGCCGCCCGCCTATCCCATCGTCCGAGCGAACTTTCCGGCGGTGAACAGCAACGCGCGGCTCTGGCGCGTGCTCTTGTGAATCGGCCCACCATTCTTCTCGCCGATGAGCCCACGGGAAACCTCGATAGCGCCACCGGCGAAGCGATCCTGAACCTGCTGCGCGAAATCAACGAGTCGCTGGGCATGACCATTCTGATGGTCACCCATGACCGCGCCCGCGCCGAGCGTTTCGCGCATCGCATCATCACCATGGGCGACGGCAAACTCGTGAGCGCCGGAGCCACGCCATGAAATTGCGCGACCTCACCGAACTTGCCGGGCGCAACCTGCGCGAAGCCGTCCTGCGAAATTCGCTCACCACTCTCGGCATCGCCGTGGGAGTGGCTTCTCTCGTGGCCATGCTCTCGCTCGGCGTTGGCCTGCAGGAGCTGGCCAATAAGAGGCTGACCCGCTCGGGATTGTTTGACGCTGTTTTTGTCACCAGCCGGATGAATCAGCGCGCCTTCGGCGGCCGGCCTTCGCGTGCTGAGGTAGCGGACACCACGCCCCCGCAACTCCTGGACGAAGACGCACGCCAGAAAATTGCGGGCCTTCCCAATGTGAATGAGGTCTATCCGGAGATTCGCTTCTCGAGTGACATTCAGTTCGCGGGCAAGCCTTATTCCACCACCGTTGCGGGCATTCCCGCGTCCGCGCAGGCCGGCGGAGCCTTTGATGGCATGAAAGGTTCCTTCTTTTCCGGTCCGGATGCCGAGCAAGCCATTCTGCAAATCGAATTCGCCAAGGATCTTTCAAACGAGCCTGACTCGCTCATCGGCAAGGACGTCGTCATTCGCTATGCCGAGCGCCAACCCATCCCTGCCGAGCCCAATCCGAATGCCAGGAAGCGCGCGGCTTCCAGCGCGGCTCCGGAATCGGAAGACGCCGGACTTTCGTCCGGCTTTTCCATCATCCCGCGCGAAAAAACATTTCGCATCATCGGCATCGTCGAAACCGAGCCGGCCACCGGCTTCGGCGGCTTTGGCCGTGGACGCCTGCTCATCCCTTTGCAGGTCGCTGAAAACCTGCGCATCGCGCAATCCACCGATCTGCGCGGCATTTTGCGCGGCTCGTCTTCGAAGCCCACCTATGACAGCCTCACCGTGCGCGCCAAAGGCCCCTCGCAGGTGCAGGGTGTCGAAGAGGCGATTCGCAAGATGGGCTTCACCACATTTTCGTTGCTCGACGCCACAAAAAACCTCCGCCTGGTTTTCGCCGTTTTCGATTCTTTCCTCGGAATTTTCGGGAGTCTCGCGCTGGCCGTGGCCTCGCTCGGCATCATCAATACGCTGGTGATGGCCATTCTCGAACGCCGCCGCGAGATTGGAATCCTCAAGGCTCTGGGCGCGGCCGACCGCGATATTCGCCGCTTGTTTTTCGCCGAAGCCGGAGTGATGGGCCTTTTCGGCGGCGTTCTCGGCGTCACTCTCGGCTGGCTTATCGGACGCGCGCTCACCTTCGGCACCAATGTTTATTTGCACCGCCAGGATTTGCCTCCTATCGAGCTTTCCTCCGTGCCTTGGTGGATGGTCGCCACGGCCATCGGTTTTTCGGTCGTGGTTAGCCTCGCGGCCGGAATCTATCCCGCGTCGCGCGCGGCCAAGCTGAATCCGGTTGAGGCCCTGCGGTATGAATAGGTGCGGTCTTCGGTTGCTTCCCGGATGGCTCGCCGCTCTCAGCATCCTCGTCGCGGGAGCCGTGCTCGCCCCGGAGTCCCGCGCCGCCACTCCGGGCCGCGCCGAATGCCGCTCGGTGCCCAGCAAAATCCTCGGCCGCGACGTGCCGTACTGCATCATTCTTCCTCCCAGCTACGATGCGGAAAAAGATCGCCGCTACCCGGTCTTATACTTCCTGCACGGCCTCGGCGAAAATTCGCAGCTCCTGATTAACTCCGGCGGAATGGATTTGATCAATGACCTGTGGGCGCAGAACAAAATCGGCGAGTTCGTGATTGTCGCGCCCGATGGCGGCAGGAGCTTCTACATCAATTCACGCGACGGCCGCGTGCGTTACGAGGATTTCTTCATCCGCGAATTCATTCCCTACATCGAGAGCCACTATCGCATTCACGCCGACCGCCGCGCGCGCGGCGTAACGGGAGTTTCCATGGGCGGCTACGGCGCGCTCCGGCTTGCCTTCCGCTATCCGCAAATGTTCGGATCGGTCAGCGCGCACAGCGCCGCGCTGGTGGAAAGGTTGCCCACGGGCGGAATGTCGGATGCACAGGGCGCTCTTCTCGGGCGTGTTCTGGGCGGGGCCTTCGGCTCTCCGCCCGACGCAGCTTACTGGAAGCAGGAAAATCCCTTCACTCTTGTGCGCAATGGTCCCCGGCCCAGCGGCCTCAAGATTTATTTCGATTGCGGCACCGAGGACGATTTTGGCTTCGACGCCGGCGCCCGGCAGTTTCACGAATTACTTGTCTCGCGCGGCATCCCCAGCGAATTTCATCTCTATCCCGGCGGGCACGATTGGAGCTACGTCGCCGAACATTTCCCCGCCTCGCTCGAATTCCATTCCCGCGCCTTCGGTCTCGCTTCTCACAAAGCGCAATAAAATCGCTCCGTCATTGCCGCTGCACGTAATATCCCGGCCCCACGCGCATGTGGTGGTGCCAGGCCGTGGGAAAGTCCCAGAACGCCCGCGCGTTCATGTTCGATTCGTTTCGGCATCTTGCGCACCGGCCGCTATCAATTCCCGCACGAGAACCTGAAGATCGGCTCGCTCCTCCTCTCCCGCCGCGAAATAGGCCGCCCATTCCACGTCCGGAAACCCCATGCGCGTGGCCTGCGCCGGCAATTCTTCGCGCAACCGCTCTGCGTCGCGCCGCCTCAGCCTTGCAATGGCTTCGAACACGACACGATGTTCGGCGCTCTTCCAACTGTAAGCAGAAAGTCCGCGAACGCTCATCTCGCGCAAGTCGCCCGCGCCCTGCCCCGAACAAATCGCCCGCAACACAGTCAGTTCCATTTGAAGCCGTCCCGTTATGCGTTCATCCGTCATGGATCTAGGTTTCCCCGGGCAATATTGTATCCGTGGAACCGAGGTTTCGTAGCGGCGGCCTATTGCCCTGAGTGTCGCCGCGGAGGGTCAGGCCGGCGTGTTTTTCGTCGCTCCGCAGACTCGAGCGCCAGGCCAAGAACGACAAATCAACAAACCAACGGATAATCAACAACGATCACAGCGAGGCTATAAATCGGGAAAGAGTCACTTCGAGGTCAGAGATTTGGGACACTCCAAAACGGCCAAACGCCGATTACGCTGCGCTCGACATCACCGGGCGCACAAAATCGATACGGTCAATCGTCGCCGCTACGCCGTACAGCGGTGTAGGCTCGCCCGGCAACGGCGAAATCCGAAGCGCCTTGGCGCTGGCGCGGACCAGCACCGCCGCCCCGCGCTCTTTCTCCGTCGGCAGCGAAAACGTCAGCTCCACACTCGCTCCCTGGGCGATGGCAACATGCGAGTGAAAGTAGATTCCAGAACGGGAAACATCTCGAAGCTGGCCCGTGTAGAACTCAAGCGGCCGTTGCCTCGACAGGCAAACCTGTACAGGCAGATAGACTTCGTACCTCCGCGCTTTTCGTCTTTCTCCCATGGCTACCCCCGCCTCGCTCAGTTGCACTCTCATGGCCAGCCGGGGCGACCCCAGCCGCATTGTAAGTATTGAAGTTAACGCAATGCCGCCGTGCAATATTGACTGCTTGGTAGGGAATTTTTTCCCAGTGTGGGAAATACCTGCCGGGTAATACCGCTTCGGGAAGCTCTGCCTAACCCCTTACAAATTCGTCCCTTAGCGCTTCTTTCGCCCGCTCTCAACCCCCGCACGACCCGCCGCCTGCTTCGTCTCTTCTT
>Ga0302324_100005813_pt1 | contig 26821 bp, 22 predicted proteins | sample Palsa_T0_1_FD_201949 | JGI IMG/M metagenome (GOLD analysis project Ga0302324, IMG submission 201949) | Peat permafrost microbial communities from Stordalen Mire near Abisko, Sweden - Palsa_T0_1 | ecosystem: Environmental > Terrestrial > Soil > Palsa > Peat permafrost | place: Sweden: Abisko...
CACGCTCACCATCGAATTCCACCCGGAAGGCGATGGCGGGACGACCAAGACTCCGGATGACGTCGTCACGGTCACGCTGGCCAAGCACACGGTGTCGTAAGGGCCACACTTCGATACAATCACCCGGAATACTGCACAATCACACTTACACGGGAGCCGCGGTCTGCGCACGACGGAAGAAACTGCATGATCTGGACCCGTGGGCGAGGGGCGGCTTCAGCCGGCGGTCGTTTAGTTCTATATTGCGCCTTCTTCAGTGAATTCTGGCGATGGCGTTTACCTCTTTCGCCGCGATCTTTCTAGGAAGCGCGAGATAGCCGACCGCAGCGGCTTGCCGCTGGCCGGGCCCGAGCATCCACCGCAGGAACGCAGTGATTGCTCCCCGCTTTTGGTCGTCTACAATGTTGGCCGGAACGACAATCCATGTGAAAGAAGCAATCGGATAGGCGCCTTTGCCTAGTGCATCCACTATCGATGCTTTGAAGTCATCGCGAATCTCAGTGAGGTGACCGACAGCGGCCGCAATGCTCTCCAGGCCGGCTTCCACAAATTCGCCGTTTTGATTACGAATCCTTCCGTAACTGAGATGATTCTGCAGCGCGTAGATAAACTCCACATAGCCAATTGAACCGCCCAACTCCTTGACAAGCGCGGCAACCCCCTCATTTCCCGTGGCGCCCCGGCCGGTTGGCCATTTGGGAACAAGGCTGGAGCCGACCGCGGCCCTCCACTCAGCGCTCGTTTTGGATAGATAGGCGGTCCAGGCATAGCTTGTCCCGCTCCCGTCCGCTCGATGGACCACCACGATGTCAAGATCGGGCAGGTGGAGGCCGCGATTAGCCCGCTGCAGAATCGGATCGTTCCATTTGGTGATCTTTCCGAGGAAGATGCCCGCCAGCGCTTCTGGTGTGAAAGCGATTCCTTCCGGGGCACTGGGTAAGTTAACAATTGGAACTACGGCACCGCGAGGAGCTTGCGCACACCCGCTTCGGAGCCTATCGCATCATAGATGATCTGTGTCCCTGGATATTCGGTCCGGAAGTTGGTGAACCACTTCAGATACACCGGGTAGGGGAAGGCTTCTATGCCACCTTCGACGTGCAGCGCGACACAGATCCGGCCTACAATCACGACCGCGGTCCGGTGTTGGTCTATAGCATCCGGCTGCACACTGCGCTGGGCCTGAAACCTTGGCTGCGACAGTGAGCAGCGAACACGCAACGTTGCAATGGAAGTGGATTCGCAGGTCCCCACGCCGATGAGTCCGCATGCCGATGAGCCGGTTGTGGACGCTCACTCCTGGCGAGTCGCCCAGCGTTTACCGATCGCTGTTTGAGAATATCCCATGCCACCGGGGCGCTCGAATTTCACCCAATGTCACCACCACTTTCGCGCGCGCGGAAAACCCCGAGAAGCCTTCAAAGCCTCTCAGCCGTCAGCCGCGCTGCCGAGGTCTCTTTCGGCTGGGCCCGAGCGGCGGCGTGGGGCGCGTCAAGGCGACTGCGGGGTCAGCGGATCAGCAATCTGCCGGCGGCGCGGTACTGCCTCCCGGCACGAGGCTTGGTTTCGGTTGGCGCGGCGACGCAATCCGGGTACGTCGGGCGCGTCACTGGCGCACCGCCAGATTGCCGCGCCGAGCAGCGCATGGTGAAATCCTTCGAAGACCTTCGACTCAATTTCAAACGATCCGCGCTTTGGTTGAAACGCCATATCGCAGGACGACGGCTATCGCGCCGTCGCCGCCTCCAGCGCGAGATACCGCGCGCGATCGCCTTCGGGTTCCGCTTGGGCCTTCACGTCGATGCGCATGCGCTGGTAACCATCGTCGGCCCGGTAGGCCGGCCAGTTCGGCAGACCCGAGCCATTCGGGTTGAACGTCTTGATGAAATTCACGAAGTAGGCCTGCATCGTTTTGGATACTTCGTAGTCGGCGGGCTCCCAGGTGTAGCGCTTGTCGAGATCCAGGTTGCCCATGGCGTATTGGATCTCGGCAGAATGCGCCGCGCCCAGGGGCGGCGCGGTTTGTTGGGCGCTGGCTTCGCTGTCGCCATTGCCGCCCCTGGCGGCCGCAGCAGCGGGCAAAGATTCACCCGGCATACCGAGATAAGCCGGTCTGGGACGGGCGTATAGGTAACGGTACACGGGTTTGCCGCCGGTCTTCATCTGGAGTTCGGCCCACTTCCAAGTGCCGTACGAGATGAAGCGGGCGCTGGCCAGGTGGGTGGCGGCTTCGTAAACCTCATCGGTGGTGCTGGCGGCGTAAACCTTCAGCACCGGCTCGGCCTTATCCCCATAGAACTTCGTGATGGCGTTCGCCAGCGTTTCCGGCGTAGGGTCGCCACTGCCCAGAACGGAGCGGGCCGGCTGCTCCTGGGTGTTCGACCCCTCGAGTAGCGGAACCTGAGCCTGCTCACCGGCTTCGAAGATCTCCGTCAAGGACTTCGAAAGGAAGTAGCCGTCCATCGCCGTGCTGAAGCGGACACCCTGGGTTCTGGCGGCGTCCTGAATCTGCTCCGCAGTCATGGCGCGAAGGGCGGCAAGCGTGTTGACGCCGGCGGCGGCAGCGAATTTGACGCCCTTCTGTTCGGCGCCGGCAAGAGGCTGCGGTGGCAGGCTGGAGAAGGCGGCGCCGCTCTCGCCGATAGCGGCGGCCATCAGGTTCTTGGAGAGCGGCGAAGCCATCAGCGCGCTGACGGAGATCGAACCCGCAGATTCGCCGGCGATGGTAACGTGCTTGGGGTCGCCGCCGAAGGCCGCGATGTTCCTTTGCACCCACCCTAGGGCGGCCACCTGGTCCAACAGACCGTAGTTGCCGGCGGCGTTGTGCAGGGACTCCTTCGTCAGCTCGGGATGGACGAAGAAGCCGAAGATGTTGATGCGGTAGTTGACTGATATCGAGACCATGCCGCGGCCAGCCATGCTCTCGCCGTCGTAGCGCGGCTCCGAGCCGTCGCCGTTCTGGAAGCCACCGCCGAAGATGTAAACGAGAACCGGAAGTCTTTCACTATCCGATTTAGCGGGGGTCCAGACGTTGAGGTAGAGACAATCCTCACTCATACCGTTGCTGCGGAACCAATAGTCGGCGCCGGGTGAGGTGCGCTGCATGCACCGGGGGCCGAAGTGGTCGGCGTTGCGGGCACCGGTCCAGTTCTTGACGGGTTGCGGCTCCCGCCAACGTAGGTCGCCGACAGGAGGCTGTGCGAACGGGATGCCCTTGAAGTTGCGCACACCGTCTTTGGGCGCGGAGGTGGATTCAAGGATGCCGTTCACGGTCGTTACGCGGTCAGCGGCGAGGGCCGGCACTACCGCGGCGCTACAGATAACAATGGCGGGGAAGAGAAAGCGCATGCGAAGCCTCATCTGAGATTTCAGTCTTGGAACACCTACCACTGAGTGTCGCCGATTGTGCCTTCTGGGTCAACGCTGTGGAGTTGACTTTTTGGGGGGTGCATCGCGATTCGGGCGGATCGCCGACAAGACTGCAGGATGGTCGCGCGGCCGAGGTCTTTTTCGGCCGGCCACGGCTGCGTGACAGCAGCGCATCGATGGCAATAGCCGTCCTCGTTCTCTTTTTGGCAAGCCCGCAGAACGGCCGGACGGGGCCAAACGCACGGCGCAGGGCTTGGGCGGGCCAAGGCGGTGTCGCGGAGCCCGCCGGGAAGGCTGGCTCATGGCCACACAACTGCTCGGTCTCCCAATAGCCCCGCTTGCCGCGAACCGTGAGCTTGCTATCCCGTAGTTTGATTGTTAGTGTACGGAACTTGCCGTCCATACCGTTCTGCGAAGCGTAAGAGAGTATGTAGTAATCGCGCCTGTCGGCGAGCACGCGCCGCATGCCTTCCAGCAAATCGTTGGTGTGGTGTATGAAAATCCCGCCGGCGGCTGCCAGCGATCTCAGCGAGGGTGTTGCCCGATTCGCATGCTGTCTATGTCGTCAGTGTAGCTCTAACCGCCGGATTCCGGGAAGTGATGCTGCCGCGACTCGAAGCGGCGAACTCCTCCGAGACGTACAGTCCCAGCGTGTCGATTGCGTGAATCCGGACATTGCGCCCGGCGGCCACCCGGACGATAGAATCGAAACCACTCTGGTGACGCTTATCCCTTGCGCGCAATCCCGCCGCGCGAATTGCGGGATACTCGTATGCGTCCGGAAAGTAGGCCGCCAGCCTGCCAAAGAATTCGCTGGCTGGGTTGAGCAGGAATCCGTCGTAAATGAGGATCAATTCCCCACCGGTGGATGTGCCTGGCAATTGCTCGACTCGCCTCTTCAACGTCTCAAGGGATGCGATCGTGGTAGGGAACATTACACTGGCGTTGCCGATGTGGACGCCGAGAACCTCTACGAGGCCTTGGCGATTGCCGCTGCGCCGTTCCGCGAGGATGACATCAACCCGCTAAGTCCCGGTCTCATGACCGAATTCACGGTTGCCGTTTACCGAAATCCCGTCGAGCGCAAAATCCGGCTGGGCCACGTGGCGAAGTGGGCGGATCGCAGTACCCGCGATCGGCCGGCGGGAATTATGAAGAGGCAGAGGTTTAGGACCTTATTGGAGGCCCATCGTGGAAGTACTCAACCCCTTCCGCGAGCGTTTTTTGGGGCGGGGGTAACGCCTCTGGTTTCGGCTTCTGGTATAGGGCCAACTCGAATTCGAGAAGAAAGGACTTCGCCAAGCGCTCGTCGAATGTCCGGGTGCCTTGCTTAATTCGCGGAGCGGTCCTGTCTCGCGAATCGGAACCGACGACGTAGAAGGGCCGGGCGACTCCTCAAGTAGAGTATTTGTGCAACCTCATTGAAAACAAGCTAAACAGAGTGGTGGAGGCGGCGGGAGTTGAACCCGCGTCCGAGAAAGCCCGCAATGAAGAGAACTACGTGCGTAGCGCGATTCAGCAACTTCAGCTTCCGCCTCAGAATCGGCAAGAGTGGCGGTCGCCTAGCCCGATTGATCTCGGCCTTATGCTCCGGACCGAAGCCTTCAGCCTATCCCGCAAAATGACGCTCACTCACCGCCGCGCGGGCTCGACGGCTGGAGCGGCTACCTAATTAATTAGGCGGCGTATGCGAACTGTGTGTTGGCAGTTCTGTTTTTCCGATCGTTTTACGGGAGCTCGGAACCCGGCACGCCTCCCCACCACGATTCAATCCCGTCGAATCCGTTGCGCCCCCATGCTTTGAATGGAACCACTAGCGGTCAATCGGGCTGTCCGCGATTGAGATACAAGTCGATTTTAGCATACCGGGCGCCGGAATAGTAGACCACATCCGTTATTTTGGCGCCGCTTTTACGTCAGGAACAAAGAGGCCTGTCGAGCCGTCTGTCTAATGAACCCGGTGAGCCACACGCGCAAGTTCCGGCCGAGCGCCTCCTTCTGGGAGGCGACCCGCATCGCCCTCAGTTCATTGCATAAGAACAAGCTGCGCAGTTTTCTGACGCTGCTCGGCATCATTCTGGCCACCACCACGCTGATCTCCGTCACCGCACTCATCCACGGTATGAATCTGTACATTTCCGACAAGGTCTCGAACATGGGCGCCGATGGCTTCCGCATTGTCCGCATGGCGTGGTTCGGTCCTTGGGACCCCAAGAAGTTTTACGAAATGATGAAGCGGAACCCGGAGATCAAGCGCGACGAATACGAATTCGTCAGGAGCCAGACCACGCTGCTGAAGGACATCGGGATCATGGTCTCGAAGCGGACCCGCGTAGCATACAAGGGCGATTCCATGGAGGATGTGGACGTGGAAGGCGTGACCGACAACATTCCGGCGATCAACAACGTGCAGGTGGCCTACGGGCGCGGGATCACGCCGGAAGAAGCGCGGCGCCACGCGCCGGTGGCCTTCATCGGCAACGACATCCGGACGCGTTTCTTCCAGAGCGTCGACCCTATCGACAAAACGATCGAAATCGAAGGCACTCCATACCAGGTGGTGGGGGTGGCCAAGGAACTGGGCAGCGTGTTCGGCAACTCGCAGGATAACTTCGTGATGATTCCGGTGGAGAGTTACTTCAAGACCTACGGCGCGCACACCGGCATACGGCTGGTGGCCAAGGCGGTCGATCAGGAGCATCTAGCCGAAGCGGAGGACGAGACGCGCGTGCTGCTGCGCGCCTATCGGCACCTGGGGCCGGGCCAGGACGACAACTTCTCGATCTTCGCATCGGAGGCCTTTGTCACCCTCTGGGAGCGGCTGACATCCACGATTGCCGCCATGGCGGTGGGAATTGTTTCGGTGTTCATGCTGGTGGGTGGCATCGTAATCATGAACATCATGCTGGCCGTGGTCACCGAGCGCACGCACGAAATCGGCATTCGCAAGTCGCTGGGGGCGCGCCGGCGGGACATTCTGAACCAGTTTCTGGTGGAATCATCGTGCCTGGCGGCGACCGGCGGCCTGGCCGGCGTAGCGATCGCGTGGACCATTGCCGTGCTGGTGCGCAATGTGACGGCCGTACCCATGGCATTGCCCTGGTCTTCGGTGTTTCTGGGGGTGGGGCTTTCGGCCATAGTGGGGCTGTTCTTCGGAATCTACCCGGCGCGGCGGGCGGCGCGCCTCGATCCGATCGAAGCCTTACGGGTGGAGAAGTAACCATGATGGCGCGCGTGGCGTTTGTCAACGGATTCGTGCTGGCGCTCCAGACCATCCGGTCGCATAAGCTGCGGGCGTTTCTGACTGTGTTGGGTGTCATCATCGGAACGGGCACCATCATCGGGGTGGGCGCCATCATGACCGGTTTCGACACGTCCATCACCGGCGTGCTGCGCAGTTTCGGGCCAAATTCGATTATCGTGTTCAAGTTTCCCGTGGGACCGCGGACGCATCGCCTGACCCCTGAGGAGCGCACGCGCAAAGACCTCACCTGGCAGAACGCGGTGGATATCGGCGAGCGCTGCCCTGCGGTGCAGGATGTTTCGCCCATGCTCTTCGGCCCGGACGAGATTCTGAACGCGCACTATAAAGCGAACGACATGTACGATATCAATCTCATGGGTGTGGAGGAGGCTTACGCCAGGGGCGGGCAAGTCGACATGCACCTGGGGCGATTTTTCACCGAAGAAGAGAGCCGGCGGAAAGCGCCCGTGGTGGTGATTGGCGCGGACATTGAAAAAGGGTTGTTTGCGAATGTGAATCCGATCGGGAAGAGCGTCACCGTGGATGGCCACCAGTTGGACGTGATCGGCACGATGATCCGTCCGGCGGCGTCTTTCTTCGGCGACCAGGACACGCGCGTCCTGATTCCGTACGGGATGATGCAGAAAATGTACCCGAACGCCAGGGAGAACGCCATCGTGGTTACCGCCAAGGACGGCCAGCTTCCCAAAGCTTTGGACGAAGTGCGGACGATTCTGCGGATCGACCGGCGGGTGCCTTACGATAAGCCCGATAACTTCGCGCTTTCGACCGCCGACCAGATGGTGGCCGATTTCCGGCAGATTACGGCGATGACATTCCTGGTGATGGCGGTGCTGAGTTCGATCGGGTTGTTAGTGGGCGGTATCGGGGTGATGAACATCATGTTAGTTTCGGTGACGGAGCGCACCCAGGAGATCGGTGTGCGCAAGGCCATCGGCGCGCGGCGGCGCGACATCATCCTGCAATTTCTGTTGGAGGCGTCGGTGCTGACCAGCCTGGGCGGGGTTGCGGGCATCCTGTTCGGCTGGATTATTTCGTTGATCAGCCGGCTGGTGTTCACGTCGTTGCCGGCGGAAGTGCCGCTGTGGGCGGCGGTGCTGGGTATCGTGGTTTCGGTGAGTGTAGGGCTGTTTTTCGGGATTTGGCCGGCGTATAAGGCGGCGCAATTGGATCCGGTGGAGGCGCTGAGGTATGAGTGAGCGAGTTGGAATTCCAAAGTTACGGAACCACATCCAGCTGCTCGTCGACTTATCAGCTTGGGCGGGATACGCCTGCCTTTGTCGACTGTGGGCGCCGACCGCACGGCCACCGCTGCGAGGGCGCCGATCGTGGCTTCTGACGTGGCCGCATCAGGGAAGGCGCTGGCGCCATTTGTTCGGGTCACGAGAGGTATGAAACACTCCGTAGACCGTGACATTCGCCTCCGATTGCTCGTAGAAGACAGCTTAAGGAAAACGGCGTATCAGGGAGCGACGGTAGCCCTCGTGAACGACAGGGTACAACTCGGGTCGACGCCGGATGCTTTCCATGCACGCATCCACCAAACTCAAGAACTCCTCGCCCAGTCCGGCCCTGCGACCCTCATACCAGACAAAGGCTTCCGCAATATCTAATTCGGCTTCCGGAGCGATGACCAGCTCAACCCGCATGGCGGGCGCGCGCTTTGCGCTTCACCTCTTCCCAAGTCAATCCATAAGCCGGGTTATTGAGTAGATTCGCTTTTCTGCGTGCCATTTCCTGCTTTTGCCAGTCGTGGACTGGCACAGCTTCCGGGGCGGACGCAAGGTCGTCCCAAAGATCCTCGACAAGTTGAAGCTTCTCGGACGGACTTAGGTCAAAGATCGATGCTGAACTCATTCGTATCCCCAGTGCCAATTCTCTCAAATTGCCGGGCCTTCGCGACGGGCAAGCGGGTTCTGGAGAACCCGCGCAGGACTAGAGTCCCGCCCCACAGGGACGGAATCCGCCGCGTGATACGAACTGCGGACCAGCGGTCCGGACTCCACGTGGCCGAAGCCCATTTCGTACCCGGCACGGCGGAGATCTTCGAATTCGGCGGGTGGCACGTAACGCACGATGGGCAAGTGCTTCGGTGAGGGGCGCAGGTATTGGCCGAGAGTGAGAATGTCGACGTTATGCGCGCGGAGGTCGCGCATGACGGCCAGCACTTCGTCGATGGTCTCGCCCAGCCCCAGCATCAAGCCGGATTTCACGGGCGTTTCGGGCGATGCGCCTTTGGCATAGGCCAGCATATCGAGCGAGCGCTCGTAGCGCGCGCCCAGGCGCACCTGCCGGTAGAGGCGGGGCACCGTCTCGGTGTTGTGGTTCAGCACGTCGGGCGCGGCGGCCATCACGATGTCCATCGCCCGATGGCTGCCCTGGAAATCCGGCACCAGCACTTCGACGCCACAGCCGGAGATGCGCTCGCGGATGGCGCGTATGGTGAGGGCGAACAGTTCGGCGCCGCCATCGGCGCGGTCGTCGCGGTTCACGCTGGTAATCACGGCGAAGCGCAGGCCCATGGCGGCGACAGCTTCGGCTACGCGGCGCGGCTCGTCGTAATCGACGGCCAGGGGCGCGCCTTTTTGCACGGCGCAGAAACCGCAGCGGCGCGTGCATACGTTGCCCAGAATCATGAAAGTCACGGTGCGATGGTTCCAGCATTCGCCCACGTTCGGGCAGGCCGCGCTTTCGCAGACCGTGTGCAGGCCGAGACCGTCGATCAGATTCTTAAGATCTCGATAGTTTTGGCCAACGGGCGCGGGCGCGCGCAGCCATGCGGGGCGGGGCGGCGGCGTGGGGGTGATGGAAACCGGCGTCATAGAAACCGGCGTTATAGAAAACAATGCCGCGCTCATGATAGCTTGCCGAGCCGCTCGCGTAGGGGCGCGATGAGCGATTCGTCCTTCATGGATGCGATATTGATGCGGACGTTGGCCAACGCGCCGTCGATGCCGGCTTGCGCGAGGCCTTGCGCGGTTTCGATGTCTGAGCCGAACTTGGCGGACGCGATGGCGGCCAGGCCGCGCAGCCGGCCCTTCAGCAGCGTGGCTGCTTCGGCGACTTCGAGCGGCACCTCCGCGGCCTTGTGCAGGGCCTGCTCGACGAACGGCGCGCGCTCGTCTTTGGGACGCTTGTAGGCCGCGCGCACCGCGTCGTAAGATGCCGCGTCGCGCTTTACGGCTTCGGCGAAAAACTTGCGGTCCGCCTCGAAGGCATCCGCGGGCAGCTTGGCCAAGCCCGAGACCATGGCTCCCAGGGCTGCCGCCATGGCCGCTGCCGCCGCGGCCGCACTGCCGCCGCCGGGTGTCGCGGTGGGGGCCGCGAGTTCGTCCAGGAATTCGTTTAGCCCTTCCTTTGTTTCAGCCATTGTTTCAGTTTCTCTTTCAGCTTCCTCTAGAGCCAGGTGAGCAGCCTCGGCGAGCCGATTCTCTAATACCAGACTAGGATGGAAATTCTCCACCTGCAAATACCATTCGGCAGTCAGCTCCAGCGCGCGCTTGGGGATGAGACCTACAATCTCACTGCCGACGATAGACGCGCCGTAGCGGGCCGCCTCCGCGCGCACGGTTTCGAAGACGCGGTGGATGGGGGTCTGCTCGAAATCGGTGAGGTTCATGGAAACCTGCGCCAGATTGCGCGAGGCCAGCGGCACGCCCATGGATTTGACATAACGGAATCCGCCGGAGGAGAAGCGGATGGCCTTGGCGATGCGCTTGGCGATCTCCACGTCGGCCGTGTTCAGGTTGATGTTGTAGGCGATCAGGAATTTGCGCGCGCCTACCACGGTGGCGCCGGCGGTGGGGTGCAATTCGGCCTGTTCAAAATTGGGGCCGATATCGGGGAGGCGGCCGGGATTGGTGCGCACTTCGTCGCGCAGGCCTTCGAACTGGCCGCGCCGGATGTTTTCCAGGTTGATGCGGTCGGGCCGGCGGGCGGCGGCTTCATAAAGATACACGGGCACCTGCAGGCTTTCCCAAAGGCGCATGCCCAGTTCGTTGGCCAGGCGTACGCAATCTTCCAGCGTGACACCTTCGACGGGGATGAAGGGGACTACGTCGACCGCGCCGATGCGGGGGTGCACGCCGGTGTGACTGCGCAGATCGATCAGGCCGATGGCACGCTCAGCGCCGCGGAAGGCGGCTTCCACTACGGCCGTAGCGGGGCCGGCGAAGGTGACCACGGAGCGGTTGTGATCGGCGTCCATCTCGCGGTCGAGAATGGCGATGCCGCGCACCGAGCGGATGGCTTCTACGATGGCGTCTACCTTGGCGGCGTCGCGGCCTTCGGAGAAATTGGGGACACACTCTACAATGGTTTGGGGCATGGTGTCTGGATAGTCATGTACACGTTGTTGGCGCCGAAGTAATAGGGTAGCTCGCGGTAGTCTTGCACGTTGAGGATCAGGACGTCGCCGTCTTTGCCGGGTTCGAGTGAGCCCTTTCGATCGGCCATGCGCAGGGCGTGCGCGCCGTTGATCGTCGCAGCGGCTATCGCTTCCGCCGGCGACATGCGCATCTCGGTGCAGGCCAGCGAGAGCGCCATTTGCATGCTGTAAGTCGGACTGGTGCCGGGATTGAAATCCGTCGCCAGCGCTACCGCGGCTCCGGCTTCGATCAGGGCGCGGGCCGGAGCGTAGGTGCGCAGCCCCAGATGAAAAACAGAACCAGGCAGCAGCGTAGCGATGGTGTTCGATTGCGCCAGCGCGCGGATGTCCTCTTCACCGGCTTGTTCCAGGTGGTCGGCGCTGGCGGCGTCCAGTTCCACGGCCAGGCGGGCGGCTCCGGTGCGCGCGAACTGCTCGGCGTGGATCTTCAATCCGAAGCCCAGGCGGCGGGCGCAATCCAGGTAGCGCCGCGATTGGTCGAGCGTGAAGGCGCTGTCATCGCAGTAGATGTCCACGAAGCGCGCTAGTTTGCGGCGCCTGATTTGAGGCAGCATTTCGGCAGCCATCCAGTCGATGTATGCGTCAGCCTTGCCGCGATACTCCGGGGGCGGGATATGCGCGCCTAAGTAGGTCGGCACGATATCCAGCGGATCGCCATTCAGTTTGGCGAGCACGCGCAGGGTTTTGAGTTCGCCGGCTTCATCCAGAGCGTAACCGGACTTGGCTTCAACCGTGGTGGTGCCGTGACGGATCATGGCGGCGAGTGAGTCGCGGGCCTGCGCTTCGAGCTGCGCGGCGGACATGCCACGCACCGCTGCGACACTCGACAGAATGCCGCCGCCGGCCGCCGCGATCTCCGCGTAGCTGGCGCCCGCGAGACGCATTTCATAATCGACCAGGCGCGGTCGGCCGAAGACCAGGTGTGTGTGGCTGTCGACAAATCCGGGCATGACCACGCGGCCGGCGGCGTCGACTTCGCGCGCGCGGCGGGCTGCGGGCAGCTTCTCGACGCGGCGCGCGGGACCGGCATCCACGATCAGGCCGTCCTTTATTAATACAGCGCCACTCGGCACGATGCCGAGTTCGCCCAACGCAGCGCCGCGGCGGGGCCCGCTATCGCCGCGCAGAGTCAGTAACTGTCGGGCATTCCTGACCAGCGTGGTCATCGGGCGTTACTCAGGACTCCGCATGGGAGCGCGCAGTCCGGCGGGGCCGGCGAAGTCGATCGCCTCCTGGTATCCGGCATCCACATGACGGAGGACGCCGATGCCGGGATCGCAGGTCATCACGCGTTCCAGGCAGCGCGCGGATTGATCGGTGCCATCGGCCACGGTGACCTGCCCGGCGTGCTGCGAATAGCCGATGCCCACGCCGCCGCCATTGTGCACCGAAACCCAACTTGCGCCCGAAGCCGTGTTCAGCAGCGCGTTCAAGATGGGCCAGTCGGCGATGGCGTCGCTCGCGTCCAGCATGCCTTCGGTTTCGCGGTAAGGGGAGGCGACCGAGCCGCAATCCAGGTGATCGCGGCCGATCACGATGGGCGCTTGCAATTTGCCGGAGGCCACCATGCGGTTCATCTCCAGCGCGAATTGGGCGCGCTCGCCGTAGCCCAGCCAACAGATGCGCGCCGGCAGGCCCTGGAAATGGACCTTCTGTTGGGCCAGCGAGATCCAACGGGTAAGCGTTTCGCTGGAGGCGAACATGCGGCAGATAAGCTGGTCGGTGGCGGCGATGTCGGACGGCTCGCCCGAAAGCGCTACCCAGCGGAACGGGCCACGCCCTTCGCAGAACAGCGGCCGGATATACTCGGGCACGAAGCCGGGGATTTTGAACGCGTCGGCGACGCCACGGTCGGCGGCAAAGCGGCGGATGTTGTTGCCGTAATCGAAGGTCACCGAGCCGGCGCGCTGCAGTTCGAGCATGGCGCGCACGTGGGCGGCGATGGAATCAAGCGAGCGGTCGAGATATTGCTGCGGGTCGCGCGCGCGCAGTTCGGCGGCTTGCTCGACGGTATGGCCGGCGGGGATGTATCCGTTCAGGGGATCATGGGCGCTGGTCTGGTCGGTGACCATATCGGGGACCACGCCGCGGCGCGCCAGTTCGGGCAGGGCTTCGGCGCAATTGGCGACCAAGCCGACGGACTTGGGCTGGCCCGCGTTCATGGCCTGGCGCAGGATGCCCAGCGCTTCATCGAGATTGTGCGTCATGGCGTCGCAATAGCCGGTGTCAATGCGCTTGCGGATACGCGCCGGGTCCACCTCGATGCCGAGGAAGGCCGCGCCGTTCATGGTGGCGGCCAGGGGCTGGGCGCCGCCCATGCCGCCGAGTCCGCCAGTGACAACCAGGCGTCCGGCCAGCGATCCTCCGAAGTGCTTGCGGGCGGCGGCGGCGAAGGTTTCGTAAGTGCCTTGCAGGATGCCTTGCGAGCCAATGTAGATCCAGCTTCCGGCGGTCATCTGCCCATACATGGTGAGGCCGAGTTTCTCCAGCGCGCGGAACTGCTCCCAATTGGACCAATGACCCACCAGGTTGGCGTTGGCGATCAGGACGCGAGGGGCTTCCTCATGGGTGCGGAAGACGCCGACGGGGCGGCCGGATTGTACCAGCAGTGTTTCGTCGTTCGCGAGTGACTGGAGTTCGCGCACGATGGCATGGAAGGAGGGCCAGTCGCGGGCGGCTTTGCCGGTACCGCCGTAGACCACCAGGTCGGCCGGGCGCTCGGCAACGTCGGGGTCGAGGTTGTTCATGAGCATGCGCATGGCGGCTTCCTGCTTCCATCCCCTGCAGCAGAGGGACGTGCCGCGGGGTGCGCGGATGACGGGGGCCATGGGTTCATGGTAGCGCGGCGCGTCTGGGCCTCGCGGCTGCTGGGCCGATGATGCAGTTAGCCGTATCAAGGACTGGCCCGCCTGCCCGCGCGAGTCGCGAGTTAAACTATAGACCTGCCCGCCGTACTGAGGGTTCGTTGGGTATAGGTTCTCCCTCTTTAGCGTTTCTTCAGCCTGAGGGGCTGGAGCCGCCGCACATCCACGTGGCTCACGCGAGATCGCACGAGATGACCGAGGTCCGGGAAATCGTGAGAAATGGCCTGAGTACTTTGGTGTGCAAAACTGAACCGCTCGCAGTCGGTCGGACGGGTGGTTTCGGCGCCACTGGTATGGTTCTCAAGGCTGGCTGATGCGTCGAGCCGCGACCGATCCGATTGGGAGCTAATCGGAGGCGGCATCGGAATTCACGGGAGGTAATCGACGAAGACATCTCCGTGGCCAGCCTATTGCGGCCCGAGAATTTCATGAGGCTACCCGACGATGGCCAGTGACTACCAGGCGTCCCGCGAACGATCCGCCGAAGTGATTGCGGGCAGCGGCGAAGGCTACCCCCTCGCTAGCGGGCCGCCCGCCGCCGGAGCGCGCGGTGTCACGGAACCACAATCGTCTCTGCAATGCGGTCGTGCACCGTGCGGCGGTTGGGGTGAATGAAATACTGCAGGAATCCAAACCCCAGTTCCAGGACGGACGCACCATATCCAAGCGCCCGTTCGACCGAGTGCCAAAGGGACATACGCCGATGCACGAGAGAGACAACCCGTATGCGGAGGAGTCGTTGCCCAGGGTTTTTCGATTGCCAATATAGAAGGATAGGCCAAAGAACAAAACTAAATAGACGATGCTATACCAGTTCTCAAAGAAATTCGGTTCAAGGGGAACATTGCCTTTTACGCTGAGACGAGTGGCGAATCGCCACGGCCACTAGGGCGGCAAGCGCAAAAAGGGTGAGAGCCGCCACAAAGTCGATCAAGAGAGCGCACGCCTGGAAATGAATGCGAGCGAGCTCGGTGCCTTCAAGTTCGAGCATCTGCGCGGTCTCGTGCGGCTTGTAAACGCGATGCGACCGTTCTCCCTTTTCCGCCATCGTCTTCACAGAATAACTTAGTCAGCGGGAACTAGCCGGCCGGGGAACGCACGTGATCCATTGAATGACGGCTTACCACATGTGACTTGCAGGCCTCGATCGCGTTGGCTGGCCCCGAGTGCCGAGGGAGGCGCGATGCACGTGATAAGCCCGGGTATATCATGGCTCATCGGAGATCAGATGGTAGCGGCTATGCGGGTGTTGTAGTCCGCTGCCGATTTCCGCCACCATGCCGTGACCAACGAGCGACGCGAGCCGCGTTCGGGCAGCGCGGACGGCGGACTTCGGCATGCATCTAGCAGGACGTGTCAGCCCGCAGAACCGTTACCGGATCGGGGGACTGTGCGCGATACTAAGAAGATGCCCGCATCCACGACGACAGCCGCCCTGCGTGTCCGCGACCTGCGCAAGACGTTTAAAGACGTAGTGGCGGTGGACGGCCTCGAACTGGCGGTGCGCGCGGGCGAGTGCTTCGGCCTGCTGGGACCGAACGGCGCCGGCAAGACCACCACCATCGAGATTTGCGAAGGTCTGACCGTACCCGATTCGGGCGATGTCGAACTACTGGGAATGCACTGGAATTCGCACGCGGCGGAGTTGCGCCAACGGCTGGGGATTCAGCTTCAGGAAACGCAGCTTGCCGATAAGGTCACGGTGATGGAGACCATCCGGCTGTTCAGCAGCTTCTTTCGGCACGGTCCGCCGCCGGCCGAAGTGATCGCGCTGGTGCAACTTGAAGAGAAGATGAACTCGCGCGTAGGCGGCCTCTCCGGAGGGCAGAAACAGCGGCTGGCATTGGCTTGCGCGCTCGTAGGCGATCCGGATTTCCTGTTTCTGGACGAGCCCACCACCGGCCTCGATCCGCAGGCGCGCCGCCAGCTTTGGGCGTTGATCGAACAATTCAAACTGCAGGGCCGTACCATTCTGTTGACCACGCACTACATGGACGAGGCGGAACAGCTCTGCGACCGTGTGGCGATCATGGATCATGGCAAGGTGATCGCGCTGGGCACGCCGCGCGAATTGATCACCTCAATCGGCGTGGAGCACATGGTGGAGTTTTCGGCGGGCGGCGCGGCCAAGGCGCTGGAGATTCCGGCGCTGCGGCGCATGGACGGCGTGCGCGATGTGCGCACGGAAAACGGTACGGTCCGGATGCAGGTGACCGAGTTGCACCGCGCCGTGCCGGCGCTGCTGGAGGAACTGGAACGTCAGGGCGTTCCGCTGACCGAACTGCGCACGCATTCGGCTACTTTGGAGGACGTCTTCGTCACTTTGACGGGACGGCATTTGCGCGATGAGTGACCTGATGAACGACATAACGGTGGTTCCCGAAATTCGCCCGCGAGCAACGGCGGGGCGTCCTGCGAGCCAGGCGCCCCGGGACGGCGGGCTAGCCGGCCATGCGCTGGTGCAGTTGACGCTGACCCGCTTCCGCGAGTTCCTGCGCGAACCGGAAGCGCTCTTCTGGGTCTTTATCTTTCCGATCCTGTTGGCGGCGGGCTTGGGTCTGGCGTTTCGCAACCGTCCCGCGGAGGTGCTCAAGATTGCCACGGTCACGCCGGAGCTGGCGCGATCCCTTGGCCAGGACAAGTTGCTCGACGTGCAGCAGTTGGCGGCGCATGCCGCCGAAGAAGCGCTGCGCACGGGCAAGGTCGCGCTGCTGGTTGAGCCGGGGCCGGGTGGCGCGGTGGTTTATCGTTTCGACGACACCAACCCCGAAGGACGCACGGCGCGCATGTTGGCCGATCGCGCCCTGCAGCGCGCCGCGGGCCGCGTGGATCCGGTGAGAGTGAGCGATCGCCTGATGCGCGAGCCGGGATCGCGCTACATCGACTTCCTCATTCCCGGCCTGTTGGGCATGAATCTGATGGGCAGCGCCATTTGGGGCATGGGATTCGCGATCGTGGATGCGCGGCGCAGAAAGCTGATGAAGCGCCTGATCGCCACTCCCATGCCGCGGCATTATTATCTGCTGTCGTTTCTGTTGTCGCGCCTGGTCATGCTGGTCATCGAAGTGGGTTTTCTGCTGAGCTTCGGTATTTTTGTTTTCAAGGTGCCTATGCGCGGCTCGCTGGCGGATCTGGCGCTGCTGTGCGTGGTCACTTCGCTCTCTTTCGGCGCGCTGGGACTGTTGATCGCTTCGCGCGCGCGCACCATCGAAGCCGCGTCGGGGCTGATGAACCTGGTGATGATGCCGATGTGGATCGTATCCGGCGTGTTTTTCTCCGCACAGCGGTTTCCCGACATGCTGCAACCGGTGATCAAGGCACTGCCGCTGACGGCCGCCATCGATGCCCTGCGGGCGAACATGCTGCAAGGGGCCGGCCTTGCGCAAGTATCGGGGCAACTGATGGTGCTGGCCGCCTGGCTGGTAGTGTGTTTTCCGGTGGCTCTGAAGCTTTTCCGGTGGCGATAGCACCGGCGCGGCCTGCGCTCGACCGCGCGCGCGGCCCTGCCTTTAGGACGTAGTGGCCTGCGCGGGAGGAGCCGACTGGGGCGAAACGTCCAGGTCGGTGTCAACCGCCTCGATCGCGTAGTAGTAAGTGGTGCTCGCAACAACCGTGGTGTCGATGTATTCAGCAGTCGTTCGGGTGGCCACGTTTGTCAAGCTGCCGGGCGAGGTCCCCCGGAAGACGTAGTAGTACTTGATCGCCAAACCATGGGCCGGGATGTTTTCGGTCCAGGTTACCGTGACTTTTGTGGCGGAGTTTGCGGTGGGCACGACGTTGACCGGCGCGGCCGGCATTGGAGGCGTAGCCACGGCTATCTGGTCGGATGGCGCCGAATCGTCGAAGCTGGTATCAACCGCTACAATCTCGAAATAATAGGTTATATGGGGAGTGAGGGATTTCGCCGTGTAGCTGGTGGTCGTCGCCGCGCCGGTCTTGGTCAATTTGCCGGATGTCGTGCCTTGGTAGATCTGGTAGGAAGCGACCGGCAAGCCGCCAGGCTGGATGCTCTCCTGCCATGTCAGGGCGATCGTCGTGGGGGTGGCCGTCCCGGCTACGCCGCTGGGTGGGTTGGGCAGCGGAAGCGTGGTAGCCGATGCGACCGCAGTCATCGCCGCGTCAATCCCCTGCTCCACGGCTACGATGCCATAGTAATAAGTGGTCCCTGGGGAGAGAGACAGATCCTTGTAAGTAGTCACGGTGGACGGCGCCACTCCGATTTGCTGGAGGTTTGACGCCGAAGTTCCGCTATAAACCAGATACTTGTCCAAGCTGGTGATGTCCGAGGGCGCCGCCCAGCTCAGGTCTATCTCCACAGGCGAAATAGCCGCGGCCACCAGACCCGTCGCCGAGTTTGCCGTAGTCCTGACTGTCTGCAAGCTCAGCGCCGTCGAAAGCGGCGAAAGGTTGTTGGCCATATCGAGCGCTTGCACCTGGTAGTTGTACAGCGTGTTACTCGTCAGTGTTGAGTCGATGTAAGCGGTTGTCGTGGCGTTGGCGATCTGGACCCCCGTCCAGGGTTGGCCGGCCGCCGGCGGAGTGCATCGAAGCACGTTGTAACCCGCTACGCCGACGTTGTCGCTGGAGGCGGTCCACGATATGTTGGCCCCGTTGACGCCCGCCGCGCCGGTCAGGCCGGCCGGGACCGAGGGCGGAGTGGTGTCCGGCGGTACGACTAGCTGGTCGTAGAAACTAAACGCGGTGGTGGTGAATTCGGGTAGCGATGCGGCTGCGAACGCCAGCGAATTCTCGGTCTGCATGATGTCGTAATCCGAGCAACTTGCGGTGGTGCAGGTGCAGTTGGCCGCCCCGCCATTGGCGCCGGTTCCGCCATATGTCTGGTACGCAAAGAAATATATCGGCAGGTCGGGCGCGACATAGACCATCTGCGTGTACTTCGCCAGAGATCGCAGGGTCTGCAGGAAATAGGCGTCCTGCGGAGCCCAGAAACTAAAAGGGTTTCGGGCGCGGATCACGTCGTCGCCGAGCACCTTCCATTCCGACGCCAGCGACTTCGACAACCAGGCCTGGCCTATCACAACCGGCTTGCCGGCGGCCGCGGCAGCACTGGCAACGGTCAGCGTGTTACCGATGAAATCGTTGTCCGGCTCCGTGTTGATGGGAATAAGATGCGTGTCGATGTAGTTCAGCGGCAGGGCAACGTAGGCAGTGATGTAGGCGGCCAGGTTAGACGACCCTGTAGGCGGCAACCAGGTGCCAAATCCGGCGCCCAGTTCGGGGACAGTCAACAACGTGAGTGCCCGAACAGCCGTAATCTCTCCCGCAATCATCAGAGCGGCGTCCACCGGATTGTTTAAATTCTGCTGGCCTGTCTGCGCGGCTTCCGTATCGGGTTCATTCGCCAGGCTAAGATAATCCGGCTGCATGGTCTTTGCCACGGTGGCGGCCATTTGAGCGCGCGCCGCCATGTATTTCGTCCAGGTGAGCGTATTGTAAAAGGCTGTCGTATTGGTCCAACCAGCCGCTATGTCATTAGAAAACAACTCCTCGTTATCCACAATGAGTTTGAGACCGGCGGCCTTGACGGCCTGGGCCACGTTCGAATAGAAAGTCAGGTACGGTTGCAGGGCGGCCTGGCTGCCATAGAAAGGTTCGTACAGAACGGGAAATCCGACCGGTACCGACACGGCTTGGACACCCATAGCTTTCAGCTCCTGCAATTGAATCAGAACACCTTGCAAATAGTTGGGGCCGGATATCTGCGGGCCGGTATTGCTGTCGGCCATCGACAGAGTGCCGACGTACAGTGTGGGACCGCCTGGTACCGGCGTCCACGTAGGAGGAGTAGCCAGTTGCTTATTAAACCAGCAGATCGCCGTTCAATTCGCTGGAGATGGTAGTGCAGTAACCCACAGGTACGGCGGGTGGTGCTGGCGGTACCGGAACGTCCGCCTTGCAAGGCGCGGAAACAAGCACTGTCAAAACGGTCAAGATGCTGAAAGCGCGCTGTTTGTCTTTTGCCCTCTTACTTTTTCCAATAGACACACGCGGACGTCCCATGATCGATAATGATCGATACAAGATCGGGCCCGATTTGGGCCCGCCGGCGAAATAGCATGCCTGCACTCCTTGGTAAATAACTCGTCAGCGATTTTACGCTATCTTGGGATCAGGGTCAATGTTGTCCCTGGCTAGGACGTGCCTAGGACTAACTAGGTGGAAGTGCTGCATTGGCTCGAGAAGTACTATAGCTACTAAGGAGACGCGTGACAGAATTCAATCATATCCACATCAGGGACGGGGAAGACTGGGTTTGCGGACGAAGTATGGCATTTGAAGACCGCGAGCTCATACGGTGCGAAGCCCGCGATCCGGATGAAGGCGAGTCCTGCCGCCGCTGCTCGGAGCAGATACTGTCGTATTTCGGCGATGCCATGCACGTACAATAGACGTAGGGGATGGGCGCTGCGGTGGAGTTCTATTGAAAGAAACGATCCTGGTCGTCGAAGATGGCGACGCCGTTCGCAACCTGGTATGTCTGATGCTGGTGCAGAACGGATACCGGGTGCTGGAGGCGCGAGACGGCCATCACGCCTTGCGCATCTGCGAAACTCACGTCGAGCCGATTCAACTTGTGTTGACCGATCTGGTGATGCCCAACATGCGGGGCGCCGATCTGGCCGAACGCCTACGACGTGCCCGCCCGGATTTGCGCATCCTGCTGATGTCGGGCTATCCGGAGCAGCCGGTGATACAGCGCCGCGGCTGCGACCCGGTAGCGTTCCTGCCAAAGCCGTTCACATCGTTCGAACTGGTGGCGAAGGTCCGGCAGGTTCTCGACTCGCCCTGGAATGCCCTGCCCGCCGGAGGGCCCACGGTTGGCTGACCCTCGTATTTTTTCGATGCGCCAATTCTGGCACAGTCTGGCGGCTGTGGTGCTGGGCAATGCGGTCTACTTCAGCATGGACGGCTATCTGCCGCCCGCCGGCCGCCATGTACCCTACAGAATCGACTGGGGGCTGGCCATCGATTTTTGGTGCTGCCTGGTATTCTACGGCCTGCTGGCGCGGCTAAAATGGTTCCAGCAGCGATAACCGGCTCCGCCTGCAACGGCCGCTAATCGTGCCGGAGAGCCTGTACGGGGTCGATGCGCAGCGCGCGGCGGGCCGGTCCGAAGGCTGCGGCGAAGCCTACGCCGGAGATGGCCAGCACGGCCGCCGCAATGACCACAGGGTCGCGGGAACTGGCCTGATAGACGATGCTGGATAGGATATTCGCTCCGGCCATACCTAGCGCCAGTCCGGCTGCCGCGCCCCCCGCAACCAGCACGCCGGTGCGCGCCAGGATCAACCACAGGATCTGTGCGGGACGGGCGCCGATGGCCACACGAATGCCAATCTCGCGCACCCGCCGCGAAACCGTGTAAGCCGCCAGACCGTAGATGCCGGTGATGGCGAGCATTAAGGCCAGCACGCCGAACGCGCCCAGCGCAACCGCGGCCGCGTGCATGGGAAGGTAAACCAGCCCCAGCATTTGGTGCAGGCTGCCAACGCCGAAGACGGCCAGGTGCGGATCCAGACGTCCGATAGCCGCATGCATCTCCGCGGCCAATTCATCCTCCGGCCTGTGGGAGCGCGCCATCACCACGATGGTCGGCGAGTAGTCTTGCAGAATCGGAAAGAACACCGCGGGTTTGGGAGCCTCCGTCAAGGTCTCGTACTTGCCATCCTCCACAATCGCGACAATCTGAAATAGCGATCCGCCGGGGCCCCTCCGGAAGCGGCGGCCAATGGCATCCGCCGCGCCCGTCACGCGGCGCGCGAAGGTTTGATTCACGATGGCCACCAAGAGCGATTTCGGATTGTCTTGCGAAGTGAACTCGCGCCCGGCAATCAGCCGTGTCCCGGCGGTTTGGAAGTAGCCCGGAGCCACCTTATAGAAACTCGCCGCGAATGCATTCTTCGGGCGAAAGTCGGCCGTGGTTTCGGCAAAGGCCGTGGTATTGGACTGATCGATGCTGAGCGGTACGGAACTGGAGTACGCCGCAGATTCAACGCCCGGCAGGTGCGCCACCGCCTCCAGCGCGCGCTGTTCGAACACGCGCCCCTGGTCTTCGTTGTAGCCGGCTAAGCCGACATCGTAGCCCACCACCGCCGCTCCGTCGGGCCGGAATCCGAGCGGGGTCTGGAACGACCGCATCAGGCCGCGCACCGCGACCAGGCTGGCAGTGACCAGCACGCAACATAGCGCGATCTGCGCCGGCAGCAGGATATCGCGCGCGGCCCAGCGGCGTCCTGTGCGCGGTCCGGCCGTACCTTTCAGATGCAGGGCGGGGTCTGCCTTCCACGCATGCCTGGCAGGTCCGATACCGAATAGAAGGCCGGTGCCGAGCGCCGCCGCGCAGGCGAAAAGGAAAACGTGCCAGTCGGGCGTGACGTCGAACTGTACCGGAAATCCCAGCGGCGCGCGCCACTGGCTGATGAGCCGCAGCAGGCCCACCGCGAGCGCGCATCCGGCCGCCCCGCCGAGCATGGCGATCCATAGCGATTCGGTGAGCAATTGGCGCACGATCCGCCCGCCGCCCGCTCCGATGGAAACGCGGATCGCCAGATCCCGGCCGCGATCGGCCATGCGAGCGGCCAGCAGACTGGCAAGGTTCGCGCACGCCGCCAGCAGCACCAGTGCGGCCAGCAGCATCACACCTCCGGCAAACGCGCGGGTGGGTTCGCGGCCGGCCGATCCCATCATCCCCGGCACTCCCAGCGTGAGGCGCATACCCTCGTTGGAGGTGTAATCGTGCGCCAGTTGCGCCGCGATCGCGCCCAGATTGGCTTCCGCCCGCGGCACCGTAACACCAGGCTTCAGACGCCCGGCGACCCACGAGTTGTGGGTGTTCCGCACATCCAGCCACGAGTGCCCTTCGATCTGTGGCTGCATCATCATCGGCACCCAGATTTCGGACCAATAGAAGATTTCGGTGCCGTGGAACCCGCGCGGCGCGACTCCCAACACGGTATAAGGATGGCCGTTGATGCGAATATCTTTCCCCGCGATGCGCGAGTCGCCGCCAAAACGATTCTGCCAACAGGTATAGCTGATGACGGCGTATGGGCTGGCGTTGGGATGCGCGTCCTCGGCAGGCGTGAAGAACCGGCCCAGCGCTGGTTTGATACCCAGCGACTCGAAGTAATTGCCGGTGACCAGGTAGCCCCACACACGATGCGCCCCGCTGTCGTCGTCCAGCGCCAGCATCGCAATGCGGTAAGCGAATAGCGATTCGAACACCGAGTTGCGGTCGCGAATATCGCGATAATTGGGGAAGGATTGCGCTGGTCCGCCCGAGTTATTGACGAAGTAGACGCGCGCGGCGTCCGCGCTGGGCAGCGCCTTCAATACCAGGGCGTTGAGCACGCTGAAGACGACCGTATTCGCCCCGATCCCCAGCGCCAGCGACATCACCGCCACCACGGTGAACGCCGGACTCTTGCGCAGGACGCGGAAGGCGTACCGGGTGTCTTGCGCGAATGCTTCGAGTCATCCCCATCCCCACATATCTCTGCTCCTTTCCTTCAGCTCAGCTGGATTTCCGAGGCGACGCATGGCCGCGTACTGCGCCTCGTGGGCGTTTGCGCCATCCGCACGATAAGCATCCGCTTTCATGGCGGCGTGAAACCGCAGTTCTTCTTCGATTTCTGCGTCGAACTGCCTTCCGCGGCGCAGAAAGCCGATGCGCCGCCACAGTTGACCGAGCCATTCCACTGGGCGCTCCCCTCTACGCGGGCTGAATCACGTTCACGATCGCCCGCACGACCTTGCCGAATTCGGACATCTCCACGCTCAGTTGTTTCTTGCCGGCGGGTGTCAGGCGGTAGTAGCGCGCGCGCCGGTTGTTTTCCGATTGCGCCCAATCGGCGGTCACCCAACCCTTGATCAGCATGCGCTGCAGCGCGGGGTACAGCGAACCTTCTTCCACCTGCAGAACCGCCTCGGACAACTGCTGGATGTGTTGCGCGATGCCATAGCCATGCATCGGGCCGAGGCGCGCGAGACTGCGCAGAATGAGCATGTACAGCGTTCCCGGCGGGATTTCGGTACGGGCCACTTCTTTTCCCATAGGTAAACTACTGTAGTGTGCACTACGGTGTGGTCCGTTGTCAAGCCTGCTGTATGAGTCGTGGCTGCCGGAAGTAATCGAGGGTCAGGCGAAGTCCCTCTTCGAGCGCCACGCGCGGTTCCCAACCAAGCAGGCGCCGCGCCTTGCCGATGTCCGGCCGGCGCTGCCTGGGGTCGTCTTCAGGCAGCTCGCGATTCACGATCGGCGACGAACTGCCGGTGAGCCGGCGGATCTCGTCGGCGAACTCGCGTATGGTCATTTCATTGGGATTGCCGAGATTCACCGGATAGCGTTCGTCGGATTGCATGAGCCTATAGATGCCGTCCACCAGATCGCTCACATAGCAGAAACTGCGGGTCTGCGATCCGTCTCCGAAGATAGTCATGGCTTCGCCGCGCAGGGCCTGGTCGATAAACGCGGGCACCACGCGGCCGTCATCCAGCTTCATGCGCGGCCCGTAGGTGTTGAAGATGCGCGCAATGTTCGTGCGCATGCCATGCGTGCGATGGTAGGCCATGGTCAGCGCCTCGGCGAACCGCTTACTCTCGTCGTAGCATGAGCGCGGCCCCACAGGGTTCACATTACCCCAATAGGATTCACTCTGCGGATGCTCCAGCGGGTCGCCGTAACATTCCGAAGTAGACGTGAGCAGGAAGCGGGCGTTGGCCGCGCGCGCCAGCTCCAGCATGTTGCGCGTGCCGGCGCTGCCCACCTCCAACGTGGCGATGGAGTGCTGTAAATAATCCTTCGGGCTGGCGGGCGACGCCATGTTCAGCACGGCATCCAGCGGGCCATCAACCGCAAGCGGCTGCGTAATATCGTGACGCATAAGCCGGAATTGCGGATGACCGTCGAGATGCGCCACATTCAGTTCGGAACCGGTGAGGAAATTGTCAACAGCTACTACCGAGTGCCCCTCCGCCAGCAGGCGATCGCACATGTGCGAGCCGACGAATCCGGCAGCTCCAGTAACCAAAATGCGCAAAAGAAATACCCCGTCGAGCTTGATTTGTAGCGGACTTCACCGAACGCTGTGCTACATTCAAAGGTTACCGCATGGTCCACCCATCATGGCTGGAAATTGCGATCCTGGCGGTACTGTTGTGCACCTCGGGATCGCTTTTCTGGTTCCGCTTCCGCAAGCCGGTGGATGTCATCCGCCGCTCGCGCGACAATCCCGATTTCAAGCTGCGTCCGCTAGCGCCGCGCATCCGCCAATTCGTCTGGGAAGTGTTGCTGCAAGGTAAGGTGATCCGCGAGCGTCCCCTGCCCGGCGTGGCGCACGCCTTCGTCTTCTGGGGCTTTTGCGCCTTCGGGCTGATTACGCTCAACCATCTGGCAGCCGGATTCGGCTTCCCGTTCCTGAGCCGCGAAAGCCGATTCGGCGAGGCCTATTTCGCCTTCGTGGCCGTCTGGGCCGTGCTGGTGGCGGTGTCCATCGCCGGCCTGGCCATCCGCCGCTTCGTGACGCGCCCGAAATGGCTGGGCAAGGTTGCGCCAGAATCGGGGATCATCGCACTGCTCATTTTCATCCTGATGGCTACCTATCTGGCCGGCTTGGCAATGGACGAAACCACCACAGCGGCGCGCGCGAACTGGTGGCTGCACACCCTCACGCTGCTGGCGTTCCTGCCGTTGATCCCGCACACCAAGCATCTGCACCTGCTCATCAGCCCGGCGACCGTCTTCCTGCGGCGGGATGGCTTCAGTAAGATTCCGCCGCTGGTAGGCGACGAGGATTTCGGCCTGGACACCGGCAACGACATCACCAAGCTCGATGCGCTGCAAGCTTACTCGTGCGTGGAGTGCGGGCGCTGCACGGAGCATTGTCCGGCTTACAACACCGGCAAGACGCTCAACCCTAAAGAGATTGTCCTGGGGCTGCGGCATTATCTGAACGAAGAGGGGCCGGGCAACGAATTGCCGCTGCTGGGCAAACACATTTCGATGGAAGCGGCGTTCCAGTGCACCACCTGCGGCGCCTGCGAGTTCCAATGCCCTGTGGGTATCCAGCATCTGCCGATAATTGTCGGGCTGCGGCGCGGCGCGGTGAATACCGGCAAGTGGGAAGACGATTACGGCGGCAAGATGTTTCTCGGGATGGAGCGCAACGGCAATTCGCTGGGGTTCGCGTCCAGCGAGCGCCTGAAATTCATCGAGAAGAACGAACTGCCGATCTACGACGGCACGCAAGAGTATTGCTTGTGGCTGGGCTGCATGGGATCGTACGATCCGCAGGGCCGCGAGATCGTGCTGTCGCTGGTCGAGGTGCTGCGCCACCTGGGCGTGACGTTCGGCGTGCTGCGCAAGGAGAAGTGTACCGGCGATCCCGTGCGGCGGTTGGGCAACGATCTGCTGTTCCAACAGATGGCGGAGGCGAACATCGAGCAACTTACGTCGGCCAATCTATCAGGCAAGCCTGTCAAACTCCTGTCGATCTGCCCGCATTGCGTGCGCACGATCGGCGAGGATTGGAAAGAGTTCGGCGCGGCATTTCAGATCGAGCATCACAGCGAGCTGCTGGCGAGGATGCAGGAAAAGCTGCCGCGGCGCGCGGCCGAGCGCGAGCGCGTGGTCTTCCACGACCCTTGTTACCTGGGGCGCTATCGCGGTGTTTACGACCAGCCGCGGGAGGCCATTGCACGCTGGGGCGAGGTGACGGATCCGCCGCGTACGCGGGAGCGGTCGTTCTGTTGTGGCGCGGGCGGCGGCCAAATGTTCCTGGGCGAGGAGAAGGGCAGGCGCGTGAACGTGGAGCGCGCCACCGAACTGGTGGCAACGGGCGCGGCCGTGGTCGGCACGGCCTGTCCATTCTGCCAGACGATGTTTCGCGATGCGTTGGGGACGTTGAGCCAGACGCC
>Ga0302324_100005815_pt1 | contig 26819 bp, 25 predicted proteins | sample Palsa_T0_1_FD_201949 | JGI IMG/M metagenome (GOLD analysis project Ga0302324, IMG submission 201949) | Peat permafrost microbial communities from Stordalen Mire near Abisko, Sweden - Palsa_T0_1 | ecosystem: Environmental > Terrestrial > Soil > Palsa > Peat permafrost | place: Sweden: Abisko...
CGATGGCGGCCTGTCCTTCCGCGGCGGAGACGGTCTCGCCGAGTTCGAGCAGGTAGCCCAGGCCGGCTGCGATGGCGCTCCATTGTTCGCCGTTGTGGCCGCTGACGCCGCGGATGGCGCGGGTGGAAATGCCGTCTTCAATCCAGGCGCGCGAGGCGAGGGCCAGGCGCAGCATGGGTCGCAGCACATCGGGGTCGCGCGATTCGCGCCAGACGATGCCGCGAATTTTGGTATCGACATCGGTAGGTACGAACGTGGCAACGGTAGCGTGGTGACAGGCCAGGCAGAAGGCGAAGTAGTCCTGCAACTGTTCCTCGGGATTGAGGCTGGGGCGCAGGATGTTCTCCCAATTGGCGAGAATGCGGAGGAAGCCGTCGGGCGAGTGGCCAAGTTCGATGAGCCGGCCGGGTTCGGAGGCGGGCAGCCGCGATTGAAGGAACGGGGCTGTGCCGCGGACCTGCGAGATGAGCGTTTCCGGGCCGATCCACCGAGCCCACGCGTGGCGGAGCGGTTTGATGGGAGGGGCGGACAAACTACCAGTATGACGTGGCGGCTTAGCACCCGCGGGTGGCCGGCGGGCGCGAAGCAGTATGAATTCCTTGTGTCACCGCGCCTTTAACTATGCTATTGTATGTACAAATTTACGCTGGCGCGCGCTGGCGGCCTACGAGGCCGCCGCAGGCTGAGAGCCTGCCCCACAAAGGAATCGTTAACATTATGGCTACCGACCGTTATGAACGAAAACCCGGCGACGCGATCGCGCGGCGCGATTTTGCAGCTCTCTCAGTGGCCGCGGGCCTTGCCGCTACGGCTTCGTCGGCCGCGGCAGCGGACGTTGACGTAGTCGAAACGGACGTCGAGATCAAGACAACAGACGGGACCTGCGACGCCGCGTTCATTCACCCGAAGACAGGATCCTTTCCAGGTGTGCTGATCTGGCCCGACGCATTCGGCTTGCGGCTGGCGACGCGCGGAATGGGTAAGCGGATTGCCGCTGAGGGATACGCCGTCCTAGTACCCAATCCTTTTTATCGCATCTCCAAGGCACCTTTCCAGACTGCTTCCAACTTCAACTTTCAGAATCCCGACGACATGGCGAAGATCCGGCCGCTGATGGCGTCAGTGAACGCGCCGGGCAACGCCGAGAAGGATGCCGCCGCTTACGTGGCCTTTCTCGACGCGCAAAAACAGGTGAACAAGGCGAAGAAGATCGGAACCCAGGGTTACTGTATGGGCGGAGCTCTGGTGATGAAGACCGCCGCGGCACTGCCCGATCGCGTTGGCGCCGGCGCTTCGTTCCACGGAGGGGGCCTGGTTACCGACAAACCCGACAGCCCGCATCTGCTCGCGCCGAAGATTAAGGCGCGCATGTATCTCGGTATCGCGTCGAATGACGACGCGCGCCAGCCGGACGCGAAAGACAAACTGCGAGAGTCGTTTGCAGCCGCGAACGTTTCCGCGGAGATCGAAGTTTATCCGGGAACGCTGCATGGTTGGTGCATGCCGGACATGCCACTCCAGAACGGCGCGCCGATTTATAGCAAGCCGGATGCCGAGCGGGCCTGGGGAAAACTGGTGGCACTGTATAAGATCGCGCTGGCCTGAATTGACGGCGACTCTCCCACGCCGATGGCCTGCCCCACGGCTAAAAGCAGCGGGCGTCATGTCACATCATGGATGCACTTTCTCGTGCCTCTCGAGCATTTCGACGAATTGGCGGATGCGCCGGGCGCGCGTGTCGGCCTTCTTCGCGGTCTGGATGCGCCAGAGGATGGCGTAGCGATTCGCGCGGTCCAGAGTCCGGAAGAACTCCTTGGCGGGCGCGCTACGGGCGAGGGCGGCTGCCAGATCGTCCGGAACCTCGGCGTTGGCGGGCGAATCGTAGGCCGCATCCCAGCGGCCGTCCTGCCTGGCCAGGGCCACTTGGTGAAGCCCGGCAGGTTGCATCCGGCCGGCTTTGATAAGCGCGGCGGCCTTCTCGCGATTCACCTTCGACCAGATGCTTTTGGCGCGGCGCGGCGTGAACCTTTGCAACCAGGCATGCTCGCTCTCGCCCTTCTTTTGGGCATCGATCCAGCCGTAGCATAGGGCGGCTTCCAGCGCTTCACCGTACGAGACCGACTGGATGGCAGATCCTTTTTTTGCCAGCCGCAACCAGACACCTGAAGACGTAGAGTGGTTCGCGCGCAGCCAAACCTCCCAGTCTTTTTGGCGGGGAAGAAGGAGTATGGATGAATCCGATTCCTGCATCTATCCGAACGGCTGCTCGAGCGAAGGGCTCTGCGCGGTCAGCAACTCGGCGCCGGATTCCGTAATGTGCATATCATCTTCGAGACGTACTCCGAACTGCCCCCGGATGTAAATACCCGGCTCATCGCTGAAGGTCATATTGGCGGCCAAGGGCAGGGAATCGCCCCGCACGAGGTAGGGCCATTCGTGACCGTCCATCCCCAATCCGTGCCCGACGCGGTGGGTGAAGTATTTGTAGCCGGGGCCATAGCCTGCATCCACGATTACTTTGCGCGCGGCGGCGTCCACGGCCTCGCACGGGAGGCCCGGACGGGCGGCGGCCAGCGCCGCGCTTTGCGCGCGATGCACGATGTCGAAGACCTGCTTCATCTTGTCCGTGGCCTTGCCCAGCACAAACGTGCGGCTGATATCGGACTGGTATCCTTCCACGGTACAGCCATCGTCGATCAGCACGATGGAACCTTCGCGGATGATTTGCGGTTGGCGCGAGCCGTGCGGCAGCGCGGTGTATTCTCCGACCTGTACGCTGGCAAAACCGGGAAATCCGAGGGCTTGGTAGGCGGACCCAATCAGCTCGCCGAACTCGCGGGCGGCCATGCCGTCGCGCATGGATTTCCAGGCAGCCTCATAAGCTTGTATCGTCACGCTGGACGCCAGGCGAAGGAGGGCCATCTCGGCCGGACTCTTGATCATGCGGCACCCAGATGTAACCGGCGTGGCGCTCGAGACGGTCGCCGCCGGAGCGGCTTTCGCGATGCTGTCGGCAAAGACAAACGGGGTGGTCTCCTCAACGCCGATCTTGCCGGTAAGGAGGCCGGCTTCTTTCAACCCGAAGGCCGCCAGGGCATATGGGCTCTCGTCTTCCTGCCAGGTGTAGACGTGCGCGCCGGTTACGGGTCCGGCGGCTATCTGCTCCCGCGCGCGATCCTCTTCGAAGCCCGGGCAGACAAAGAAAGCATCGCCGCGCGCCGGGATGATCATCATGAACAAGCGCTCGCTATTGCCCCAACGTGCGCCGCTGAAATAGTTGAGCGAGGTGCCGCCGGCCAGGCAAATGGCGGCGATGTGGTTCTCCACCATCAGTTGCTGCGCGCGTTCGATGCGGGCGCGGCGTTCGTCGGTCGAGATGGGCTGCGCTTCGCTGCGCCGGTTCTTGAGTTGGGCGATGGGCGCATCGGCCGGCGTGGCGGACAGGACGGCGGGTGTGATTCCGGCGGTGAGAAGGAAAGATCGGCGGGTGGCCATCTAGGTAGTTTAGCGCTTGCCTGCCGGCGTCGCGCGGGCGGGCGTGGGCGCAGTGGGCGCAGGGTCGAACCCGGCAGGCCACCAACAACGATGGCCTGCCCCACGGCTAAATCCACTAGTTCACGAAAGAGACTTGAACCGGGATAATCTGATTCGTCCTCTGCACTTTTACGATGATGGTGATGGGTGTTTTGGGAATCTGAAAGTCTGCGCTCGACTGGATACTCAGGACGGCTTTCTGGCCCTGTCTAACGGTTAAAGGGTCCAGCTTGACGGAAAGCCCGGCGACCTTGGGATCGGAGACAGTAAGCGCCGCGACCCAGGGCGTCGCATTGAGGATTGTAACCTGGTCCGAGGACGGGCCGGAGGATTTGAGATGGATGCCGGTTTTGTCCGGTGTCAGCTCACGCGGATTCGGAAGGTTGGCCGGCATGGGTGGCAGTGGGCGCGGCACTCCAGGCGTAACTCCGGCGGGCGGCGGGGCCATGCTGGGGAGTGGTAACCCGGGCGGTATCGACGCAGGCGGCGCAAACGCAGGGCTCGTCGCGCCCGCGGGCGCCTGCCCCTGCGTAAGACCCGGCGCCAACCCTGGAGCTAACCCTGGAGGCGGTAACGGTGCGAATGGGCTGGCGTGCAAATCCTTTTGCGGATCCACGTAAAAACACCACTGCCCGTTCTCGATTTTCCAGCGGCTGAATATCTTCGTGAGCAGGGGGCGGCCCATGAATCCCTCAATCGGCAACAGGCGATTGACCAGCACGATCACCTCCGCCTTCGTGAAATCGTCGGAGTAGCGGATGCCGTGCATCTGAAAACTCTGGTAACTGGGCTTGCTCGTTCCCACGAACAGATCTTTGGTGTCTTCGGCCACCAGTTGGAGCGCCTGGTTGAACTTTCCCTGAACTTCCAGATCGTAGAACTGGGTGACGCGCGCGCGCAAGGCGGCGTCCACCGCCGTGGGGGCCTGCTGGGGGGCCTGCGGGGGAGCCTTTGCGGGCGAGGCCGGCGGGGTTTGGCCGAAGATTGCCGCGACTACAATTGCGAGGAGAGGAATAGGTAGTATGACTCTCAACATCTCTTTATTGTAACTGGACACTGCTGCGGGATGGAGCGACGGTTTTATGGCGCGAATGGTCCGGGGTGTCAAGATCGTGTAGGCGAGTGGGCTCCGACGGGGGGCCGGCATGCGCACTATCCGCCTGATTCTTCTATCGGGTAGCCGTAGGATCGGTTTGGCTGCCGAGGTGCACTCAGGGTGGTCGGCGTGTGAAAGGCCAGGGGCCGGCACGCCCCGGAGGAACGGAAATGATTCAAGCCATGCAGAGCCAGCGCCTTGAGGCAATGGAGAGGCCGGAGGTCCATAGGGCGCCAGGCAACGTCGATTTTGCGGAGTTGTTCGGAGACGCCACAAAGAACTCCCAGCCTGCAGGTTCCGCGGGCCTGCCCTCATCGCTCATCACACCGGCGGGCAAGCCCGCCACGCCCGCGACGAGTCCCGCGACGCCCGTGGCCCAGCCCGTCACGCCCGTGGCCCAGCCCGTCACGCCCGTGGCCCAGCCCGCCACGCCCGTGGCCCAGCCAGTCACGCCCGTGGCCCAGCCAGTCACGCCCGTGGGCAGCCCCGTAAGTCCGGCTCCCTCCCCCGCGGCCAGTCCGGGCGATCCGAACGTACAAGGTTGGCTCAACACCTACTGGGCGCAGCAGGGCAACACCGACAACGCTAACATCTCTTATCAACCGGCAGAGGGAACAGGCAGCAATTTCACAGCCGGAACTGTGTATGGTCCGGACGCCATTTATACACAGGCGCTGGCCAATCAGTATGGCAATTCCTTTGCAAGCATGACGGGAGATAATCCGGCGGAATTTACGTCTCAACTGCCAGGCGTTCCTAGCCTGCAAGTGCAACAGCAGTTCGACCAGACGCTGGCGCTCGAAAACGCCGGGCGGCTGTCGTCGGGACAGGCCATCGATACATCGGCCTACTGGGCGGATCCCGGATCGATCTCGATGGGCGGCCAGACCTATACGGCCCAACAACTCGGCTATGCCGGCGTGGAGCAGTCGTCCGGACCCCAACCGATCTTCATTTCGCAGGCCAACCAGATCGCAGGCACCGACACCTTTTCAGTGGGGGGCTATAACGGCACGGTCACGGGCATAACGCCGGGAAAATACTATACCTTGCAACAATTGGAACAAGCGGGATTGCAAACAGGCCAGCCGGATGGGCAATACAATCCGGGTTCGTGGACCACAACGCAAAGCGCCTAACCGCATGTCGCCGGGCGCGCTCGAAAAACGGTCTGGCAAGGCGGCAGACCACGAGAGGCGATGGTCTGCCCACCAAAGGCGCTTTAGGCGGGCTGGCCTTGGTTGCGGCTCTTGCGTTGGGGACTTGCCGGCGCAACGCCCGAGTAGGTGACCACGCGAATGAGGGAGTGGCTCTCTTCCGGCGGAACGGGCCGGCGGCGGGCCACCAGTTCATGGTTCAGAGTGGTCACAAATTCTTCGATTTGCAACTGCATCTCAGCCATCTTTTCCCGCATATTGAGGATAATCTCGACGCCGGCCAAATTGACGCCCAGTTCGCGGGTGAGGTGCAGAATCACTTCCAAACGTTCCAGATCGCCATCGGTGTATAGCCGCGTGTTGCCATCGCTGCGGGAAGGCTTCAGCAGCCCTTCTCTTTCGTAGAGACGCAAGGTCTGCGGGTGGATGGCATACTGCTCGGCCACCGACGAGATCATGTACGAGCCTTTTGATTTTCCCTTGCCCATAAAGCCGTCCCTACAGTGTTGTCATAGCGTGATCACAGATGTGTCCAGAGATCCGCACGCGGGTCTTCCGGATGCAGTCCGGACAACTCGCGCAGAAGCTCTTTGGTGCGTTCGTCCTGCACCTTAGGCGCCTGAACGGCGGCCTCCACAATCTGGTCGCCGCGCTGGTTGGTGCGGGCGTTGAAGACGCCCTTTTCGCGCAGCCGGAACTTCTGCCCGTTGTTGGTGCCCTGCGGGATCTTCAGCAGGGTGCGGCCGTCGATGGTGGGCACTTCGATCTTGGCGCCCAGCCCGGCTTCCCACACGGCGATGGGCACGCGGATGTGAATGTCGTCGCCCTCGCGGTGAAAATACGGATGCTCCTCCACGCGCGTGGTGATATAGAGATCGCCGGGGGGAGCGCCCATGGATCCGGCATTGCCTTTGGCGGGCACACGCAGCCGCGAGCCGTTGCGGGCTCCAGGCGGGATGCGCACATCCACGGTCTCGGTGTGCGCGATGCGTCCCTCGCCCTGGCAAGTGGGACAGGCGTTTTTCAGCTTGCCGCTGCCGCCGCACTTGGGACAGGTCAGATTGAAGCGCATCGCGCCGGCCATTTGGGAAACCGAGCCGGTGCCATTGCATTCCGGACAGGTGACGGTCTGGCCGCCAGCCGAACCAGTTCCGTGGCAGGTGGGACAGATGTCGTAGCGGGTGATATTGAGGCGCGTCTGGGTGCCTTTGATGGCTTGCCAGAAATCGATATTCAACGAGTACTCGAGGTCCTCGCCCTTTTCCGGCGCCGGTTGAGGTCCTTCGCCGCGATTGAACAGGTTCGAAAAGATATCCCGGAAACCGCCCGCGCTTCCGGCGCTGCCACCGCTTCCAGTGGAGGCGCGCCTTCCGCCCCTGGCGTCGCCGCCTTGAAAGTAGTCCGAAAAGTCGAAGCTGTCGAAGTTCATGTTGGGCTGCGGGCCGGGTCCAGGTCCCGCTCCCGGGCCGCCACCGGCGGGAATGTTATCGGAGTAAAAGCCGTACTGATCGTAGACCTGGCGCTTCCTGGAGTCGCTCAGGATGTCGTAAGCCTCCTGCACCTGCTTGAAATGTTCCTCAGCGGACTTATCACCCGGGTTGACGTCGGGATGAAACTTGCGCGCCAGCCGGCGATAAGATTTCTTGATCTCATCCTGGCTGGCGCCCTTGGCCACTTTTAGCGTTTCGTAATAATCGTGCTTGGGAGACATGAGAAACTACTTCTTGTCGTCGACGTCCACAAATTCGGCGTCCACCACGTCGTCTTTCTTCTTTTCGCCGCCGCCGGCCGCGCCGTCGGGACCGGGTTGTTCGGGTGGCGGGCCACCGGTTGCGCCGCCTGGGCCCGAAGCCGATTTGTACATGGCCTCCGCCAGTTTGTGGCTGGCGGCGGTCAATTTGTCGATGGCTGTGTTGATGATGCCGAGGTCATTCCCCTGCATGGCCTTGCGGGTCTCTTCGATGGCCGCTTCGATGTTGCGGGCTTCGTCTTCGCCGACCTTGGCGCGATGCTCCTTCAACGTCTTTTCGACGTTGTAGATCATGGCGTCGCCGCGGTTGCGCGTTTCGATGGTTTCGCGCTGCTGGCGATCCTCCGCCGCATGCGATTCGGCGTCCTTGGCCATCTTGTCCACTTCGTCTTTCGACAAGCCGGAAGAGGAAGTGATGGTGATCTTCTGCTCGTTATTGGTGGCCTTATCTTTGGCGGCGACATTCAAGATGCCGTTGGCGTCGATATCGAAGGTCACCTCGACTTGCGGGATGCCGCGCGGCGCGGGTGGAATGTTGCCAAGCTGGAAAACGCCCAACAACCGGTTGTGTTGCGCCATCGCGCGTTCGCCCTGGAACACCTTGATCTCTACGGATGACTGGTTGTCGGCCGCCGTAGAGAATGTTTCACTCTTGCGCGTGGGGATGGTGGTGTTGCGATCGATCAGCTTGGTGAACACGCCGCCCAGCGTCTCGATACCCAGCGACAGAGGCGTCACGTCGAGCAGCAGCACGTCCTTCACTTCGCCGCCCAGCACGCCGCCTTGCACCGCCGCACCAATCGCCACGACTTCATCCGGGTTCACACCCTTGTGGGGCTCTTTACCGAACAGGTCGCGCACGATCTGCTGAATGCGCGGCATGCGCGTCTGGCCGCCCACCAGGACCACTTCGTCGATCTGGCTGGGCGTTACGTTGGCGTCCGCGAGAGCCTGCTTGCACGGTCCCACGGACCGTTGGACGATGTCCTCCACCATCTGCTCGAAGCGCGCCCGCGTCAGCTTCATGGTGAGGTGCTTGGGACCCGAGGCGTCCGCCGTAATGAACGGCAGGTTGATCTCGGTCTCCAGCAGCGTGGATAGTTCCATCTTGGCCTTCTCGGCCGCTTCCTTAAGCCGCTGCAGCGCCATCTGGTCTTTGGCCAGTTCGATACCCTGCTCGCGCTTGAATTCGGAGACGATCCAGTCCATGACGCGCTGGTCGATGTTGTCGCCGCCCAAGTGCGTGTCGCCGTTGGTGGACTTCACTTCCACCACGCCTTCACCCACTTCCAGGATCGAAATATCGAAGGTGCCGCCGCCGAAATCGTATACCGCGATGGTCTCGTTCTTCTTCTTGTCCAAGCCGTAGGCCAGCGCGGCCGCAGTGGGCTCGTTGATGATGCGCATCACTTCCAGGCCCGCGATTTTGCCCGCGTCTTTGGTGGCCTGCCGCTGTGCGTCGTTGAAGTAGGCCGGGACGGTGATCACGGCCTGGGTAACCTTGCCACCCAGGTACGCTTCGGCGGCTTCCTTCAGCTTGCCAAGGATCATGGCCGAGATTTCCGGCGGTGAATACTTCTTGCCGGCGATGTCCACGCGAGCGTCGTTCGAATCGCCGCGCACGACCTTATAGGGGACCATCTTCATTTCTTCGGTGACTTCGTCATAGCGCCGCCCCATGAAGCGCTTGATCGAGAAAATTGTGTTCTCGGGATTGGTGATGGCCTGGCGTTTAGCGACCTGGCCCACCAGCCTTTCCCCGCTCTTGGTGAACGCCACAACGGAGGGCGTGGTGCGGTTGCCTTCCTGGTTGGCAATCACGGTGGGTTGTCCGCCTTCCATCACGGCGACCACGGAGTTCGTGGTTCCCAAGTCGATGCCTATAATCTTTCCCATGTCTCTGAAATCCTCCTGCGGTCATTAGTACACCTCCATTATTAAACTTTAGTGCGTTATTGTCAAGTCAAACAAGGAGCAGGTTCGTAAGGTTTCGTGCGTTGGACCACTCCGATTACTAAGTGGTTTATTTCCAATCTCTAAGCGCTGCATTGGCGCGCTCGAGGAGGACTTGAGCCAGTGCCGGATGCCCGTCCAGCGGCGCGGTGATGCGAATTTCGAGGTTGTGGTGGGCTTGGGTAAGCTGGTCCACAATGGCGGGCAAGTCCCGCTGTAGGTGAATCCCCAGTGTGAGGAAGTAAGGGACTACCAGGATGCGGGTGGCGCCGGAACCGGCCAGACGCGCTACGGCTTCGGCCAAGCCGGGCCGAGCTTCGAGAAAAGCGGTTTCGACGAGTTCAAACGCTCCGGCGGCGGCGGCCGCTTGCGCCACGACTCTGACCGCATCGTTAGCGGACGGGACGCTCGACCCATGCGCGAAGATGACAATTCCCGTATTCACCGCTACTATTAGCATAGCAACATGTTAAAAAGACTCATGGTGGCGCTGGTCGGCATGGCGATGGGTGGACTTGCCGGGCTGGTAGTCGCATTGATGGGCGCGGGAAACCTGGCAATCATACTGGGCGCGGCCCTGGGAGGGTTGGTGTTCTCGATCGCTGCACCCCGTGTGGGACGGGCTGCCTGAGCCCCAAGGTGAAAACGGAGAAACTATGGCCTTCTGTCCGAGTTGTGGCGCCGCTGTCGAAGGGCGTTATTGCGCAAAGTGCGGGACGGCGGTAGACGCCGAAGCGCCGCCGGCGGTGTCTCTCCCGCCGGTATCGGCCCCGGGGTTACCGGAGAATACCGCGGCGGCCCTATGCTACGTATTGGGATGGGTGACAGGGATCATCTTCCTGGTTCTGGAGCCCTACAACAAAAACAAGCTGATTCGGTTTCACGCTTTCCAGTCGATCTTCCTGGGGGTGGCCGTGATGGTGCTCTGGTGGGCCCTGAGGATTATTCTTCCATTTGGCGTGTGGCGTCTGATTGAGCTGATCGATCTGGCCTTCTTCATCTTGTGGATCTACATGCTGGTGCAGACCTATCAGGGGAAGAAAGTCGTGTTGCCGGTCATCGGCGAGCTGGCTGCGAAGCAGGCGTAGGGGCGGGGGACGTGCTCGAACTCGGCAGGCCACCAACTACGATGGCCTGCCCCACGGCTAAATCTAGCCCCTGCCGATTCCGAGGCGGGTCTTGCCGGCGTCCTGGGCGCAGAAGACAAGGTCTCGAAAGACGGCAGCTTCATAACAGGACTTCGCGCCGCGCTTTCGCAGAATGGCTGGCAGGACATTGGTCACGTCCTCATAAACGGCAAGCAACGACTTGATGTCCGGCTGATGGCGCTCGCGAACCAGCGCATTGGCAATCTCTTTGAGGACACCCTTGGGACTTCCGTCGTGGCAGTAGATGTCCGATCCGGCGAGGTCGTCCAAAGACTTCAAAACACGCCGGTAGTTCTTCTCGAAAACACACCACGTATGCTGCCCGGGATTTTGATAGGAAGCCATGACGGCGATCCCCAGTTCGAACGGCATATTCATACGGGTGCGCGGGCGGCGAAGATCCAGCTCCACCCGGGAAAGGTCATGGAACGAATAGCTGCAACTGAGGATCAGCTCGACAATTCGATCCGGGCGCCGTTTTCCTCCTGGTAATTCGAGCGCCACACGAGGAACCAATCCGAACGAGCATACGCCGGCAATATAGGCAAGATATAGCGGCCCGAACTGGCGGTCGTAGGGAAAATTAAGGAAGACCCGCGCCGAAGGTTCAAATGTCACGGGCCCGGCCGGGGTCATATGGCGCCTTCCTGGGCGCGCCGGCGTGAGTCAGACGCAGGCGCTCCTGGCGATAGTATTCGTCCATCATGCGTTCGAGCTCCCTGGCCCGCTGGGGCAAGATTCCTAGCATCCGCGCCACCTCGGCGTTGGCAGGATAAGGTCCCTTGAGGAGGATGGGTAGACGCTTCGGCATGACCGCATCCGTCCTTACAGCATACTCCAGCGGTCGAGCACCTGGTCCATCTCTTCGCGGACCTGGCCGCGCGCGTCCGAGCGTTCCTGGCCGCTCATCAACAGTTCGTCGTAGCGTGTGTGACGATGACGCACCCACGCGCCCACGGCCAGCGCCAGGGCCTGATCATCGAGCGCGCGGCCGGCAGCCGAGCGGCCCACACGTCCGCTGCCGCGCGCGGCGGTATGCGCGGCAATGCGGCGAGCTTCGGCGGGCGGACAGCCCGGGTACAGCGCGCGAATCTTGTCCGCCATCCGCACGGCGAGTTCGCCATCTTCCAACCGCCGCCTTTCGGCGTCGCGCACCTGGCGGGCGGCCCGCAGATCGGCATCGGCCAGGCATTCTTCCCCGGCCTTTTCGAGTGCGTCCGGCTGTACCAGCACGCCCTGACGCTCATAGCGCCCGCGCGACCGGCTGAACCGCACCACCACCGCCCACAAGCTGCTGTGTTTGGTGGCGCGGCGAGTGAGTGCGGCGTCGCCGCTGCCGAGGAACACGAGGTGGTCGAGGTCAGCGCATTCCATGCAGAGAGGCTGGCTGGCCTGCATGGTCAGCAGTTCGCCCTTCCAGAGTTTTTGATTGCACTGCGAGCACTTGGATTCCTTCACGATGGAGAACACGGTGGGCGGCGCCGGGGCGCTGACTTTTTCCCGCAGCTTCTCCAGCTTCTTCTCCGGCAGCCGCGGCGAGACAAAATGCTGGCGGAAGGCCTGCTCCAACACGGGGAATTGGCTGGCGGTGTGGTATTTCGGCGGCCTGGGGACGAAGGAAGCGTGGGGAGGCAGGTCCTCGGCTCGGAGGCCGCGCTCGGCCGCCCATTTCTGAAATGTGTCGATCACCTGACGCAGCTTCTCCGGGCCGCCCTGCACCATTTCATCCAGATATTGGACGCGCCCGTTGTGCCATGCCTGCACGTTGTGCAGCAGGCCCATACCGGTCAGAACATCGATAAAGCTGGCGTACTGGTGGTCGGCCAGGGCGGCTTCCGCGGCGGCAGTGACTCGTTCAAGCAGACCCATAATTAACACTATTGTGATGAACGGACGAGTGACTCTGATTCGCGGACGAGCTGGAGCGGGCGGGTCTGGAGACCCGCAGCAGGCGTGGACGCCTGCCCCAGGGGGGAACAAGTGCGGGCAATCTCTCGTTAAGAGCTATGAAGGGCGCGAAAACACTTTGCAACTAATCATCGACAGAGTCGGCAAGCTTTACAAAGGCAGAGTGTGGGCGCTGCGGAATTTCAGCCTGGAACTGCGGCCGGGCGTGCTGGGGCTGCTGGGGCCGAATGGCGCGGGCAAGAGCACGCTGATGAATATCATCGCCACCATCACGCGCGCGACCGAGGGTTCGGTAACCTGGAACGGCGTCGATCTCCAGCGCGAGCCTGACGCGGTGCGGGCCGTGCTCGGCTATTTGCCGCAGGATTTCGGCGTGTATCCCAACCTGAACGCCGTAGAATTCCTGGAATACTTTGCCGCGGTGAAGGGACTGGATGCGCCCAGCGCGCGCCGCCGCATCGACGAGTTGCTCCAACTGGTCAACCTGGCCGACGTGCGCAAGCGGCCGTTGGGGGGCTATTCGGGGGGCATGCGGCAGCGCATCGGCATCGCGCAAGCGCTGTTGAACGATCCGCAATTGCTGATCGTGGACGAGCCGACCGCGGGACTCGACCCGGAGGAGCGCGTGCGCTTCCGCAATCTTCTTTCGGATCTTTCCGGCGACCGCATCGTGATCCTTTCGACACACATTGTGTCCGACGTGGAAGCCACCGCGACGGAGATCGCGCTCATCTCAGGGGGGACGCTGGTGGCTCACGCGCCTCCCGAAGAGCTGCTCCAAGGGGCCGAGGGCAAAGTTTGGGAGTGGGTCATCCCCAGCGCGGAACTGAGCGCCGCCAAGCAGCGCTATCTGATTAGCGGCACGGTGCGCCGGGCAGACGGCGTCCACGTGCGGCTGCTGACGGAGTCCGCACCCGCGGGCGCCGTACGGGTGGCGGCGAACCTGGAGGACGCGTATCTGCATTGTCTCTCGGCTAACCGGGCCCGGCTCGCGGAGGCGAAAGCGAGATGATGCGCGGCCGCATGCTTTATCACTTGGCCCGGGCCGATTTTCTGGAACGCGTCCGCCGGTACAGTTTCCTGCTCACCCTGGCTTTTGCCGTAGGCCTCGCCTTTCTGGCTTATACGGGAACGATCTCACTGGAGTTAGGCGAATACAGAGGCGTTTACAACTCGGCTTGGGTGGGCAGCATGATGGCTCTGGTGACCAGCACATTCATCACGCTGGCCGGCTTCTATATGGTGAAGAATACCATCCAACGCGATCGACAGACGCGTGTGGGGCTGGTATTGGCCACCACGCCGATGAGTAAGAGTCTCTACACGCTGGGGAAGGCGCTCAGCAACTTCGCGGTGCTGGCACTCATGGTTGCGGTGCTGGCAGCGGCGGCCGCGATCCTGCAACTGGCGCGCGCGGAGAGCGGCAGCCTGGAGCCGGGCAAGTTGCTCGCGCCCTTCATATGGGTGGCATTGCCGGCGATGGCCATGACGGCAGCGATCGCGGTGTTGTTTGAGACTCTGCCAGTGCTGCGCGGCGGCGTGGGCAATGTGATCTATTTTTTCGCCTGGGCGACCTACCTGGGCTTCAGTGGGGTCGCGGGAGTGAACGAGTATGTGGGACTCGGCTTGTTCATGCGCAGGATGACGGATGCACTGAGACTGATCGACCCATCGCACAAGGAGATGCAATTCACGCTGCAAGTGGGACCCACCGCGCACGCCACCAAGACGTTTCTCTGGAACGGTGTGGACTGGACTCCGCCAGTGCTGCTGGCGCGCCTGCAATGGGTGGCGATCGCTATTGGGATCGCCTGGTTGTCCGCGCTTTTCTTCCATCGCTTCGATCCGGCGCGCGAGGGCCGGCTGCGCAAGATGCCCAAGGAAGCGGCGCTCGAACTTGCCGAAAAATACAGCCCAGCGGCTGCCCACGACGTGCACCTGACGCCCCTAGTGCCCCTGACGCGAACGGCCGGTAGTGGCCAGTTCCTGCGTCTGGTGGTCTCCGAACTGCGGCTGATGCTGAAAGGACTTGGCTGGTGGTGGTACCTGGTTGCAGCGGGCCTGTTGGTGGCCAGCCTGGCAGTGCCGGACGCGCGGGCGCGCGAAGCCATCGCCGCCTTCGCCTGGTTGTGGCCCGTGCTGATCTGGTCGCAGATGGGCGCGCGCGAGGCTCGGCATGGCACGGAATCTTTGCTGTTTTCGTGCGCGCATGCGCTCGACCGGCAGTTGCCCGCGGTTTGGGTCGCCGGAGTGGTGGTGGCGGTCTCGACCGGAGGCGGGCTGGGGATTCGCCTGCTGATCGGCGGCGAATGGCCACGCTTTCTCGCATGGCTGGCGGGCGCGCTGTTTGTGCCGACTTTCGCGCTTACCCTGGGCGTTTGGAGCGGATCGAGCAAGCTATTCGAAGCGCTATACACGTTGTGGTGGTATGTGGGTCCCATGAACCACGTCGCCGGCCTGGACTTCATGGGGATGGCATCCACGCGGTTCGGAACGCCGTGCTATCTGCTGGCTACGCTGGCGCTGCTGATGGCGGCGTACCTTGGAAGGCGGGACAAGCTGGGTTATGCGTGAGGGCGTTTGAGCGCTATTTCCGGCATGTCAGCGAGCACGCTTTCACGAGACAAAACACCAAGCTGGTCAGGTATCGACGCCAGTAATTTATCTTTGGAAGACAGCCTAAAATCCATCAAACTTGCTTGGCTTCATCTATCCAACAAAACTCCGCTACGTGCGAGTATAGCTGTTCGTCAGCGTGGATCATCGTGAACCTATTCTGGCGTGCCGTCATTTTATAGCTAACAATAGCTAAGGTCTGAAGCTGCAATGGGAGGCGCGTTCCAGTTACCGAGACGTAGCGACTTACAGGAAACGGGACTAACTCCCCTGACTCGAAACCAACGTTTTGGCCCTTGGGGCCGTGGATCTACGAAGGACTGCTCCATGGCCCTGCGGGCCATCAAACTTAAGCCTGATGCGACTTGGTTTTCACATGAGACGCCATCCTGCATAAACTGCGGGACGGCCAGAGCCGGCTAAAAGCCGGCTGCGGGCAAGATTGCCGCAATGCCACTTACTTTTCCCACAAACTGCAATGCTGCATAATCTGTGGGGCGGACCTCCAGGTCTGGGCGGGTCCTCCAGGACCCGCTCTTCGCACAACCAAATCAGCCATATCCGAGCGCCAGCAGGCCGGCGTGGACGCCGGCCGCAGGACTAGAGTCCTGCCCCACTATAAATGCAGGTGCACGGTTTTGGGAAAAGTAAGTGGCATCGGGCAGGATTGCTCGCCCCACAACTTATGCTAAGCCGCGGCCACGGCAGTCTGGCGTTTAGCGCCGGCGCGCGCGGCCAGCCAAAGCCAACCGAGCGACACCGCTTGAAATGCCACCACCGGAACGAGCACGCGCGGATCGCGCACGCCGCCGAACCACGCTCCGCTTATCGGCACGACTAAAGCCGTAGCCGTGAGCCGCGCGGCTTCGGCAACGAGGAACTCGCGCCGGTTCTCCAGCACGCCACCCAGGCATACCAGCGACGCCAGGATGAACAGGAAATACGCGACGTTCAGCGAGGCGGCCTGCCTGGGCAGGAGGGCCAGAAACTGGCTGTTCGCGGCGATCAGCGCCACAAACTGCACGAAGCCGTAGGCGCTGAGCGCGACGTTACGGGGCGGATCGAATTTCACGAAATCCACGCGCGGATCGTAAGGGCGTTTGGGAAAACGCGCCGCTACGTCAGCCGGACGCCATCCGGGCGGGGCGAACCAAACTTTGACTTTGCCGGCCCAGGACGCCGCGTGCCACGAATCCCTGGCCATTGCCACATAGTAATGCAGGTTAGCCCACACCGGGTTCCAACTGTTCAACTGCCCGCGGATCCCGTAGATGCACGGCTCCTCGTCAAGCTCCTCCTGGAAGCTGCCGAAGAGGCGATCCCAGATCAGAAAGACGCCGACGTAGTTCTTGTCGAGATAGATGTCGTTCTGCGCGTGATGTACGCGATGGTTGGAGGGCGTCTGTATCCAGCGGTCCAGGAAGCCGAGCCGGCCGATGAGCTGGGTGTGCGGCCAGAACTGATAAAAGAGCTGCACCAGGCCGACGATCAGCATGACCCCCACCGGTATGCCGCAGAGCGCCATGGGCAGGTAGAAAATCCAGCTCAGGAAGGCTCCGGTGCCGGGCTGGCGCAGGGCGGTGGTGAGGTTGAACTCCTCGCTCTGGTGATGCACTACGTGCGACGCCCAGAAGAGCCCGACGGTGTGGCCCCAGCGGTGGTTCCAGTAGTAACAGAGGTCGTAGAAGACGAAGGCGAAAACCCAGGTGCCCCAGTGTTTGGCCGGCAAGTGTACCGGCGCCCAATGCAGCAGCACCCACTCGTAGAAGAAGATACCCAGGAAGCCGAAGAACACGCGCACGCCCGTCGACACCACACCGCAACTCAGACTATTGATGGCATCCGCCAGGTGGTAGTAGCGGGTGCGCTTGACGCGGTCCACGGTGAATTCCAGGGCGATTAGCGCGAGAAAGACGGGCACAGCCAGCGCCACGGCTTTCGAATAGGTGGTGTCCATAAACCTTCGAGGAGTTGCCTTGAAGAGATCTTACCGCATCCGCCAAGGGGGCGGTGGCCTGCTGAACATGCGAGACTCAAAAGAGCTTGCCTTTACGCCTGCCATTGCTCTTCCGCCGGGCCATGTACAACTTGCGTGGCGGGTTCCTGGTGCGCCCGCTGTCGATTGCGCTGGCGCTGGGTTGTGCGGGCGCGGTGCTCTCGGAACTGGAAGAATCGTTCCCGGCTCTGGGCGGCTGGGCACCGGCCGCGCTCTTTCCGTCGCGCGCCGACCCGCAGGTGGCGCAGATTATCCTGGCGGGAATTGCCGCCTCCATCATGACGGTAGTCTCCATCGTATTCGCCATCATGCTGATGACCCTGACGCTAGCCTCCATGCAATTCTCGCCGCGCATCATCGTGAGCTTCGTGCAGGATCGCGTGACGCAGTGGACGCTGGGCATTTTCCTGGGCACTTTCCTCTATTGCATGGCGGCGCTGCCGGCGGCGCGCTCACTGCCGCACCCTTTCGCGCCAGTCTTCACCGTGATGGGCGCGATGCTGTTGGCGGTGGCCTGCGTGGGATGGCTGCTTTTCTTCATTCACCACATCTCCCGCGCGATCAGCGTGAACCACATCGTGGATCGAATCGCCGCGGACACCATCGCCATGATCGATCAGATGATGCCGTGGCCGCACCGGCACGACCGGTTAGCCGATGCAGTCGTGGCCAGTTCCGGCTGGGAGGCGGATGTGGTCAACAAGGTTTCCGGCTACATCCGTTTCGTCGACCGCAAGCGCCTGGTGGGGCTGGCGAAGACCTACCGGGTGAAAATCAACGTGTTGCGGCGCGTGGGACACTTCGTACCGGCGGGAGTGCCGCTGCTGGCAGTCTCCAAGGATGGGCGGCTGACGCCGGAGGGAATGGCCGAATTGCGCGGCGCGTTCGATTTTGGCCCCACACGCACCTTGCAGCAGGATGTCGAGTTTGGCGTTTTGCAGATCGTGGATATCGCACTGAAAGCCATCTCGCCGGCGGTAAACGACCCCAGCACGGCCATCAACTGCGTGGACCAGTTGAGCTCCATCATGATCCGCTTCGCCTCACGCGAGCCGCCGGAAGCGGTGCTTTACGATCCTCCCGGCACGATGCGGGTGGTGATTCCATGGATTGGCTTCGACCGTTTACTGGAGGCGGCGTTCGAGCAGATACGGCTCTATTCAAAATCGGATGTGGCAGTGAGCTTGCGGCTGTTGCGCGCGCTGGGCGATATCGCCGCGACCACGCCCGACCCGGAGTACCGCCGGACGCTGGCCGAGCGCAGCAGGCGGGTGGTGGCCGGGTGCGCGGAGAAGCTCGGTGAAGAGGAACTGCAGGTGTTGCGGGTGCGTTTGGACGGGCTGTACCACTTGGGAACGACGTAGCTGTGCGCTGCGCTCGAACTCGGCAGGCCACCAACAACGATGGCCTGCCCCATGCTAAATCTTGCTGCGTACGAAGCTGAGCGTGAAGATAGTATCCTTGCCATTCTCACGCTTGGTCCAGGCTTCGGTGAAGCGACCGGAATCTTGCAGATGCAGCACCATACGGTGCATGTGGGCATGCGCCGGATTCGACAGATTGGCTGCGCTGACAAAGGAGAATACAAACTCGTTCTGGTTGGCCGCCGTGACGGAGGCTTCCAGGCGCGGCTGATTGCCGCTGGCGGTCAGCGCACAGTAGTGGGTCATTACGATGCGGCCGGGGTTGCGCGTGTACAGCGACACCTCGTTCTCTTCCGGGGTGCCGATGGTTTCCTCGATGGCCGTCCCCTGGGACACCAGCACAATGGTGTCGGTGAGCTTGCCGCCCGCGGGGCTGTCGGCTTCCCAGGTGCCCGCCAAGGCTTTCAAGCGGTCGAAGGCGCGGGTGGCGGAGTCGCTTTGCGGGTGGGCGCGTCCCGCGAGTACGGCCAGGCCAATTGCCGCCAGCGCGAGCGGTGGCAGGCGAAACCGCCGGCGCGGCCTCACGTGAGCGATCCTTCCTGCAGACGGGCTTGCAAGCGGGCTTGTAGGCGGGCCAGCAGGCCGGCGAGCACTTCGAAGCAACCCAGCCAGCCGGTCCGGGTATCTTCGCGGATCCCGGAGGTTTCGAGGCCGGTGTGTGTGAAGACCATCTCAGTTGACGCGCCGCGATCGAACAGCTCCACGGTCACCAGTGACGCCCCGCCGAGGTACTCGCCGGGCTTCTCCGGAAGGCGTGTCCAGGACCACGTGAATACCAGTTTCTCGGGCGGCTTCACTTCACGGAAGGTGCCCTGGCCGACGTACTTGCCGCCGGGGATGGGAATCTCCATCACGTAACGGCCGCCGGGCCGAACGTCAAGTTCCACATATTTGGGATTGTGCGCGGGAACATCCTTGCACATCCATTCCTCCAGTTGTTCGCGTTGGGTCCAGGTTGCCCAGACCCTTTCGCGCGGCGCTTGAAACACGCGGCGGAGCTGGAGCGACATTTCGGGACTGGGCGGCGGGCTGGTCATTTCACATTCTCCGGATTTTGGGTTTTTTCAAGATAAGCGGATAGGGCGTCGAATTGGTTTTCCCAGAAACGCCGGTACTGCGCGATCCATTCGGAGGCGCTGCGCATGGGTTGGGCCGACAGGCGGCAGCGATACACGCGGCCATGCTTCCGGCGGACAATCAAGCGAGCGCTTTCAAGAACCCGTAGATGCTTGGACACGGCGGGCAGAGACATCCGGTAGGGCGCGGCCAGTTCGCTGACTGAGGTTTCACCTGCTGCAAGCCGGGCCAGGATGCCGCGGCGGGTGGCGTCGGAGAGGGCGGCGAAGGTGGCGTCCAGATGGCTCTGCGAATGCTTAACCATATGGTTTAGTATTGACGAATTTGGTGGCTATGTCAAGCCGCTGTAGCAGGAGTGATTTCGCAGGCCACGCGGAAGCCGTAGTCCGCATAGCGGAACTCCGGCGGAATGCTGCTGCGGGCGGCGCAACGCGCGATCTTGATTTGGTGCCGCCATGCACCTCCGCGTGACGCGCGGCGCGTGCCGGTGAGCGGCCCTTGCGGATTGTCTACGGGCGAGGCGGTGTAGTATGCGGGGTCATACCAGTCGGCGCACCATTCGTGCACGTTCTCGCACATATCGAAAAGGCCGAAGGCGTTGGGCGCGGCGCCGCCTACCGGCTCCGGTGCATGCGCCCATCGGGCCTGGTAGCCGGGACGCTCGAATACCGGCTCGTTACCCCATGGATAGAGCTGCTGTTTCAGGCCGCCGCGCGCTGCGAATTCCCACTCGGCCTCGGTGGGCAACCGGATAGCTGCCAGCCGATCGTGGAAAGCTGAAAGCCACCGGCAATAGTCCACGGCATCGAACCAGCTTACACCCACCACAGGTTGCGCGGGATCGGCAAACTCCGTCAGTATGCGGAACAGCGGCATCACGCGGCCGGTGGCATGGCGGAACTCGTCGTACTCCGCGTTGGTCACCTGGCAGCGGCCCAGGCGAAACGGGGCAAGCGATACGGGATGGACGGGGCGCTCTTCATCGCGCCCATCGGCCTGGCCCATTAGAAACTCGCCACCGGGGATGAGCACGAGATCGGGCGTCACGAGCGGACCTTGTCGCGGCGCTTGCGCTTAGGCTCCGGCTCGACGATAGAGAACTGCAGCTTGCGCTCGGCGGCATCCACGCGATCGAGCGACACGCGCACCCGATCGCCGATCGAAAACTCGCGCCGCGTCCGCTGGCCGACGATTTTGCGCACATTCTCGTGGTAGGTGTAGCGGTCGCCGGGCAGCGTGTCGATGGGCACCAAGCCTTCGATGAACATCTCCTCCAACTCGACAAAAAGGCCGTACTTGGTGGCGCTGATGGCCATTGCGCCGAACTCCTCGCCCAAGCGCGCTTCCATGAATTTGACCTTTTTCCACTCGACCAGCTCGCGCTCGGCATCCGCGGCGCGGCGCTCGGACTGGGAGCTGTCTTCGGCGATCGACCGCAATTCCGGTTCGGGCGGAGTAGCCTTCTGCTGGAGGGCAGCCTTCAGGAGACGGTGCACGACCAGATCGGGATAGCGCCGGATGGGTGAAGTGAAGTGCGTGTAGGCGTCGGCGGCCAAAGCGAAATGGCCAACGTTATCGGTGCTGTAACGGGCCTGCTTCAGCGATCGCAGCATGAGGTAGCTGAGGATGCGCTCTTCCGGCTTGCCCTCGATCCGGGCCACCAGCTTCTGATAATTCCGCGACGAAATGGCGGCGGCTTTCTCCGCCACGACCACCTCTTTGCGTACCTTGCGCCCGTCGCGCCGATGGTCCACGTAGCCGAATTTCTTCACGGGAATGGCGCCGGCGCCCAGCGAATATCCAAAGTGTGCGGCGACTTCTTCAAACTCCATGATGCGCTTGGGATCGGGGGGCTCGTGGATGCGGTAGATGGAGGCCTCGAGCGTGTTCTCCAGGTGGGAGGCTACGGCTTCGTTGGCCGCCAGCATAAATTCCTCGATCAGCCGGTGCGCGATGTTGCGCGGCGCGCGAATGACGCCGGTCATCTCGCCAAACTCGTCGAACTCGATGAGCGGCTCGGGCAAATCGAAATCGATGGAGCCGCGCCGCACGCGCTTGCGGTTCAAGACGAGCGCCAGTTCCTGCATCAGTTCGAAGCGCGGAATCAGAGGGGCGTAGCGGCCGCGCAGGGCGGCATCGCCTTCGAGCAGCAGGTGCACGTTGGTGTAGGTCATGCGCTCGGCGCTGCGGATGACGCCCGGGGTGAACTCCTGGCTAACGCGGTCGCCCTGGTGATCGAACTCCATGAGGGCGGAAAGCACCAGCCGATCCACCTGTGGATTGAGCGAGCAGATGTCGGTGGAAAGCTGGAACGGCAGCATGGGCACGGCGCGGTCCGGAAAGTACACACTGGTACCGCGCAGGCGGGCTTCGGCGCCGATGGGGGTGCCGGGACGCACGTAATGGCTGACGTCGGCGATGTGGACGTGCAGCGCGTAGTTGCCGTTGGGCAGCCGGTCGACCCAGACGGCATCATCGAAATCGCGCGCGGTTTCGCCGTCGATGGTGACGATGTCGAAGCCGCGGAAATCCTGGCGCCCTTCGAGCTCCGATCCGGCAATCGCATCGGGGACGCGCTCGGCCTGCTCCACCACTTCGGGCGGGAACTGGTGGGGCAGGTGATGCTTGCGGATGACGATTTCGACATCGATGCCGAAGTCGTCCGGATGGCCCAGAATCTCGATCACCCGCCCGGCGGCGCGCCCGCCTGCTTCGGGAAATTCAAGCAATTCCACGTCGACAATCAGGCCGTTGAGGTCGGCGGCCCCGGAAACCTGCAAGGGTGCAGCGCCGATGCGGTCGATCTGGCGCACGCCGGCGGGAATCTCCATGCCTTCGGGAATATCGATCCACTGCTGGATACGCCCATCCTGCGGCACGACGTAGTTACCGCGGCGGCCCACGCGAAATTCGCCCACCACGGTGGGATGCGCGCGCTTCAAGACCTTGACGATCTCGCCATCGGCGCGGCCGTCCGGCTCAATGCGAGCTATGCGGACCAGCACGCGGTCGCCATGCATGGCTTGACGCGCGGAATCGGCGGGGATGTAGACATCTCCCTGGATGCCTTCCGGCGGGCGCTCGGCGATCAGGAAGCCATAGCCGTCGCGGTGCATGTTGATGCGGCCGATGGCGTACTCGCGGCTGCGGGCGGTGGCGACGTAATGGCCGGGGCGGGGTTCCACCAGATCGCCGCGCGCGAGCAGACGGGCGAGCACGAGGTCCAGGTCGGCGCGGGTTGCGCCTTTGGCGCCGAGTTCGCGCACCAGTTGTTTGAAGTTGGCCTTGGCGTGCGGCAGGCGGGTGATGTGGTCGAGCAGCGCCGCATCGGTCATAGATTGATTGTAGGCCAGGTCAACGGAATTCGAGAGTTATTCTCACGGACGGCAGCGCGCCGGCTTCGGCAGTCTCGGGAGTGACAGGCGCGGGCTGCTGCTGGCGCGTACGCACCAGCAGCAACTCCAGTTGGGCCGGTACGTCCGACTCGATGCCGCCAGTTCCCGGTAGCACGCAACGTTGGGCGTTTTCGACGCGCTGATTTGTAACGAGCTTCCAGCCGGCGGTTGCGGCATCGCGTTGGAATAGATAAACGTATCCTGGCGCGCCGGGCTCGACCTGCAGGCGCACCGAATCTCCGGTGTGAAACACGGTGTCCGCGGGTACGGGCGAGTATGCGCCATCAGCGTCTTTCAGCAGCAGAGTATACGGCACGGCGAGGCCGGCACGCGCGGAGGCTTTCGCTTTGGCCAGGCTCATCGGCTGCATCGGCCGACCCGCTTGCGGCACGGGACTCTGGCCCGCTGTTATTGCGACTTGCCTCCTGGCTTCCGCCGCATGCGCCGACGGCGCTGGCGCGGGCATGCCGCGACCAGCGGGCAACTGCGCCAACCGCTTCGGCTGGTGCGCAACCACCGGAGGCTTAGCCGCGTTGAGCGGAACGGCGCTGGGCGGGACAGCGGCGGGCGGGGGCTGGGTGATCGCATCCGCCACGATCACTTCCCGGCGGGCGGCCTGCCGTGCCTGTCGCACTACGAGCGCGGCCACGATCAGCAGCCCCGCCAAGCTTCCCGCCATCGCCCAGACCGCGGGTTGCCGCAGCCAGCGCAAGGGCTGCCGGGCCGGGCCCAACGCCGCGATCAGTTGATGGCGCGCAGCCGGATCCTGCAGCACATCGCGCAACGCCTGTTCCTTTGCCAGCGCGTCGAACAACTCCTGATCTTCCAGCGCGGCCGCGAATAGCGCGCTGCGCTCCGCTTCGCTGAGAGTATCGGTAGCGTAGCCGCCCAGCAGTTTTTGGATCTCCTCGCGGCTCATTTCTTATCCAACTCCCAGCCAGGCTCCCAACCTCCGCCCATGAGGTCGAGCAACTGTTGGCGGCAGCGATAATCCCAGGTGTAAACGGTGTTGATCGATCGCGCGCCCATGCGTTCTTGAATCTCGCCGAAGTTCTTGCCTTGCAATTTCAGGCGCAGCAATTCGCGGCAGCGGCCGCCTAACTGTCCTACGGCCCGTGTCAGGCGTTCCAGCATGAGCTTGCGCTCGACTAGCGTGGCCGTGTCGGCGTCCAAGTCGGGCAACTGAATGTCGGTGACGGAGACCTGGGTGTATTCGCCGTGACGTTGCGATTTGCGGCGCAGGCTCATGATCTTGAACCTCGCAATCTGCAGAGCCAGGGGTAAGAGTTCCTCCAGGCGGTCCACGTGACGGTATTTTTCATGCAAGAGGATCAGCACCTCTTGCGCGAGGTCTTCAGCGATATCCCCCTGCACACGAGATGCCGCGAAGGCCACGATCCTTTCACGCAGTTTGAGAAGGACCTGTTCTCGTTCCACGCTGTTCTACCGGACGATGCACCCATCATAACAGCGAAGCTGTTGCGGGATAATATGGCTTAGATACGGCTTAAATGCACCTAAAATGAAGGTCTCGATACTGGACGATTACCACGATACGCTGCGCACGCTTGACTGTTTCAAGAAGCTGACAGGCCACGAGGTCACAGTCTGGAATGACCACGTGCAGGATCTCGACCTTCTGGCGGAGCGGCTGAAAGGTACCGAAGCGCTGGTGCTGATACGCGAGCGGACCCAGATTCGCGCTCCTCTTCTGGACCGGCTGGGCAAACTGAAGCTCATCAGCCAGCGCAGCGTGTACCCGCACATCGACATCGACGCCTGCACCCGGCTCGGTGTGATGGTGTGCTCCAGCCTGCATCCCGGCACATTGTCTTACGCCACCGCCGAACTGACTTGGGGGCTGATTCTTGCCGCCATGCGCCAGATCCCTCAACAGGTAGCCGCGCTGAAGGCGGGCAGGTGGCAGATCGGGGTCGGCCACACGCTCCGCGAGAAGACCCTGGGGATCTACGGGTACGGCCGCATCGGAAGCGTTGTCGCGGGATACGGCAAGGCATTCGGCATGCGCGTGGTTGCATGGGCGCGCGAAGCGTCGCTCACGAAGGCGCGGGCGGATGGCTACGCCGCGGCACGCTGCAAAGAGGCGTTTTTCGAGGAGTGCGACGTCGTCTCCCTGCACATGCGCCTGGTTGCGGCAACGCGCGGGATCGTGGCCGCGGGCGACCTGGCGCGGATGAAGACGACGGCGCTGATCGTGAATACCAGCCGCGCGGGACTGATCGCGCCGGGTGCGCTGGTGGCCGCTTTGCAGGTGGGACGGCCGGGCATGGCAGCCGTCGATGTCTACGAAGAAGAGCCGGTTTTGGACACTGGCTATCCGCTGCTCGAGATGGACAACGTGGTGTGCACGCCGCACATCGGGTACGTTACGCGCGAAGAGTATGAGATTCAATTCACGGACATCTTCGACCAAATCAACGCATATTGCGCAGGCACCCCGATCAATGTGGTGAACCCAGAGGTGTTGGATCCGAAGGATAGACGGCTTAGTCCTTGATCGAGGTCTGCGCTATTGCGCGGTTGTGTGCAGCAGAACCAGAGTGCTGGTGGCGGGACTGTCAGGGAAGTTCGCCGGATTCATCTGTTCGCAGCCAGCCAGCCAGACACTGCCCGGACCAGTGACGACCCCGGCATAAAGGGGATCGTTCACAAGGTTCGGATCCGAAATAGGGTCGGGACTCGGTACCACGCTCCAACTCGCACCGTCCCAATGCAGTACCAGCGTGAACTCATCGCCCGATTCGCCGCTTGGATTTGCCGCGTACCACCCAAACGCCCACAGGTCGTTGGCGGACAGTGCCACGATACCTTGCAACTCGTTGTCTCGGGGTTGACCGCCGTAATCGACGTTCGGGCTGGAGACTACCGTCCAACTCGTGCCATTCCAGTGCTCGATCAACGTCTCATTCGGCAAAAGCGGAGATCCAGGGGGCTTCGCCATGGAAAAGCCCACCGCCCACACGTCGCTCGCGCCCAGCGCCACCAGCCCGTTCAGTTGATTCGGTCCCTGGCCCACGCTGGGGCTCGGTACCATCGCCCATTGGGCGCCATCCCAGTGCTCGGCCAGAGTGCGGCTGTTGTAACCTTCATCCCCCTGCCAGCCGACGGCCCAGACATCGTTGCTGGAGATCGCGGAAAGCCCCGTGACGCAATATTCCGGACCTTGCGCGGGGGGCGAAGGCACGGCCGTCCATTCGGTTCCGTTATAGTGCTCAATGGGCCCAAGGACGCACGGGCCCGCCCAAATGTCGTCGGCGGATATGGCCGCGATCGACACCAGGTAATCGCCGCCGCCGGCTGCATTCGGAACCGCGCTCCAGGCGGAACCATCCCAGTGGAGGATGTTGCCGTTGGTAGTCTCGGAGGCCGCGAACGATCCGACTGCCCATGCGTTGGTTGGCGAGATCGCAGCGACTCCCATCATCTGATGGCCGAGTTCGCCAACGATGCCCGGCAAGGGATAGCCAGTCCACGCAGTACCGTCGTAGTGAATCGCGGTTGTTCCCACAGCCCAAATGTCACTTGGCGAAGACGCCGAAGCGGAAAAGATATCGTTGTCGAAAACACGTTGGGTATTAGGAGTTTGGACCACTTGAAAGACGGGTGTGGCATCTTGGGCCCGGCTGGATGGCACGTGAGTCAACAGACCGGCACTCGTAACCACAATGGAGATTGCTCCAATAATATTCATTTCATATTTACCCTGGACATATCTTAGCGCTGCAACCCGGCATAGTAGACGAA